>Ga0247723_1001137_pt1 | contig 16055 bp, 30 predicted proteins | sample MSEWelMarce5H_FC_FD_189079 | JGI IMG/M metagenome (GOLD analysis project Ga0247723, IMG submission 189079) | Subsurface sediment microbial communities from gas well in West Virginia, United States - MSEEL Well Study Marcellus 5H_FC | ecosystem: Environmental > Terrestrial > Deep subsurface >...
GTGATGTGGGATTCCAAGACCATAGCCAAGAAAAGGAGCAGTATCTTCACTATTCATTCTCGACAGCGTGGAGTATCCCAGAGGGTGCTCTTGTCGAGATGGTGGCTCAGCACCCAGAACTGGAGTTCGACTTTTCATGTGAAGAAGAACAGGGCTGGGGCGTCGAGGCTACTGGGGCGAGTGGTGCTTTCAGTATTACCAAGGAGTGGGACATTCCACAGAGCCACGCAGACTATGTGGCACTAGGGCGTGAGGAAAACTGTAATTGCCAAGATGGCGACGACGACCAAGAGTATTGGTTCGAGGATTGCCCAAGACCAGAGCAAACTTTTGCTGTGGTTGTCGAGCAGACTTTTTATGTCAAGGCGACAGACGCTGAAAAGGCGTGGGAGATTGCTGGTGAGAAGTTGGCTGGCGTGGTTCTTGATTTGGGCGAGGAGATTACCCAAGCGGATGAGAACTCTGTCTTTGTCAAGGACATGGACACAAACAAGCGACTGTTCCCTGTGGCGTAGCAAGTCAGACGGAGGACACCAGTGGCGAGAGCTGCTGGTGTTTTCTTTTTGCCCGCGGCGTGGTATTTGACACGGCGAGCTTTTTCCGCTTACACTATGCCTATGACAATGAATGGAGAGATCATGCTGTATCGAAACGCACTCGGGGAGGTCTTGCGCGAACAGCGCCTAAGCCAAGGGATGACCTTGCGAACGGTAGCCCAAGCGTCAACACTAGCCTTGGGGTATTTGTCTGAAGTTGAACGGGGACAAAAGGAAATTTCTTCCGAGCTGCTGAAAGCATTAGCTGCCGGCCTTGAGATCGAGACCCAAGACCTGGTGATCCGGGCCGGTCTTCGTATGGCTGGAATTCAGATTCCCGACACACCAGAATCTCTTTACGAAACCATTGACGAATACGCCGACTTAGGGTAAGGTTGAGGTATCTCGAGAAAGGGGATACCAAGTGGTAATTACAAGCACACAACTAATCGGATACATCGCGGTGGATTCAGGCCAGGTTCTCATTACCGATCCGGGTTATCTAAATAACTGGGGTAGCGAGGGTTTCGGCGAGGCAGGCGTGGGGCATTACTCTTACGGAGGCGCGTGCTCAACAACACTCGCGGACAAGCAAGCGGGGCAACTCAATTTCGCAGCTGGACACGCAGGCGCGGGTGTAGTTTCTAGCACTGGATACGGGGACGGACTTTACCCGGTCTATGCGCACTTTGAGGAGAGCGAGGACTGGGGAAAGCGCGTAGCGCGCCTAGAAATTGTTTTCATCGACGATGCGGATGAGGATGGCGAGGACGACTAATGGACATCGAGAGAATGCTGGAGCACAAGGGGCACGCGATCACTGTCGTAACCTATGGACGCGGTGAGCTGATTCACAATGTCGCGCTGGAGTGTAATGACTGTAATGAGGTTCTATGGGATGAGGACCTAGACGATGAGTAGGGTTATCAAAGTTGGCGTGGTGTTTGAGTTTTACCCGGACACAGAGCACGCTGATATGTTCACTGATGAGGATGGTGAACTCGCAGCTAAGACCGAGGAGGAGATTCTAAGCACTTGTAAGGATCTCGCGTTCGATGACATTAGCAACCTGGTATACCGCGGGGAGCTGTGGGAATCTATGAGTACTGAGGTTCTCTATGACAACTCTGTCAAATGTTCTACTTGTGGGGTCAGTGGTGAACAAGAGGAAATGACAGAGATTGAGGGGCTGGGCTCAGGGATCTTTGTTTGTGAAGAGTGTTGGAAAAAATAATTAGACACGCTTGCTATTTGTCGCAACTTATGGAATAATCCACTTGTGGGGAAATCCACACTTAGAAAGGGATAAAAATGGGATTAGATATGTACCTCTCGGCTCGCAAATATGTTTCGGGCTATTCACATTCATCGCAGGATGAGCAAAAGGCATACGCAGACATTCTTGCGGTTAGTGGCTTGTCAAAGTCAGACTTTGATAGCGACAGCCCAAGTGCCGAAGTGAAACTAACTATTGGATATTGGCGTAAGGCTAATGCTATTCACCAATGGTTCGTAAAGAATGTTCAGGATGGCGTTGATGAATGTCAAAAGGCATACGTTGAACGTGAGAAACTTCAAGAGTTGAAAGATGCTTGCGATGCCGTACTGGCTAACGCAACTAAGGCTGAAGACCTTCTTCCGACAACTAGTGGTTTCTTCTTTGGTGGTACTGACTACGATGAGTGGTATCACGAAAGCGTGAAGCACACTTCAGAAATCCTGGGGCGTGTTTTGAGTAATCCAAAGTTTGCTGACTTTGACTTTGAATATCAGTCAAGTTGGTAATGGCTAACTAAAGACAACCCCTGCCGAAAGGTGGGGGTTTTCTTCTACCCTGGCGCAGCTAAAGGATCACTAAAAGCTGAGACACGCTGGTGGAAAGTTTCGTGGGAAGTTGCGTGTAAACGAAAACTAGCGTACAATCGAACTAACAACCAAGGTGGTTGTACGAAAGGGAAAAATGTCAGAAATGGTTTCAGTCACAGGTCTAGTGGCAACAACACCAAGGCACTTAATCACAGGGGAAGGCTTGCCAATCACTTCATTCCGTTTGGCGTCAAGTACACGCCGTTTTGACCGCACCGCGAATAAGTGGGTTGAGGGCGAGACTAATTGGTACACCATTACCGCGTTCAAGCAACTCGCAATCAATTCCGCGGGTTCAGTCAACAAGGGCGACAGAATTATGGTTCACGGAATTCTACGCGTACGCGACTGGGATAATGGCGAACGCTCAGGAACTTCAGTTGAGGTTGAGGCAGACGCGATGGGTCACGACTTGTCGTGGGGTTCGGCAGTATATACTCGCACCGTTTTGGTTCGAGACCCAGAGCCAGTAGACGAACTAGTTTAGTTTCATCGCGCGACCCCGTCAGAGATGGCGGGGTTTTCGCGTCTAAGGATCCTTGCGCGACACACCTAATCGTTATCCAAAATGTCAGTGGTGGGTGGTATTTTTGAGGTATCTAGAAAGGATAAAAACGAATGGCACTAAGAAGCGAACTCAAGAACATAATTCGCCTTGCCGAGAAGCAAGGGTGGGTTATCAGTCTCACTAAGGGTGGACACCTAAAGTGGACACGCACCGATGGCGCGTTTTTCTTTTCGGCAAGCACGCCGTCAGACTCTCGCGCTCTAAAAAACATTATGAAAGAATTGCGCAATCGGGACTTGAAGAATACGCGAAAGTAATCTACAATCAAACTATCCAACTGAAAGGGGATAATAATGGGCAACATGACAGCAATCGACATCGCAACTAGTGGTGTATCAATGGAGCAACAAATCGAGTGGCACCTGCAGGGTAATCATTATCCGCCAGTGCCGAAGGTAATGGTGCAGCCTTGCATCGACGCCATCGACGCTTACTGGGAAGATGACCTAGACCGGAAAATCGACTTGCCAATCGATGGCCTTGACCGCGACGGCAATCCATTCCAAATTAAATGGCGTGGAGAGTCTTGGGCCCCGGCCCGCGAAATTATTATCAATCACCATCTAGATGCATGGTGCACTGAAGATGAAGAGTATGAAGATGAAGACTAAAGAGGGTAAAGAGTTACTCGCGAAACTTGAGAATCTAAAACTTTACTGGGAATCTCGCGACATCGAATTAAGCCCGGAGTTTGTTCGTGGCAACATTAACGCGTTAGAAAATGCAATTAGGGTTGCTAAAGGTGGAGACGCTTGGGGTTCACGCGAGTTGGACCGCATCCCGTAAGACTGCAGCTGGAGACGCGTCAGGCCGGTGCCTGGCGCGTTTCTTCTTACCCGGATCATGGCTCAAGATCCCGCAGCTCCCGGATCAGTGGAAATTTTTTTGTTACATGTTTGTTATCTAACTTGACGCAAAATGTCAGTGGGGTAAGTTATCGTTTTAGTAGTTAGCAAATCGCTAACAGATAGGAAGTTATGACAACAATCGTCGAGGCTACAAACACGCTAGACACAATCAACAAGCGTCTAACTATGGCATTACCGCTTATTGAGAGCGCGCAACTTCTAATGGAGATGGCTCCAGAATTCGTTGCTCTTGGTAATTACGAACTGGCTACTTCATCGCTCACAACCGCAAGCGAGATTATGGAATTGGCTCACGAAATCCTAAAAGGGAACTAAAACGATGGAAACGAAAATCACACCTAAAGACACAACAATTTGTATTGACTGCTTTACCGAGGTTAGCGAGTGGGTTTGCTACTCATGCCGTGAATACAAAACGATTATGACAGTTGGCGACTGGGAAGCCTACTCAGGCGAAAAATACGACGAATAAAAAAGGGGGTGGTGGCGCGGTGAGTTGACTCTTACCGCGTTATCACATACAATCGAAGTACCTTTAGAAAGGGGTAAAAAATGGAATCACCGAAGTATCCAGATGTTCAGGTTCGCCTAGTTGGCGAAGACGGGAACGCATTCGCAATTATGGGGCGCGTTGCTAGCGCACTAAAAGACGCAGGCGTATCGAAGGAAGAAATCGACGCGTACTATTCCGAGAGCACTAGCGGCGATTATGACAACTTGCTACGCACCGCGGTCCGATGGGTTCAGGTCGCATAATGGGAAATCGCGCATTCATCCAGGTAGAGAGCAAAGACTTTTTAGCGCCCATTCTTTTTTATGGGCACTGGTCAGGCACCGAAAATCTTGACGCGGTTCGCAATGTTTTGGAGCGTACCGGTCGCATCGGAGATGGTAGTTATCTCGCAGCTCAGATTTTCCATGAGTTCGCGAACACCCTAGGCGCGTACGATGGTGAACTAAGTTTTGGAATCGCATCGGGTGAGGTTAGCGATGCTTGGGTAGATGCTCCAACTGTCTATGTTGACGCAGACACTGGCGCGTATACCGTCGATGGCGAAACTCATACCGAGTTTGCTAAGCGGGCGTCGATGGCCTAAACTAATCTTGTCAGGTCGAGCTCGCTCCCTGGCAATGGATAGGAGTTATCCCATTCACCTATCCACGGAGAAGGCACCGGTCCCCCACTGGTGCCTTTTTTCGTACCCGGATCCGGTGGCAATTCTTACTAGCTGCAACTTGCTTTTAGATTAGATCCGGGTTAGAATCGGAGTACCAATTAGAAAGGGTAAACAAAATGGATCAACTAACACTAGACACGCAGTTTATTTTGGGTAGCGGTATTTACGAAGTTTGGTCAAGCAGTTTTAGCGCTCAAGTCAAGAAGAGCGGCGAGGTTATTGCGCGGTTCAATGGGGAGACCGCTTGGATGGATGCGGAGCGTTTCGTAAACGACATTATGGTTAAGGAAACTTACTAAGACTAACCAGGGCGACACGCCGAAGAAACTTTTTTCAGAAAACACTTGACAAGAGTTTCTAGGCGTGTATCCTAGGACTATTGGGAAACAAAAACGAAAACAAACGAAAGGGAAACAAATGAACTTTACAACTCGCAGAATCATCTTTGCTATTGCTACAACTCCAATCGTGCTAGGGCTTTACGCTTTAGTGCTAATCGTGCTAGGTGGAACTCCAGACCTATTTGCTGACGCTTGGGTTTCAGTTGCTCTAGGTTGGGCGTTAGGTTTCGCCCCTGCCGTTGCTATCGCTGAAAAGGTTGTGGCGTAATGAATGAAAACGAAGATTGCGAAACCTGTGGCAATTTTATAGCAGGTGGCACCCCTTTTAGTCGCTATTGCGACAAGTGTTTAGATGAACAGGAGAGCAAGTAAATGTTTTGGTTAGCACTTGGCACAACGCTTATCACTCTAGGAATTGCTCTAGGGCTATGGGCTATGTTTGAGTTATCAAATAAGCCACGCATTCGCCGTAAAGGCTAAACAAAGACTTGGCTAGGTTCCCCCCCAAGATTTCCTAGCCAATGGCGTGTACATTCCGCCAAAAGAAACGCCACGCAGTTTTATTCGTTTTCTGTGTGGCGTTTTCTTTTACCCGGATCTGTGGCGTGTCGCTTGCTTGCAGCTTTGATCTATGGCACAATCAAAAACAACAGAAGGGAACCAAATGCTTACTAAAGATCCGATTATTATTCAGATGGCAGAAGATGTTCGCCAAGGCTTAGATCAAGGAATGATCACTGATGGCGATCTAAAAGATCTAATGATTCCGGCACACGCTACGTATTTAGATCGCGGTGGTAAGGATGCCGTATTGCCAGGCGATCCAATTCGGGCTATCAAAACAATTCTAGGAAAATAGCGACACGCCCTAATCACTTGCGTATCTTTTGATTAGGGCTTATCCTAGACCTAGGTGAAAACCTAAAAACGAAAGGGACAAAATGAAAACTTATGTAGACCACAGAGCCGAATTTGCTTTTGACCAAGTTATGAAACTTGCGGGCGGTAAAGACAATTATTCAGTTCACACCCAAGGGGCGATTTACGCTGAATGTTTACGCAACGAAACCCTAAAGCAACTTGCGGGAATGTATCTAGTTGGTTCATCAGAGAGAGCCGAACGAAACCTAACAAACCTAAACCAAGAGATTTACCGAATCTTTTTAGAGAGGAACTAAGTTGAGAGCGTGGCACTTATTTTGGTACAAGACTTGTGGCGCGGTATCCAAGCGCGTCTTTTGGGTGGGTGGCTTTTTCTATGACGCAGCTCACTGGAACTATGTGAAGGCTAACAAGAATGACTAGGCCAGACACAGAGGAACTAGTTGTCTTGTGGCGTGGTATCGCAGCTGGGCTAGGTTTTATTTGGCTATTCGGTTTTGCGGTTGGTTATCAGTCTGTATGGTGGCCGGTTGTGATTGGCGGGCTAGCGTCCCAGGCTTTGCTCTATTCAGAGATTATTAGAAGGCGTTAGGTATTTGACAATTACCTAGAAGATGGTAATTTAGTACTAGGCAGATAGCCTAAACGAATGAAGGGGTAAAAATGCAAAATGTTCTAATCATCAAGACCGATGGAACTATGTCTATCGCTGAAACTGATTTGACCGATGGCCTAGAGTTTTTACAGGGCGTAGTTGGCGGTTGGGTTCAGGTTGTCGGGTTGCCCGCCGAATCTAACGAAACCGAATCAGTAGCCCTTTGGCTAAACGAAGAAGGTAAGTTTTCGGGGCTAGAGTACAACAGCCTAGCGAGTTATCTTTGGGAGCGCTCATACGGTATGACCGATGTCATTATGGGAGATGTTGTTTTGACTGGCGGGGCCGATGAAGATGGTGAGAGTGTTGGGCTATCAGACGCTCAACTCTCAGACTTGACTAACTTGCTTGCACCTGTTGGAACTCTTGTTAGATAAAAACTAAAAGCGAAACCCGTAGCCAGATGGTTGCGGGTTTTGTTTTTTTATGGAATAATCTACTTAGGCAGATAGCCTGGTAAATAAAACGAATGATCGGAGCTCAGAAATGGGAGATGTTCTAACTAGCCCAAAGTTTTTACTAATGCGTCTTGCAGCTGAAACTACAGTTGACGCTTATCTTCTAATGGAAGATGAAGAACTTGTGGAACTAATCAAGAGTGGCGCAACTTACGAAACGCTACTGGATCACTGCAACGAAAACTACTAAGCAATAGTGGAAGCCCCCGCCAGGTTGCGGGGGTTTTTACTTACCCGGATCTAGGCAAAACTTTTTTTATAAAATGTTGTAAATGTATTTGACAATTGTCAGACGCTTATGGAATAATCATCTTGTTAGCAATTCGGCTAACCAAAACAGGGGTAATACTTATGACTACTAAAAACGAAAACACCGTAGACCTATCAACCGTGTCTTGTAAGCGTGGCCACACTGGCAAATGGGCTATCCGTAAAGACGGCTCTAAGGCTTGTCGTGTTTGTATGTCTTATGCTCAACTCAAATTTCGTGAGACACACAAGGGCGAAGACGGCAAAACCGTCTTGGTAAAGGCTAATAAAATTACTCGCCTATTGACTCACGGGCCTAGCGAATTGGCACAATTGGAAAACCAATTGCGGTCAATGTTGGCAGATGTAGAAGACGCTAAAAAGTTGATTAGCGAACTCTCAATGCCCGATAGCGAACTTGCAGAAGCAAAAGCGATTATTGCTAACGCCAAGAAGGCTCGCCGTGCCTTGGAACTACTTGACGGCTTAGAGTAGCCACAACTAACGAAGCCCCGCCCTTGTGGCGGGGTTTTGTTTTACCAGGCTTATGGCAGCGCTCGCCGGATCTAGCCAAGATCGATGGCGATCTTCGTTAGATCTAGGCAGCTCTCTTAGTTAGATCTAGGCAGCTTTAGGCAGCTGATCACCAGGATCTAACCCGGATCTTGCAGCTGATCGCTTAGATCTAAGCAGCTCTATTCGTTAGATCTAGCCAGGCTTTACCAGGTTAGGCAGCTGATCTAGCAGCTTACTAGCCGGATCTTCGTTAGATCTAGCCAGGCCGGCGGCTCACCCGGGCAGCTTAGCCCGGCAGCTTGGGCGGCTTATTCGTTAGAAGTTGGCAGCTTACCCGGATCTAGCCAGGATCTAGCCAGGATCTAAGCAGCTTATCCCTAGATCTTCGTTGGATCTTGCGGCTGATCTAGCAGCTTTAGCCAAGATCTAGCCAGGCTGTGGCAGCGATCTAAGCGGCTGTTCGTTGGAAGTTGCAGCTCATTCGGCGGCTAAATGCCCGGATCTAAGCAGCTCATTCGTTAGAAGCTGCAGCTTAGCCTGGCAGCTTAGCCCGGTTAGCCTGGCAGCTTAGCCTGGCAAAACACGCCCATAAAAAGATTTGACAATTCGTTAGAAGTTATGGGACAATTCTTGTGTTGCATAAGCAACCAAAACGAAGGGGTATCTAATGGCTATGAATAAATACGGCGAAACTACTTGCGACGGTTGTAGCGAATCTTTTGACGGAGATCCGATTGACCTAATCGGGGTAAACGATTCGCTAGCTGCAGAAGTTGCTTTTGACTCAACCAAAGCAAATGAGATTGCTTGGTTTTGGTTGTGTGGCGATTGCTCAGAAGCGTATCCAAATGGTGCAAAAGATTTCTTTGTAGCGTCATACTGGGTGCAAACTAATCTATGCGTTGAGTGTGGCTTAGATGAAGTGGATGAACCTGGCCACGCTTGTGATTACTGCAATGAGTCAGTAGACGCCTAGAGTCCCGGATCTATGGAATGACCCCGCTACGGCGGGGTTATTTTTTAGCGTGGTTATCAACTGTTCGTTATAAACCTGTTATAAAAAACATTAGGTTTCGATTTGACACACGCTAAAAATTATGTTTTGATTATGATGTTATCAACCGATAACAAAAACGAATCACCAATTTTTAGGGGTAATTATTATGGAAACTAAGACTTACGAAACCGCCGAGGTATCTTTGTTTATTGGCGACATCAAGGTGTATGCCAGTGGTGGCAAACTAGGCGAAATCTCAGACTGGGAATTCGAAGTTTCATTCCCAAACCTGGGTCTATCTAGCCGAATCTACTACTACGGCTCGGAATGTTTTATGGACGGTGAAGACTTGGAGTCTGCCGTTATGGATTTTGCTCTTGAGTATCTAAAAGACCGCTCACAATCTAAAGTGGAACTATCCGAGTATGAAGAAGAAGAAGAAACCGAGTAAGCAAACAACCAACGAAGACCCTGCCTAATGGCAGGGTTTTTGTTTTGCTCGGATCCGGGCAAAGCTGCCGGTATTACCGTTATAAATTCGTTATAAAAAAGATGCGGTTTCGATTTGACACGCCCCTAATTTTATGCTTTTATTAGACTGTTATCAGTTGATAACAAAAACGAAATACTAAAAAAGAATGGATAATAAAATGTCAAAGTCAGAAGTTGTAGTTGCTACCCCGGCTGTATTTGTAGATGAAGCGGTTATTGCTCTAGCAGACGCTGTTCGTGGTTTGCGTGAAGAACAGAAGACCCTAGCAGCGCAAGAAGCAGAATTGCGTGCCGAGTTGATTAGCGTGCTAGGTGGCGCAAGAGTGGCGTTTGATTCGAGCGGTGAAGTGGTTTACCAACTTGATGAAGCCGAACGCCGTAATACAAACCTAGCGTTGCTAGAGAGTGCTTTTAGTGAAGCGTATAACGCTACGGTGTCAACTACTGTTTACGATAAGTTGACCCTGCCAAAGAAGTAATGCGGTAATGCGGTAAGCAAGACCCCTAGCCAATGCGGTTAGGGGTTTTGTTTTACCCGGATCTAATTGCTACTAACAACCAACAGAAGCCCGCCAGGGTTGCCCTAGAGTCAATCACTAGCCCTTAGAGTCTTATTGCTAGCCAAATGAACTAATGCTCTCTACAAAGACCTAGCAAGAAGTCAAGGTTGTATTTACTAATCAAGCAAAAGTTTTTTGCTAGATGTTTGGCAGCTAGACAACTAACCAACCAAAGACCTAACCCAAGACCTTTTAGCAATCTAAGTTGCTAACCCAACTAACTACAAGCAAGCCAGGTTTTGTTATCAACCAAACAACTAACTAATAACCAACCAAGACTTAGCCTAGGTTTTTATAACTAAACTACCCCCCCCTAGGCACACACACTCAAACAAGTATTTGTAAAGACCTAGTGATCATAAAAAATAAAAGCAAGCAAGAACTAGACAACTTACAAACTAACAACAATCAAAAGTTGATTAGAAGTTAGTCAAACTTTTTATTTAGACCCCCGCATTTTTAGGAAACAATTCACGAAGGTCTCAGAACCTACGACTGCCGTCTCGCACCCCAAAAGCAGTTGAACGTCCATATAGCATAGTACCCCCCTAATTACAAATCCTCCCATCCTGAAGACCCCCCTTTTCTAAAATACCGCTCCACAAATTTTCAAAAAAATCGTCCCAACTATGGTGTAGACTAATCCCAAAGACCTGAGTAAGTCTCTAAACTGCTCGCCCTACTTCTAGGATAGGATGTAGTTATGTTTGAACAGTATCTAGCTTTGACCGTCCTCACCGCTGTGGTTATCGCCACCTCGATCCTTTGGACAACCCAGTTCATCAAGGCGCGAAAGAATAAACGCCCCAACCAAGATCTACAGCCTCTACTCGGTGTAGTCTGGCCCGAAGAGACAAAAACCAAAAGGAAGAAATAATGACCAACCTTATCCTCTTCCTTCGATCCATCGTATGGACCGCTATGCTTTCGGTTCTATTCATAGCTGCCTCTATCATTCTCGTTCTCGTCTCCCCGACCACCCTTCTTCCCCTCGCCCTCATTCTTGGCCTTGCAGCCAACGCCCTAGCAACTTTGTCAAAGGATCGCTAAAAAGGTATTAGACTAGCAAGTGCTATTTAAGCAAGAAGGCCGCCCTTGGGAGAGAGGCGGCTTTCTTTTTGCCCCGCCAAACGCAAAGTAATAAACGCCCCTACTTGACACCCCGCTCAAGGGTAGTATGCTTAGATAGGAAGGATGGTGATTTATGTTAAACGCCCTTATTGTTATTGCAACCATACTTGGATTTGCAATTCTTGTACTACTTGTGCTAGCGTCCCTTGTGACGTTAATTTCAGGAATGGAAGACGCTTACGATGACTTACATGCAGAGAAGGAATATCTTGACGACTATAAAGCTAAACGTCGATGACGCAGAGGAATTCCGTGAGCGACTACCGTCTACAGGGCTATTTGATTTAGCCGACTGCGACGTTAAGATCACAGCTTCGTGGGATTCCCCCGTATCGGACGTTCACCTCATCACCACGCTGATAGAGGGTGCAATCAATGTTGTCAACCTCAGGGTATTCACTGAAGCTCGATCCGACATCGAGGTCATCATCAAGGACGTGCCTCTAAAAAGAGCCAAAAATTTAATTTGACAACTCGAATTCAATCCTATACACTCAGATTACAAAGCGACAGAAAAGGACAGATAGTGTCAACAGAAGAAAAGAATTACATCAAGAAGAATCAGCAACTTCCCAATTACATTGCTGATGCTTTTTCAGACATCTCTGGTAGTACCCCGCACCGCGACTACCTGATTCGTCAGCTACGTTTAGCAGAGTGGACGCTAGAGGCTATTGCATCCGCCTCCAAGCTAACTCGCGAGCGCGTGCGTCAAATCTCCACCTCTGACTCACCTGACTCGCCGATTACCATCGAGATCCCTGAGCCACCAGTACACGTGGTAAAGGCCAAGCCAGTTTACGTTGAACCAACCCCTGCCACCTTAGAGCGTCTACTAGAACTTCAGCCATACGCACAGCAGGTACGTTCCAACGGCAAGAAGTACCGTGCGGAAGCCGAGGAGTATACCAAGTTGCTCAACTACGCTCACACTGTTGAGGGAGTAACCCTTTACCGTTTGGCGAAGCGCCTTGGCGTAACGCACGGTGCCCTACGTTTCCGTCTCGTACGATACGGATATAAGAAACCAGTGACCGCGACCTCGAAGGTCTACAATCCAATCCTTAAGGAGAACCGTCTATGATGGAGCAATTTACCCCAGCCGTTTACTTAATCGCTAACGTTTCAACGGAGAAGCCAACAGAGCTTCTAGAGAAGCTGACAGAGAAGTTCACCGAGGCTTACGGACCAGCAGACTCTTTCTACGCTGTAGATCAGAATGTAATCGCGTTTGTTAATCAGCATCCAGAATCAGGCGAAGTCCTTTTTGAAATTCAAGCTCTTACTGTTGAGGACAGTGCCAATGGCGTAAAAGCAGCTACCGAAATTGCTAAGGAAGTTGCTGGTATTGAACTGTCTTGGGTTGATGTAACCCGAGCCGCAGTTGAATACCACTCAAGCAAGCCAAAAGAAGAAGAGGGCCAGGAATAAAAATGACCCAGAATCTTATTGACATGTACAACAAGGAGCTCCAGCAGGAACAGTTTGGAGCTTTGGTTGCCGCCCGAGTAAACGAGATCCTTTCCGGAAACGCAAAGGTTCTAGAGTTTGAAAAAGCAGGCGGAATCTTCAACACAACAGAGCAAGAAGCTCTACTTTTTGCTGACACAATCGCGCAGGTAGTTTGCGCAAATCTTAACCGAGGAGAATAAATGACAGACGAAGCAAAGTGCCCAGTCCCGCATGGACTAACCGCAAGCTCCACCCCAGAGACTGCTGCAAAGAAGTGGTGGCCGAACGAACTAAGCGTTGACGCTCTACTACACAACTCACCGCTAAGCGATCCGTACGGCGAAGGCTTCGACTACGTTGACGAGTTCCTAACTCTAGACCTAGACGCAGTTAAGGCAGACATTACCTCTGCCATGAAAGACTCAAAGCCTTGGTGGCCAGCAGACTACGGTCACTACGGACCGTTCTTTATTCGCATGGCTTGGCACTCAGCCGGAACCTACCGCACCTCAGACGGACGCGGTGGTGCAGGTCAGGGCCTCCAGCGTTTTGCGCCACTTAACTCGTGGCCAGACAACGTAAACCTAGACAAGGCGCGCCGTCTACTTTGGCCAGTAAAGCAGAAGTATGGCAAGAAGCTCTCATGGGCAGACCTAATGATTCTTGCAGGTAACGTTGCACTCGAAGACATGGGCTTTAAGACTTTCGGTTTTGCCGGTGGTCGCGCCGATGTTTGGGAACCAGACAACACTTACTGGGGTTCAGAAACCGAGTGGCTTGCTAACGGACGTTACGATGCCACCCGTGATGCAGGTACTCTAGAGAATCCTCTTGCAGCTGTACAGATGGGTCTTATTTACGTAAACCCTGAAGGTCCAGATGGCAACCCAGACTTCAAACTAGCTGCTGCAGACATTCGCGAAACATTCAAGCGCATGGCGATGAACGACGAAGAAACAGTTGCACTTATTGCAGGTGGTCACGCCTTCGGCAAGACTCACGGTGCTGGCGATGCTTCACAGGTTGGCAAGGAGCCAGAGGGTGCAGACATGCACCAGACTGGTCTCGGCTGGGCTAACTCGCAGGGCAAGGGTAACGCAGAAGACACAATCTCTTCTGGTCTAGAAGTTACTTGGACTCCAACACCGACTGCGTGGGACAACAGCTACCTAGAGATGATCTACGGCTATGACAAGTGGGAGATTGAAGAATCTCCAGCAGGGGCTAAGCAGTGGCGTCCAGTTGCTGACGAGGTTCACCTTGCTCCACACGCTCACCTAGATGGTCAGCACGTCGAGATTCGTATGCTCACCACCGACCTAGCACTACGCTTTGGCGATGAAGAGTATGACCGCATCTCACGCAAGTTCCTAGAGGACTTCGACTACTTCTCGGACGTGTTCGCACGTGCGTGGTTCAAGCTAACTCACCGCGACATGGGACCACTAGCTCGCTACCACGGTGCAGAGGTTCCAGACGAGGTTCTAATATGGCAGGATCCAGTTCTAGAGTCAGAGACAGACATTTCGTCTATCCCTCACACCACGCTAGAGGGTATTCTGAATGCTCAGATTGAAACCGGAAAGTTGACAATTTCTCAGCTGGTTAAGACTGCATGGGCGTCTGCCTCAACCTTCCGCAACACCGACAAGCGCGGTGGAGCTAACGGTGCGCGCATCGCCTTAGAGCCGCAGCGAAACTGGGAAGTCAATGAGCCTGAAGAGCTAAGCAAGACTCTAGATGCACTACGCGAAATCCAAGGTACACTGAACTCGATTGCTGCTAAAGATAACGTAATTTCTCTAGCGGACTTGATTGTTCTTGCTGGTAATCATGCAGTAGCAAAAGCCGCAGAAGCTGGTGGCACCGCACTAAACGTTCCAATTAAGTATGGTCGTGGCGATGCAATTCAAGAGATGACCGATATCGAATCATTCGAGTACCTGCGTCCAATCGCAGATGGTTTCCGTAACTGGGCACCAGGTAACGAAGAAATTGCCGAGCGTCTACTAATCGAGAAGGCAGCTCTACTAGGACTAACCCCTACAGAGTTGACAGTTCTTGTTGGCGGTCTACGCGTTCTCGGTGCAAACCACGGTGGTTCGACTCACGGTGTTCTAACCGACACACTTGGAGTTCTTGACAACTCTTACTTCCGCAACCTACTAAGCAATGACATCGCTTGGGCACCTAAAGCTGATCAGCCGGGCGTCTACGGTTCACACGCTTACAAGGATGGCGAACGTAAGTGGACTGCAACCCGCGCTGACCTAGTCTTCGCATCAAACTCTGTTCTACGTGCAATCGCTGAGGTTTACGCTTCAGATGACGCCAAGGGCAAGTTTGTGTTTGACTTCATTGCAGCATGGACCAAGGTCATGAACGCAGACCGCTTCGACATCTAAAGCCTTATAAAGAGACCCCTTGCGAAAGCAGGGGGTTTCTTTTTAACTAGAATCTAGGCACTTCTGGTAAACTAGAGGCTGCGCTGCTGGTTGAAGATGATCCGGCGTAATCCATCTCAAAAACACCTTAAGGAAATACAACTATGTTCAAGAAGATTGCTCTTGTTGCTGTTGCCGCTCTTACTTTGAGCTTCTCAGCTATCGCTCCAGCATCTGCTGCTACTGTCACGCTAACCGCTGGTAGTACAGTTGTTACAACTGGCACCACCTCAGCAACCGCTATCGAACTTCCAGTACCAGCAGACAACAAAGTTGACACTGCAGATGTACTAGAGATCGCACTAGCTGGTGTAGCTACCAACACTACTGTTACCGCTACTGCAACCAACGCATTCCTAGTTACAGCTACTAGCACTGTTGACCGCCCAGTAAGCGCAACCGCAGGTAGATCTACCGAGTCAGTTGCAACTGGAACCGGAACCACCGCTAAGTTCTACGTCTACACCACCAGCACCACTGTTGGAACCGTTGTTGTCACTGTTGGCACCACCGCTACTACTTACTACGTAAAGGGTATTGCTGGCGCTCTAAACAACATTACCGTTTCAACTCCTGCAAACGCAGCTCTAGGTACTGTTGCAAAGCTTGCTGTTGCAGGTACTGACGTATTCGGCAACCCTGTTTCAGGTGCTGTAATCCGTCTACAGGTTATCGAAGCTGCAGCTACCAACTCATACGACCTAACCACTGGCTCAACTGGAACCGCTTCTCGCGACTTCTCAGCTGCTGCTGTTCAGACCGTTGACCTAATTGCTACTGCTACTGTTGCAACAGCAGTTACTGGCCTAAAGGCTCCAGTTGCTTTTGTTAAAGCTCAGTTCAAGGTTGTTGACCTAACCG
>Ga0247723_1001138_pt1 | contig 16051 bp, 40 predicted proteins | sample MSEWelMarce5H_FC_FD_189079 | JGI IMG/M metagenome (GOLD analysis project Ga0247723, IMG submission 189079) | Subsurface sediment microbial communities from gas well in West Virginia, United States - MSEEL Well Study Marcellus 5H_FC | ecosystem: Environmental > Terrestrial > Deep subsurface >...
TCAAAACGATTAGAATCAGAACCCATTTTGTTTGTACCTCCACTAAATGAGTAACCCCCCAAGTCCCGAAAGACAAGGGGGGCTAAACATTATGCAGCAGCATTTTGCTGGGCTGCAACGGCGGCGGCTTCCATGCTCTGAACGACTGCAACCATTTGCGTAACGTTCGGACGGTTAGTGTGGAACATACCGATGTGTCCCTTGCCTCGTCGCCAGCGGTACTCACGCTTAGACTTCTCGTCAAACATCGAATTGACGTAAGCCTTGACGTTTTCTGCGGTAAGGTGAGTCTCCGCAACCGTGAAGGGAATAGGAGCGGGCGCAATCACCTTGTATCCGTAGTCCTTATCGGCAAAGGGAAAACCCGTGCCGCTTGGAATGGAATACTCAACAGGATGATTTTCCCAACCCTCGCGATTCATAAACACGCCAGTAATCGTGTTTTCAGCGGTGATGTTATTGAGCGTAACGTTGCTAAAATCCGTAGCCTTCGTGACCATTACAACGTGAGAAACATCCTCCCAACGAGTAATCCGCTCAAACATAGTACCGATGCCGATGCCACCATTCTGGAGCCAAAGGGCAAAGGAATTACGAAAGCGAGTCTCAAGGTCAATAACGGAAGCCTTATCACTATTTAGCGTTGCACACTTTGCGCGAGTATGACCCGTAACGTCGCAGTAAGAGCACTTGCGGGTATTAGTAAGACCCTGTGCCTTTGCAGACTCAGCCTTTGCCTTGGCAGCAGCAGAAACCTGCGTCTTGTTGCGCTCAATGGCAAGGGCAAAACGATGCCTGTAAGAAAGCGAATACTCCTCCTTACCCTCAGACACCATAATCTGACGGGCTTCGGCGGCGTACTTCTTGACTTCGGGGCAGGAATTACGATTATGTCCGCGATTATGGCAGAAGCGGCAGTGCATTTGTTCTCCTTTTGTCCTTCTAGTATAACAGGGTGGTTTTAGGTGTCAAGGTCAATCGTGAAACTCAGCGGTAATGAATTTCTTTTCATCTGCTCGCTTAATTTCTTGCTTACTTTTCTCAAAAAAATGCTGACGAGTAAGCAAGTCGTTTAGACCATCAACCTCAGACTTGATTCTCTTAACCCGCTCCCTCAAGTCGTCAAGGGAAAGATTCTGAAATTCGTTCATCGACGCCCGCCGTTATACCTCTGAGTGCGTGAATTCATTAGCATTTCCTCTTCTTCTTCCTGTTCCCTACGCTCTTCATCGCAGGTAGGGCAACCAAAAGTCTTGAGGCTGGCTGGATATTCCCCATGAACGGGGCAAATAATAAAGTTTTTACTATCCTTATCCTCTTCAACCATTTCTGCAAACCGACTCATAACAGACATTTAGATACTACTCCTTTATTTCTTTAATTTTGTTGTCGTAAATATACCACAGACCACTATCAAAAAATGATAGATTCACATACCTACAGTCCATTCTGTTTTCCATATTTTGGACAACAGCATGGTAGAAAGTCACATCGCCTTCTTCACCTTCTAACGACTTACTAGAAGATAAGCAAGGGTTAAGTACGAAGAAAAATAAACCACAATCTCCAGTAGTTTTATTCGCTACAATATCGCCATGCATTAACTTGATGTAATTTTCCATTTTATGTTTAAATCCTCTTCTTTAAACCAAGCAATGTTTTGGACTTTTTCAAATCCTTTACATATAAACACTAACTGTTCTTTCTCGGACAAATCTATAACATCAAACCCTCTTACTGTCGATGAAGTTATTATACTTTCGACAAGATAAAAAATGTCTATGTAAACATCGTCAACAAGATCGTGATTAATTATCTCAATTATGTCTCCGACTTTTATGTTACAATGTCCCAAGAAACACCAAGAGAATTAATTGGAAGCGTGTATAGCCTTCCATCACGAATAGACCTAACAATCATACGAGGACTTGGCAAGGACATAATGTTCTCAATAATTGCTGAAATGTGCTCTGTGCGAGAAACTACAATGTCACCAAGATTTGGCTTCCTGTTCATTCTGATACTTTCTCCCACTTAATTTTATCATTGTTGGTTTCTGTAAGTAGTTCTTTCCAATTAAAGAAATAAGTACCTACGCCTCTTGTGTTATCCTCAAATCTAAAACCAGCAAACTGCACATCAAGAGAACGTGTTTTAATTACAAGAAAATAAAAAGGGTCATATTCATCAATTTGTCTAACCCATAGGGAACCTACAGTAAAATCACTCTTGTCCATCGTTTCCCTTATAGTAACGCTCCCATAAATAGATTGCAAGCAAGATTCCAAACGTAGTCCAACAAAACTGAAAAAGTAGTGAAAGCATTGTTTATATAACCATGTAGTAAAGCCTAAAACATAATATTAAAATTAAAGAACATATTACAAAAACTACTAGGCTTTGTTGTAAATTCATTTTCTCAATTTTGGGTGTTAAATATGTAGTGGATAGTAACCATCCTAACGCACCAGAAAAAATAATCATCACAATTCTAGCAAAATCATATATCATTAGAGCCTCGCAGCCTTCCATACGCAAATCAATAGAATACCAATAAGAACAAAAGTCTGAAGGTCGAAAGTTTCGTTTGGCATTTTACATCTTCCCCTTATGATTACCGTTTCCACCAAATTCACCAACCATCTGTCCACCAAGACGGTCAGTATGCATGATGTTTGTAGAACCAAGATGACAAGACTTACCCTTGTTAAATCCCGTAGAATTCTTGTAAGCCTTCATGTAAGCATCGGCGTTTGTCTGATTAGGAAAACGCATGACAGTAATAAGCGTAGTCTTACCGTCACCAGCACCAACACCTACAGATACAGGGGCACGCTCAGTACGGTGCTCGACAACACAGTCGGCACACTCATTGATCTTACCGCCCACACGAATCTTGTCAAGGCTCTTGTGGTCAAAATCATCACCGCAAATAACACAGGAACGCATAAATAACCTCAAAGATTATAGGTTAGTCGATGAAACGAAACTTACAATAAGAGAATCTGGTCGTAGTAGTAATAACACGAGACTGTTCGTTGTCAAGTCGCTTTACAATCCATTCAAGCCAATAATCCTCACCATCAGACGAAATACCTTGATGCGGGCCACTAACTACTAGTGCTTCTCCGTCGTCGTGCCAATGCGTTTCTGTCTGAATGTTAAGAGGATTCTTCTTAGAAGGACGCCCACGCTTAGGCTTAGGGGGAAGCGTGACGACTTCTGGCTTCATCAGCATAATAATGTCACCAAGTTTAGGACTACGGTTAATCATGTTCTCTCCAACACCAATACCTTAACCAAGGCAGTTTTTACTGTCAACCTTCACTAGATGATGAAACGAAAAGAAGATTTCTCCACGACCCGATACTTTATCTTCAAAAAGATGAACATACCTTGAATTTGTGTTAAAATCAACTCTAGTAACGTATCCAATCATACCATTAAATCTTTTTTCATAAAAACGGCAACTATCGGAAATCCTTACAATATCTCCAAGGTCTATTGCTTCATGCATTAATTACCTTCCTCAATTCGATTGAAAGATAGGTAAAAAATGCACTACCAGCAGTAGTAAATGAATTAGTCCTCATATGGTCAACAACAGGAAGAAAATTATTGATTGCCATGCTAGTATCTTCATCACTATCACGGCATAGAATAGGGCGCAAGATATTACCAAACTGAGCCATAAGATTGTTAAATTCAATCTGATAGTCCCATGTGGCATCCTTGGCCGTCTTTGTTCCTGTATTTACATACCAATTCAAAAGAAAGTTAAGACGTTCGTTGACAGTTTGACCGCGAGGACGTACCGCTTGGTCAATGTAGGACTGAGGAATTTCTCGCATTGGTTTATACCTTCCTAATTTGATGTTCTAGGTATTCGTACTCTGTTATAACATAGCCTATAAGATTATCAAGCCAAACAACTTGATACGCTCTATGAGTATCAACAACTCTTCTACTAATAATAACGGCACACTCTGTAACATCATCGTTACGATCATAGTTTGTAAAATTGTATGTTACAAAATCTCCAACATTATAAAGAAAGTCAGTTTCTGGAAATTTGTCGTTCATACCTATCTTTCTCTAGAACAATACCCTTATCATTGACTACGATAGAGCGCAAGGAATAATAAGTACCAAAGTTATGGAAGTACCAAATCATAATCCTTTCACTTTTGTCTTTATTTAAGTTGAAAGTATTTATCATGCCAGAAGGCCCATAAACTTTATTTAAAGGCCCGTCTGGCAGAATGTTTGGATTTGTCTGGATAAACTCTTCAAGCGTCATTAATTTTCTCCATTTCATTGATGTAAAGAAATGGTGCGTCCTCTGCCATTTCATTAAAATACTGAACCTTATAAATTTCCTTATACAGCACAGTTGAATCAGTATTTGGAATTACCTCGATAATAACTCCCTCATAGGTATTGTGAAAGATACTTGTTGGAATGGTGCGGATAATGTCACCAACCTTAAGGCTCTTCAACTTTTTGAAAGACTTGAAAGAGTACGTTTTTGCTGTACGATGTGTAGTAGTAATCATCTTCAATGTCCTGCAAGCGAGCAACCATGTAACAATCACTTTGTAGGTCTGCAACTAGAATAATTTTATAATCGTCATTGTTTCCAATAGGATATTTTCTAACAAAAATGTCGCCAATGTTAATCATTAAGTCTCCTAACAGTAGTGACACTATAAATCATATCTTTATCGTTAAAGTCTGGATGGCGTTGATTGTTTAGCCACCTCACAACGACGGCAGGATAAGAAAGAGAATTAACTGCAACCTTCGTGATAATACCAATAAGTTTTGGATTCTCGCGAAGATAGACCAAATCGCCAATCTGCATTTTTACACCTTGAAAATAACATCGTTAATGTCAGCGTGAGGATATGTAAATGATAGTTCCGTATTGAACCAAGTAACTGTATAATGCTTGATGTGTTGTCAAACACGCTCACCATCAACAGTAATTCGTCCATTTTCAATTTTGACAACTACACCAATAAAATCTGAAAGTTGAACAAGGTCGCCAACATTGAGGGGAGTTGTTTCCATACTTGAATCATAACCTCTCCCCTCAAGTCGTCAAGGGTTAAAGTTTTCGTGCGTCGTTAAGCATTTCAATAATTACGCTTTCATCAGAGGTTGGCTGCATTTTTACAAGTTGTCCTTTGTGGTAAAGAGCAAATGTAGGTACTGCCATTAACTTAAGTTTCTGTGCATAATCCTGCACTTCGTCAACATCAGCATAAGCGATAGAAATTAAATCAAATCCCTTCTGAATGTCTGGCATACGCTTTTTAATACGATTGCAGGGCATACACCATACCGCTCCAAATTGGATTAAAACTTTATCGTTAGATTTAATAAAACTGTCAATTGTATCTCTTGTTAAGTTAGTCATTTGTATTCCTCACTTTTAATAAGATTAACATAAATAAAAAACCCTGTCAACTATTACATTGACAGGGAAAAAATTAAATAATTTCTTTCAACAAATCTGAACCACAAGTTTTGCAAGCAACTATTTTATTGATATTTGCTTCGTCAATTTTAATATTAGAAGCGTTCTCTTCTTTAATTCTATTAAGATGCCTACATTCTGGATTATGGATTACTGATGAATTTTTTGATTTAATAACAATTGTTCCAAGAAATACTATCATAGCATTTTTCATACGCTCTTCATCATTCATCAAATCAGTGTATTTCTTTGCAAAATTGTTAAGTTTAGTATTGTGTAGTTCGCGATTACTTAATTTATTTAAAGCATCCCACATTCCAATATTGTTTGATTTAGCATGACCTTCTGCTGCTGAAAACAATACTCTTAGTTGCTTTTCTAGTGGGAAAGGCTCCATATAAAAAGCATATCCATTTTCTATTAATGACAAACCAAGATGTTTATCATCCAAATAAATATGTGCAAGTAACCTACCATATTTATCAAACAACCAATTCTGTTTTGCTTGCTCCTCATCATAGCGAATTACAATCTTTTTTGATGAAGCAATCAGTTTATCAGACAATTCACAAGCCTCGTATGCACCATGATAAATTCCATGACCTGGCTTATGACTTTCTGGCGTGTCGTATCCTGCAACACGAACTTTAATTTTGTCAACATTCAAAGAGGGGATAGAAACCCATAGTGTGTCACCATCAATATTTTTAATAACTTGACACTCTACTCCTTCACTTGGAATAGGTGGAGCAACCAAATTATTTGATTCTTGAACAGCAAAACATTCTTTTTTGTATAGATCAATCCATTCTGTATCTTTAAGAATACCACTTTCAATTGCACCAGTAATTATGGGTTTTGATTGAGCGAGTTTTGCTCTTTGCGCTCTATTTTGTTCAATTTTAGTAATGTAATTTTTTAGTTGCTTTTTGGATGCAAGACTAAAACATGGAACATTAGTTTCATTAATTAGCATACTGGCTTTTTGGATTGTATCTAAATCAAGACCACCAAAAAGTTTATTATACATTTCATTGCTTTGCTTAACAGAATAAACTTGGTCTGCCAACCTAAAAAGTTCTTTATTTTTTTCTGAAAGCAAGCCATTAGAATAGTCAAGTGCCTCCTTAATTTTTAAGGATTCATCTCTAACTTTTTGATACTCAGAAGCAATCGTATTTTTATTTTCTGGTGGTTGCTGATTAACTTTAATTGTTTTCAAATCATTAGCAAGAGAATTAAAATTATTTACAACTTCATTTAGAGTATTGATTTTTTTATTTTTTATATCAACACAATTATTGAGGTTAGTGCATTCTTTTTTTAGCCTATTAATTTCACTGTTTTGTTTATCAATAATTTCAGAATATTCTGACCATTTTGAAATTAGACCAATTGCTACAACAATAACAACAAAACCAACAAGATACAACAAAATTTACTCCTTTATTGTTTAATTCCTCTCAATCCAAACTCTTAATAATATCCTATCACCTACTTGTCCAGACCTTCCGTGACGACAAATCTTATTATCAATAATTAAGGCTTGTCCTGTTTGTAGAATAATGTTTGCAGTATTGCCGTTCCATTCAAGAATAGTAGCAGAATCTCCACCCTTGAGACAATAAAGAGCAACTATGTCTATCTTCTTATCAAATGTTAAACCTTTCTCTGCTGCTTTACGGGCTGAGTAGTCACCATCAAAATGCAGAGGCAAATCCATATCTTGCGTACTTCCTCTGCCTTCCTTACCAAATGCTCCAACTATTGAAACTTCTGTAGGTTTCCCAAGTTTAAGCACTTCTTTTAAAAAATCATCTGCATTTGTTTTGTCGATGAATACCCAAGGATTTTCTGGAGTTAAATTCATTTGCTCACTCTATCTTTTGAAATGTAACATCATCAATTTCATAGCGCAATCGTTCGTCCTGTTCCATTAGAACATCAAACTTATCGTGCGCCTCGTTTTCAATAGTGTTATAAATTAAATTAGCACGGTCGTCAACGTCTAAATCATCTGGAAATTCAACGTCAACCTCAAATTCCATAACTTTCTCATAGATTTCGTTATAGTAAACTGTTGCTTTGTATTTCATTTATTCCTCGTTCATGTGATAAAGTTTAAGACCAGCATTAAAAAGATAAGACGGATAAATGTCAGAATACTTAAAGTTGGTTCCGCAAGTTTCGTTGACCAACTCTTTAAACTTACTATAAGAAATGTCCCCCGTCAAGTATTCTTTGAGAGGGCCATTTACAAAAGTTATGATTAGTTCTTGTTTTTCTTCTTGGGTCATTTAATCCTCTCAATACCAGCCCGATGAAATCAATTTTTCTATGGCAGAATTAATAGTATTTGTGTAACCTACGGGGCCATATTCCGAAAAAGTTTGATACTGCCATTTAAAATCACCATCAGACAATCTCCAAACATATCCTACAAGTTTTTTGTCTTTTAGAATAATCCAGCCCTTATGAGAATAAATTACACAAGAAATCTTTTTAATACCTGCTTCCATTTAATCCTCTCAATTTCTTCTTGGGTCATTCTTCTACCTTATCAACCTTTCGGAGATAGTCAAGGGGATTAACGTAAACTGTAATACCGTTGTACGAGACAGTATTAAAACCAAAATCTTCAATATTGAGGTATCGAACACCAACTTTACCATCTACGACAGTTTCAACAATACCTATTAATTGTCGATTATCTTTTGTTTTTGCTTTGGTTTTAACTTCAACAAGGTCACCAATTTGAAACATTCTCAACCCTCTTCAAATCATCATCATTATAAAAGTATTCGGAAGCATGAGCATCGTTAAACCAATGAACATCATATTTAAATGTTCTATGCTGATGAACATTTATAATAATTCCGTATTCATCATCGGAGAAAGCAGCAGTAACAATGTCTCCAATTTTAAACATACTTCTCCAACGAGGAAATAGAATAAGGTACAGAATAATTATCATCATTTTGAAACCATCTAACCCATACAGTATTTACCTTGATAGTTGTTACATAACCAAACATTTGAGGAATACCCGTAAATCTAACAATGTCACCTACTTGTAGCATTATGAAATCTTCCTCAAGTTATGCTTGCGGTATGGTGTTTTACCATGTCCAAACCAATCAACGTTATAAGCAAACTCACCATCTGTTTCTGTTGTAATTTCGACAATAACTCCACAACATTCTTCGGAATTATCATAAGGTCTGTAGGGATTGCACCACATAACAATGTCGCCAATGCTTAGAAGTTCGTTGGTCATGCTTCAATCGTATCATGGAAAAAAATAAGGTCAAGAGGGATAAAATAAATAATTTTATCTAATTATAATAAATTTGGAGATAAAATATGAGAATTACAGAAAGTCATTTGAGAAAAATAATCAAACAATATCTTAAAGAACAAATTGAAGAAGGCAATAAAGTACCAGTTGATACCAATTATGATGGCTATGAGCAAGATAAAGATAAAATAAAATATTATACTGTAACTTTGCAAATTCCTGGTTATGTTGTGCAACAAAGGCTTGGTAAAAAACTATTTGCTATGGCATATGATGATGGTGCTATATATCAAGTAATTAGTAAATTAGTATTGCAACAAGAACAGCAAAATCAAAATAAAACATAAGAAAAACCCCCTAACCATCTACCATGATTAGGGGGCCGTTTTCTATGTTTCCACGAAGAAAATCCTAGCGTGTTCCGACAAACCTCGGACAAGTATTTGAATTTTGTTAATAATTGATCAGTTTATTAAACAGGCTTCAAACGGACACCTTTATTTAATCCATTTTCTTATTGCGTTGTCTGAAACGCCATATTTCTTTCCTACTTGAACGTAACTTGTGGTTTTTAACTCGTCAAGCAGTTGTTCTTTAGAAGGGCGTTCGTCAATCTTTCGTCTTTTAATTGCTGAACATTCAGTAGAGCAAGCAAGAACGTGTTTTCTTTTCTTTCTACCACATACAGAACAAACATCAAACTTACTTTCTGCTCTTATTGCTTTGTATTCTTCATACTCTTTTAAGAAGGTTGGTAACTCATTGGGTAATTCTGCTACACCTTCATGTATTTCTCTATGACAGTTGGCGCACAAAAGAGCACATTTTTTTACTTCTTCTACAAGTTTTTCCCAATTTAATATGGAACCTCTTGCTGCGCCTAAAGCAAATTCTTTTTCGTTTGGGTCGATATGATGAAAATCTAATGCGGCTTTACATTTTGAGTATCCACATACAACACATTTTCCACCCATGCCTTCTACTAATCTTGATTTAGTATTTTCTCTCCAACGTTTTACTGCTTCCGAACTTTTCGACATTATTATTATCTCCTTATGATAATAAATAGTATCGAACTTCGGCAAAAGAAATTATCATATAACACAAAATGGCGGCTAAGGTTGGGAACGATCCAACGACCTATCGGTTAACAGCCGATTACTCTACCGCTGAGTTACTTAGCCTAAAATGTGGGGAAGGAGAGAATCGAACTCCCGACGACCTTAAGTAACGGGTTTACAGCCCGCTGCAATCTACCAACAATTGCAACTTCCCCTATTATGGTAGTCGCACGGGGAGTTGAACCCCGCTCGCAAGAATGAAAATCTTGAGTCTTAACCGATAGACGATGCGACCAAAAAGCGAGCCAAAAGTCGGATTTGAACCGACGACCTACGCATTACAAATGCGTTGCACTACCCCTGTGCTATTTTGGCTAATGTGGTGGGTTGGGTGGGGCACGATCCCACAACCTAAAGATTAAAAGTCTTTTGCACTACCAATTGTGCTACCAACCCAAAAAGTGGCGGAGAATACACGACTTGAACGTGTAAGAGTTTTACCTCGACGGATTTCAAATCCGTTGCCTTACCAATTAGACTAATTCTCCAAATGTGGTGGGAAAAAAGGGACTTGAACCCTTACGCTTGTTAAGCAGCAGATTTTGAGTCTGCCGTGGCTACCATTACACCATTTTCCCAAAAGTGGTGCTTCCTGTGGGTCACGATCCCACAATCCCAAAGGGCGTCAGATTTTAAGTCTGATGCGTATACCAGTTCCGCCAAGGAAGCATAACCTCTGTCTTTCCAGAGTGTCAAGTTGATTATCTCACAACTATTGAAGTGGTTGGGGTAGTCGGGTTTGAACCGACGACTTCGGCTTTATAAGAACCGCACTCTGACCAACTGAGTTATACCCCATCAAGAGCAGTAGTCATTTTGTGAGTGTCTTATGTTCGTCAAGCAGAAGCCTAACTATAATTAAAGTGGCGTGAGATAAAGGACTCGAACCTTTAGTCTACAGGGTAGAAACCTGTTGCATTGTCCAATTATGCTAATCTCACATTCAACGAGAGGACTTGAACCTCTCTGCTTTCTTCTTACCCTCTTAATGTAGTCTGTCTTGGCTGGAGTGTCAAGAGGATTCTTTTCAGTATCGGAAGATTATTTTAAGATTTCCAATTGAACAATCCTCATCGTGACCAAATTTTGTATCACCAGAACAGCAAGAATAAGGATCATAAATTCTACCATATCCTCCATCCCGATTATATTCGATGAAAGAGGGCATATCATTTACGAGACTTTCAATTTTCACGAGAAGTTCACGGCACTCAGCATCAGTAAGTTCGTCTATCCTCACGTTGTGAAATCTAGTCATTCTCTCTCTTCGATGTTCTTATCTTAAGGTGTCTGAGGTTCATTGTCAAGAGGATTCTTTTCTTTCTCTTTCATCTTATCTTCCCAATAATTACAATTCAAACAAACTGTATCTTCATAGGGAATAATTGTGTTCCACCCACATCTATTACAATGCAGCAAAGAACCTTGATTAAGTAAAAGATACTTCTTTCTAAGTTTCTTGTATTTCTTCTTCCACTTATTCACTTTGACACCCTTATCAAATCACGTTCTGTATAAGAACCCCAACAGTCCGTTCTAAACTCTGAGGTTCCAAAGAACATAATTCTAATGTTCCAAGGATACTTAGTTTTAGATTTAATTTCATAAATTATACCATAGTTTTCTGGTTCATCTGGGTAGCCTTTGAGCCTAACAACGTCTGCTATTTTAAACATTATGAAACCTTTATGATAATGTTTGTTGGAAACCACCCATTTGCTTGCATATCATCGTGAAACCACAAAATGTAAACCATACGATCTGTAATGCCTTGTTTGACGATAAGACCGTACCACTTTGCATCTTCAGATAGGATTATGTCTCCAATTTTAAAATCAGAAATCTCCATCATCATTCATGCTCTCAAGATACATCCTAATCCCATAATCGTCAACATGACCAGCAAAATGTTCTTCGTCTGTACCAAACTCATCGACCCAATCTTCTGCGTGATGGTCTGGTTCTTTCTCAAAAGGCCCATCAACATCGAAAGGTGGATACTTCTTAATGTCACTCAGCATCATTGTCAATACCTTTTCCATTGCTTCGGTAGGGTTTTCGTCCTCATCTACTTCAACACCAACATCAACATAAGGCTCAACGGGCTTATCGCTACAGAGAAAAGGCTTTAGAGGATCGGTTTCATAATAAAGTTCACCAATACCATAATACCTTTTACTAGCATCGTAATCGTATTTATACTTAACAATACCATAACGCCACTTCATTTTAGTTCTCCGATAAGATTTGAAATTCTTCTTCTAATTGTGCAGTAGTGAAAATGTCATAATCATCTTCATGGATAAAGAAAACCTTATAACCATTAAAGTTCTCACTAAACAGTTTAACATGTTCAATGATTATTCCGTCCCTTGGTTGTAATCCATCTAACTCATGTACCCACATATGTCTAACATAAGCACCTATTGGTATTAATTCTTCCTTCGCTCCCATCTAGTATCCTCTTAACTTTTTATAATCAATCGGCCTAAGATTACGCTCAAAACAAGTAAACTCTGAACCTGTCGGAAGAACAATAAGTTCATAATACCAAGTACCTTCGTCAAACTGAATGTCTTTGATAAGGACTTCAGAAAAAACAAAATTATACTTTTCAAGGTGTATGTCGTGAGTCCAAGCAGCAATATCCCCAATAGAAAAACTAGGGACTCCAGCATTTACGGCATCGGGCTTCATAAGTTCCACTTGCTCCTACCATAACCTGTTCAGAATTTTCGACAAGCCTCTGTGAACGTGTAGCATCAGCACCACATTTCATACAGACAGCAGATACTTTAGTAACCTTGTCAGCAATAGCAAGCAAGTGAGGCATACTACCAAATGGTTTACCAGCAGAATCAAGGTCAAGTCCAGCAACATAAATGTCTACCTTGCTGGCTAGTGTCTCAACCAATTCAATAACATAATCGTCAAAGAATTGTGCCTCGTCAATTCCAATTACATCAACATCATTTGTAATGTAATTAGGAATGTCAGAAGCGTTCTTAACTGCTATTGACTTAAAACTATAACCAGAATGTGATGCAATATCTTGTGCAGAGTATCTATCATCAATTGCTGGTTTAAACGCAATAATGTTCTTCTTTGCGTATGATGCTCTCTTTAAACGGTGAATAAGTAATTCAGATTTACCAGCATACATTCCACCGCAAATAACTTCTACCATTAGGACTCCATAAGAAATAAATTAAAATTAGAGAAGGGGGATTATACTCTCGCCATAATCCGTGCTATCTGCGCTATAATTAGTATGCTAGCCATAACCAGTATGCTTGATAAAAGAAATCAAGGACTTTGTTACTATAATGGAGCAATAGGTTGGCAGCAGAGTTCAACCTAAACAAATAATTAGTTTTTAACCCAACTCTAATTTTAATTTATAAATCCAAATAAGAAACTAATAATGCAGTAAAAGAAAAGAATTAAAGTTGTTTTGATTGCTGTATCAAATACAAATGTAATCATCCGTGACCACTCAGAAAAAGAAACGGAAGGGCCATTAAAAATACAATGATTCTCATGAACATAGTTTATCTCCTTCTATGGTTCTTGTCAAGATTGCGAAACTCAATCTTCTTAACTCGATTCTGTTCCTCATATACAGTATTATTGGGGTCATTAAACATTTTGATTTCATACCAAATATAATCAATACGAATATCAACCTTAACAACAACACCAGCCGTCATTTTATACTTTGCTTTTTCAACAAAGAGATAACCAGCCTGTTGCATTTTAATACAAACAATGTCACCAACATTGTACTTAGGATTGTTTACCTTGTTTATAAGCCTCTGAAAGTATTTATTACTCACAAGAAGATTAAACTCACCCTCAGTAGGAATAATTCCATTCTTTGACTTAGATGGATTTCTGTACTTGTCAGCAACTTCAAATTGCTTACGGCACTTCTTCCTCTTGTTGTGGAGAGAATAAAACTGAAGGGCAATGTCAAACAGATTTCGCTTCTGTTCGCAGTAGTTGCTAATCCATTCGGTGCGTGTCATGCTTATACATTACCCTTTCGTTTAGTGGTTGTCAACCCTTGCTTGGACTTTCTTTATTTTCCTTAATAATTGCCTTTCTAATTACAACAACCTCTGGTGGAGGATTTGACTTTACATAATTTCCATCAATATAAGAATGACCATCTTTATTTGTCTTGTTCATCACTACTCCATGTTAGATGAAATTAACTCAATATTTTCTCTTCTATAACCACCTAGTTTTGTTAGATCTACAATTGGATTCTCCGCAATTTGTCCATTTATTGCTTGAATATAAATATAATCGCTTAATGGTGGACAATCACATAAGTTCCTTGGAGCGTCTGTATGTTCATACGCAATTCCTAATGTAATCCAACCATTCCAATTATTGATTGTTTTTACAAGATCACCTGTTTTAATCTTCACGGGTTTCTCTTTTATTAGAACGACAGGAGTTTTTGGCATCTTCCTTTCGCTTATCTTTGAATCTGCGGCTGCTTCCCCGCCACATAGCAGGAGTACCACCTCTTTCAAAGTGTTCACGACGAGCCGAAGCCTTTTCCATGTGCCTTGTACTAATCGGTTCCATGCTTCTATCATAACCCTTCCGTTTATAGTGTCAAGATAAGATTTTTTTCAAATCGTTTTCGTATTCCCATCTATATTTGCTAACTCCATGCCAAAACACTTTGCATATAGACGTTTTTATGACTTCTTTATCTTTCTCTGATTTCATCTTATAAGATACATATTCTGGGTCAAGGTCAGAATCGTATTCAAAAATAATATTCTTTTCGTGAGGATAAAGAAATAATTCAGTTAAAATTTCAACAATAGTTCCTGCTCCCAATTCGTCTGGGCCTTCTGAATACCTTGGTGGTCGCATGTTTTTTCTTTTCTTAAGAAATACAACGTCACCTACTGACACAAACTCCTTTTTGGACAAGACATATTTACCTCTTCCACATTAGTAAATAGTGTTATGCATCCCCAATAGGTTTCATTTGTTTAGTAACATAGTGGTCAACTGCTAATTGTATTTCATTCATAAGAGCCTTTTCGCTTTCTCTTATTTCATCAAGATAATTCCACAAAAGATCATTCTCCTCTTGTAACTCTTTTACAAGTTCTTCAAGTTGTTTGATCTTTTTGTCTTTATCCATGACTTTGTGGGCCAGTATGCTTAATTTTAACTCTTCTGCCGCCTTTTTTAAATCTTCCTCTAAAATCTCTAAGACCAAAATGTGCTATCATAGTATCAATGTTTTTCTTATCATCATCAGAAAAACCTATGTTTATTTTTGCACCTTTTACAGCGTATTTCTTTACTGCTTTTGCTTGTTTATTTGCATACTCAATAAAATTATTTAGAGCAATAACTTTTAAGGCTTCTGGGGATGCAGCACTACCTTGACCAAAAGAAACTGGTTCAAATACACACATAGAAAGATAACTATCTATCAATTCTTCTTCATTATTGGAAGATTGAGTATCAAATAATTCATTGTATTTTTTGATACTTTCAAGAACTTTTATTGTATCAATACCGCCAAATCCTGTTTGAATGTATTTTTTACAACCTTCTTTTAATGTATCTGGATTATGACCTCTGGCAGTAATAATAGCAAAAATTGATGCTCCTTCTACACACTCTTTAAAGTCATCAAAAGATCTTTTGTATAGTGGAGTTGCTTTTTCTATGTCTTTTAGAAATTGTTGGTCACCTTCAACTCTAAAGTTTCTAAATGGACTTTGAGCATAATCTTTTACTTTATGACCTCTGTATTCAAATTCTTGCTTACCTATTAAATGTCTGTATTCAGCAAAATCTTCTGTTGTCATACCAACTTCGTTATCTTCTGTATCAAGAAGCATAATCAAGGTAGGCATTTGCACAATGTTGTCATCCCAATCGAAAGCATAGTATTTAAGATCTGGTGTTCCTTGTTCAGTAAAGCCTTCTTTTAAGAAACCTTTCCAATTTTTTAAAATGCCTTCCATAATCATTTCTTTATGTTCCTCAATAAACGTTTGAATCTTTCGTTAATAACTAGTTTCTTTTTATTGTTTTCGTTCATGTGTTGGTTTTGAGATACAGGATTTCCAGAAAATAAAGGAGATCTTGAAATGTCAATACTTG
>Ga0247723_1001139_pt1 | contig 16051 bp, 27 predicted proteins | sample MSEWelMarce5H_FC_FD_189079 | JGI IMG/M metagenome (GOLD analysis project Ga0247723, IMG submission 189079) | Subsurface sediment microbial communities from gas well in West Virginia, United States - MSEEL Well Study Marcellus 5H_FC | ecosystem: Environmental > Terrestrial > Deep subsurface >...
ATTTTATCTAATATTTGAGGTAAATCCGAAATCAACTTTAACCGTATTAAAAGGTTCAATTTTCTTTATATCATACTTACCTAATTTATTGTAATTATAGCTCATATGAAATAGCACTTTAGCATAAAAGTTATCAACCTCCATACCGGAAGTTGGCAGCATATAATATATTTCCTCGATCAATTTTCTGTTTAAACAATAGGCATATGCACCAACGATTTGTCCTCCAAAATCATGCTCCTCCGCTCCTCCAAAATAAAGCATATCCCAATTATCCAATTTATTTTTATTATTCTTTAGGATTTCGTGTGGATTCTCAGTAAAGACAATATCATCCTCCAAAATTAATATCCTGTTATATCCTCTCTCAAGAGATATTTTGGTAATTCTCCAATGTGAATTTCTACATCCGAGACTACCCAAAATATATTTTTCAGTTGATTCATCCTGGTTGAAATTTCTCCAAAATGAAACGTCGGGAACCAATTCCCAAACGGTACCAGAAACACGCTCATAGTTAGTTATGTTGTAACGCTTAAATTGTTCAATCATTTTAGCATCCCTATCGGTATCCTTATCTAGATTAATATAAAAAATTTTATCAAAAAATATATTTATGTCCATCAGGTAATTGTTTATTATTTATAGAAAATAAGAGCTTTTTGTTCCACAAAAAACCCCGTGATATTTGTATCACGGGGTTTGGTATATCTGGATTAGATTATTTATCTTTTTTCGGTGTTTCCTCAACCACATCGAATGTTTGTGGCGATTTACCTTCAGCAGCAGCTTTTCTAGCAGTGACCTGATTTAATAATTCCATTCCAAGTAATCCTGAGATTGGACCATTAGATCCTCCATCCCCTCCTGTGATAAGGATTTCAGGGATGATCTTGATTTTGTTCATACCAATTGACTCAACCACTTTTAATTGACCGAAGTTGTCCTCACCCATCGCTTTAACCTGTAAGTCATAAGCCTCAGCAGTTGCTTTACCAATTGCTTCGATTTTTGTAGCTTCGGCATTACCTGTTAATTGAATTTCTTTGGCTGCGGCTTCAGCATTTAAGATTTTAGCTTTTGCATTTGCACCAGCTTTTAATTCGATTGCCTTAGCTTCACCCTCTGATTTCTTTACAGCTGCTTGAGCTTCTCTTTCAGAGATCTCTACTGATTGTTGTGCCGAAACCATTTGACCCTGCATATCAGCCAGTGCTTTAGCAGATTCTAAAGTTTTACGTTTATCCTGAGCTTTACGTTGAGTGTCGAAAGTTACTTCTTCCTCAGATGCAATCTTACGATCAGTTAAGGTTTTCATTAATTCAGCAGGAGGAACGATATCTCCAATAAGAGTATCAACCGCATGTACATTATATTCTTCAAGAACTTGACTGATCTTTTCCTTAGCAGCTGTTTGTCTTTGCTGACGAGTAGATAAGAAAGAAATTACATCTGAATCTTGTGCAGAGTTTCTGAAGTAGTTACCGATTGTAGGTTCTAATACCTGAGATACTAAGTTAGACATAGATCCGAATCGAGCAATTACCTTGGGTGCTTCAGTTGAAGGTACATGGATGATTTGAGATACATCCAAGTTGAAAGGGAATCCGTCTTGAGATCGAACCGTAATTGTACTTAAGTTCTGATCTAAATTATGTGATTCGTTTCTTGCAGTTGCCCAGTTAAGAACTAGATTTGTGGTAGGAACGATTTCAATTTTTTGAGTATAAGGATTAATTGCATATTTACCAGGATCCAATACCGAAGCCCAAACTCCTTTTTGTCCTTTCTTAACAATATTACCGTGTTTGAATCCATCACCTGTTGTGTCTTCACCTTCATCACCAACATAAGAGATTACTACACCGACATGTCCAATTGGAATAGAAGTCATTTCTTTTTTCTCAACTTCAACTGCCCAAGGATTAAGTGAATATGAACCGGCTTGAATAACTTGGATTTGCATACCTCTTTGTCCTCCTTTTGATAAGAATTTATCGAAGTCTTGGAAATTATTATGTCCTTCAATAACTGATCCGGCAATAGAAGCTAATTCTAAAGGAGTACCGTCTAATGCAGTTACCACACCAACCATTCCATCTTCGATGCTTGTGATGTCAGCTAAGAATATTTCAAATAGGTAAGGATTGATTCGATAAACCCCGTTATTTAAGTAGCCCACTTGTTTACCTCTTTGCCCTCCGTTTGTTAAGAATGCTCGAGTGTCTTGGTAATTATCACAATCTATATTTCGAGCAAGGATAGCACCAGTTGGTAATTGAGCACCATCTTTAGCAGATAATAATCCGATCTTACCCTTTGGAATTACAGTTAATGGTGATTGATCTATAGAAAACTGCCATACCCAATATCCCCAATATAAACCAGGAGCTAGTGGATCTGCTTGATAACCAGGCTCTCCATTTAGTGCAATGATCTTTCCATCAGGCAATGATTTGTTAGCACCAAATAATACAAATTTTTTGGTAACTAATCCGATTTTATCCTCCGGGATGATAACCATACCGAAGAAAAAGCGTAGCGTAAACTTGTAAAACAAGAGAGCTAGAATTGGGATTAATACCCAGGCATAAGATAATAAAATTTCCATTTAATTTTAATTTATGATTTAATTTAATTTATTTAATAGGATGTTTACGAAGATTCATATTTAATGAATCCACCATATGAACTGCATCCCTCCAGCTCACTTCTTTTGATAGATGAATGCGATCATCTGCCGAGTTCTCAATATCTGCATTAATTGCTGGGATCCCGTCATATCCAATACCTAGTTCGTATCTAACCACGTGTTTCGGTGATGTTATGTGGCGAATTAATGTCCCCGTTAATGCTGCAATTACTAGAATTGCAAGCCATTGCCATACTTTTTCCATTGCCATAATTATAAAGAATTTAATTTGTTGCGTACTTCTTCAAGGGATGTTTCATTGACGAATCTTCCCTCCTCATAGATCGTTTGTAAAACTCCCTGATCTTCTTGTTCCCAAGTGCATTGAGTATTAACATGATATTCATCACCTTCCATTACCACCTGAACCAATCCTTTTAAAGATTTTTTAGTTCCGTCGTCAGTGATTGGATCTTTATAGATGTCATATCCAACATAATCAACATTTAGATTTTGGTCTAAAAATTCACCAAATACAGGTTCCTCTACTTCAAACCAAGCGCCTTTAGCAGCGAATCCCAGAGTGTCTCTAGTATTCATCTGGTAAGTGAATGAACCAATCCCCAATACGATGTTAGTAGAAGCAAAACCTTTTTCCTCTAATCTTTCATAGATTTGTATCTGGCGATCAACCGTGATTGAATCTCCGTAGATTGCACCGATGTGCGAGTCAAGAACTTTGTAACCCTGTTCGTTAACTGTACCACCAAAGATGTCCCAAAGTAATTCGATTACTCCTTTTCTTTGTGGTGAATTAGGATCATTGTGACTAAATACATCTGTCGAACCACAAATGATATCTACCGGATCTCCAGAGTCAGGACGAATAACCAATTTACCATCACGAGCCATAATAGCTTCTTTGTTTGCTGGTAAGTATTCAGTGATCAATTTCCATAAATCGAAAGTGTCCGACACGATTGAAAGAATTCCTGTTGGAAAATCTACTAACCAATCTGCGATCATTTGTTGTTCACCAACTGTAAAGATCTTAGTTGTTGACACCGAGTGTTCAGATGCATTAACAGAATTGATGCAGACATCGTTTTCTGGCTCGTTATAGAAGTAACGTGCTGCTGGAATACAAACAATAGTATCTGATCCTCTGAATGACGTAGCGTGACCTAAACCACTTGCTAACATGTCCCATGGGCTTAATCCTCTTGCAGAGAAGTCATGGCATAAGAAAGGAATTAACCAAGCATTAGCAGGATCTGTTTTCATTACCCATTCTACCAGATTACGTTTGTAACGCAATGCAAGAGTAGCCGATGTTGAAGGTTTCCATGCTAATGAGGAAATGATCGTCTCTAGATATAATGTTAACCATCCAAATCCATTAACAGTATTAATGAATGTCATGTGTGGTACATTTGGATTTGTTTCGATTCCTTCCGGTAAAGCTTTGATCCTGATTGGTAAATATCCCAATTGATGTAGTGCAGAGAAGTGTTCGCCATCGAAAGGAAGACCTAGATACTTCGACATATCATCGGAGAATTTAGTAGCAACGCTGATTGGTTGTTTGAAGAAATTCTCTTCAAACTCATCATGTAACCACTTCACAGTAAGTTGTTGTCCGAAAGAAACGATCTTATCTACTCCCTTTGGTGCATGTTTGGTGCTTCGAGGAATCCATGTTCCATATAAACGGGTGGTTCCTGGAGCAAGCATTTTTTTGTGGCCGATTTTATAGCCATCAGTGTAAAATAAACTTGTGGGTTTAAACATATTTCTATTTTTTTTATTTTTGTAAAGATATAAAATTTATTCGGGATAAAAAAATTATAATTGATTTTTTAATTTCAGAGACCTGTATAGCGAGTCAGTATCTATGCCTGTATTTGCTTCTTTATTAGCTGCATCCTTTCTAACCCAATTGTCATCCGACCATGAAACTTCCCATTCGTTTGAATTTCTGATGAATCCTCTCTTTTCTTCGACGGGTACGTTCTCATATTCATCGTATTCCACCCATCTTATGGTGATGTTTCTCTCGATTGCAAATTCTATTTCAGCAGCTAATCCCTTAGACATATCCCACCCCGGCATTTTATAGACTAATAATTCGTCAGCACGTTCAAGGAAAGCTAGACAGAATGGTTTCCAGAATTCCCAATTTGTTGGCATCTCGGTAAATCCTATGAGGGTATGTCCGTAAGTGATAGGTGAGAAAGCAACTTTACCCTTAGCGCATTCTCTAGCAGCCATTCTGGATACCATATTAAAATTTTCTTCCCTAACAGCTGAATCTGGATTCGAATATGGAGAGCCAATGTAAACTAATTTGCTCATTGACTTAGTATGTGAAAGTTAACCATTGGCCTTCTCTCTGATCACTATTCCATTTAACTGAACTCCATCCAGCGGAAGTATATCTTGTTTCAAGTAGTCCGAAATGTCTTTGTGACATTCCGGATGGAATGTCTATAGAGATCGAACCCCCCTTTACTACAGTTTTTTTCTCCAGCTGAGAATCTAATTTAAGTTCAAAGTCATCAACCTCCCTAATGAAAGCTTTGTTTAAGTATTCTGGTGATATTGCCATTTTTATTTAGATTTTAATAGATTATCTCTAAGATCAGTTAGAACTTCGCCTAGCCAATTAGTGCCTCTCCAATTTTTAGGGTCGTGTATTTTAGGATCGTCCTCGCCAAGACCTATACCCCAGATTTTATCATAAGGGGAAGCTTCAACAAGTAAGGTTCCTTCAGTGTCCAATAGAATTTTTAGCAACTTTGGATTCTGAGTGAATTTCAAATGGCATCCGTTATAAACAATTTTTTTAGCATTTTCTGTCCAGACATCGGAATTGAAATTCTTAACCTTTCTTCCCAGCTCTTTTTGTTTTCCTGGATCCTTCGAGAATAGAATTTCCTCTCTGGTTTCTTCGTCGCCAAATAGCTTAGCTTTTTCCGCCATCATCCATTGTTCTGAACAATTGTATTCGTTCCCTTCCTCATCCTCAAATGAACATGGGTGCCAATTGGAGAATGGGTGACGCGTTTTATAGAAGAATGTGTATTTAGTGTATGCTTTCATGTGATTAGATATTAACTATTACGTGAAATTGTTTTTCTGATGAGTTAATTAAATCATCAACGTATTTTTGAGCCTCTGTGTTATCGATGAAGTTAATTCCAAAAGATTGTTTATAGCCAAGGCGAATCTCTACATGTGCTTTGTTATAAATTCTTTTTGTAATATCGCATACTTTGTACCAAGAATAATCTGCAAAATGTGATGCTGGTTTTCTCCAATGTGTATTGTATTCATTACCATCCTCATCAACGTAATCGTTCCAACCAGCAGGGATTGCTTCATGCATCCCATATTTAATCCCAAGGAATGTTTTATGTCGGGATGGAATCTCTTGGAACCATCTATATTCGGTTTCTCTTTCACCGGTTAATGTAATAGAATCTACCTTGTCTAATTCAAAATAATGTTTTTTCATAATTATGTATTTATTATTTTACGTTGTCTATTAATGAAAGTTCCGCCGTTTGAAAATCTATGCGGTAGATTCCTAGTGGTAACTTAACCTCCTTATCATACCAATCGTATCTATGTTCAATGATAATACAATTGGTTCCGCTTATTGTCGTTGAAGATTTTGGTGCAATTGCTTTACCATTTCTTAAGTCATAAATATAGTTTCCGATAGAACCTAAATGTCCACCGATATGATATGGATAATCTAATCCCTTTTTACCCATGCAGATTTCTCCAAGATGATTAATAATCACATGAGTACCAAAATCGAATCCATTGGAATTCTTTTTATCTTCTACATAATGAATCAACTTACAATAACCATCTTTAAATGTACCACCAGTTCCTCCTCTTCGGAATACTTCACTAGAAACCTTAAGATCGTTATGATACAAATGAGAGTAATTATCTCGATTGTCAATTGAATCTCCTTTTGGATCTTTCATTTCGATTTTACGTAATTCGTATCCATCACCTAATCGATCATGCGGATATTTCTCTTTCTCCTCGAAGGGTAATCCACCAAAGAAACTGTGGATCCCTCCAGAACCCATCATTTGGGTAAATGCAGCAAGCATTTCCATTGGATTCACAACGTCTGAGCTTTCTTTTTTATTTTTCATATTATGCTACTTTATATTCGTGTGATGTAATTCCAGCTAAAATCGGAACCCAAACTTTACGTTTGTCATTAACTCCAATTTCTTTCGGGATTGTATTTTCTGATCCATTACCAATAGGACGTGGTCCGTATTTAGCATTCCATGTTGGAACATATACTTCTTCGTTATTGTGGGGTACTTCAAATTCTACCTCTTTGTATAATGTAGCATAAGCATTTGGAATCATATGTCGCATTGTTTCCCATGCTTCTTGATCAGTTTCAAATTCCGGACGTTCAATAACTTCTCGTAAACCTGTTGATAATTTATACTTTGCCATATGTTTTAATTTAATTGCTAAGCAAATGTAAAACAAAAACCCGAGATTAAAAAATCTCGGGTTAACTTTTCTGAATATGTTAAAAAATTTACAGCATGAGTAGTAGGCGTTCATCCAAAGAATCGTAAATATGATCCATGTAGAATAGAGTTCCACTAGGCTGATCCATTGATTGAACGGGGGCTAAATCCGTGTCTGAATATCTTAATTGCTCCTCCGGAGATGGAATGTATTCAATCTCTGAAGATTTTAAATCGTAACCAGGTTTTGTATTTACAATCAGGTTTGGAGCTATAAAGTACAAAGGATTATCACTGCTCGGATATTCAATCGAAAAGATCGGAAAGCCATCTAATCGAGATTTTCCAATATATTTGATGTAATCGCAATTTGGAACGACACCAACCCCTTCAGTTCTTAGAACTTTAAAATATATTTTTCTGTTCATATTACATCATTAACAATAAGCGTTCATCTGGATCATCTTCAATAGGATCCATATTACATGGACGTGATAGTTCGCCCATAATTTTTGTCATCTCAGCAACTACATCAATTCCTGCATATTTCATAGAAAGATATGTTTCCATATCAAAATTGTGATATTTTTCTTCCTTCATAATTACATCATTAATAATAAACGTTCATCGTAATCGAATCCTCGTTCACCTGCAATACCTGGTCTTCCCGAAAATCCTGTAGGCCCTTTAGGTAATTCGATTTCTGAGCATGGATTTCCAGCAACTCCATAACGACTATTTATCATAATCTTTTCGGCCGATCTAGATTGTTTTTTCAAAGCAAATAAATTATTAGCGGAACCTGATATTGCATGAATATATCTACCATCTGTATCAGAATTGTAGATATTATATTCACCTGCTGAAGTTACGTACCCCACATAAATCATTTTGTTTTGAGCATAAGCTCGAGAAAGCTCACTTATCAAGCCATTAGGTAATTCTCTACCCAATGCTTTGAATTTGTTATTTGGTAATATAAAAACTACGGCTTCGGAATTATCAAATTCTCTTTGGTCGTACCTAGACTTTCTATCCCATACACTTACTTCGAATCCTTCATCTTTTAACCTACGTTTAAATGAAGTAACAGTGTCCCAATCGTTTGTGATTGGGACACTGATATAAACTTTACTCAGCATCACCGAAGTATTTGTCGAATGATTCCTGCTTAGAAGATAGTTCTAAGTTTGTCAATTTCAACCTATACTCGATATCAATGATTTTCTTGAATCGAGCTTCAACTGATTCTTTGGTCATTTGTTGGAAACCTTTGTTAACATCGGTTTCTAAATTGAAGTTGGTTAATTCGAATAACTCATCCTCCATTGCTTCTTTTTTCGCAGTGATTGAATCGATAACATCCCTTTGAATGTTACGTTTAACCGATACGATGTAGTTTTCTGCTCTTTCGGAAACTGATTTGTTGGATTTTAATAAATCCAAAGCTTTTACTGATTTACCTTTTGTTGCCATGATTTTCTCTTTATAATTTATTAATTATATTATTGTTCTGTAAATTTATGAATATATTTCGGGAATAAAAAATAAATTCATGAATATTTTAATTTTTTAAAAACAACCTCTTGCTCTTGCTCTTCTTACTGCTTCCCGATCTCTTTGCATCTCTTCTCTCCAACCACATCTGGTTTCTGCATAAGCAATCTTTCTATCCCATTCAAGAATATAACCATGCTGTCTTGCAAGGGAGTTTACGTATTGGATATGCTGTGGAGTATTCTCTTGCTCCCTCATTAACTGTTCGAAATGTACTGATGTCATCTTATCTCAATTTTTTAATAACCATGATTGAATCGTTTTCTGAGATTATTGATTCAGCATTGATTACTCGATTTTGATTTTTATGGACCATAACAATCGATGAGGTGTGCTTTCCACTTTTATACGTGTTTCCCAATACCTGATTGTCCATTACTGCAACTTTAACAGAGCTTCCGTTACCGATTGAAACGTCGTAAACTTTTAGTCCCTTTAATTCATCAGGAAGTTCGTTTTCATTTCCTGCCAACCTTTCCCTAGTTATCCCAGCTTTCTCGCATGATATTACAAGTGAGAGAGATAAAGCTACTAAAATAACAAATACTTTTTTCATATTAATCTAAATTTAATTATTAATTCGGATCGTAGATAACAATTGTTACCTCGCAGTCCTTTAATTCTCTTTGAATGATACCTTTGATTCTTTCCCAATCCCCACCAGCAAGGCCAGAACCAATTTTCGGGAGTCCAATATGTTTACCTTTGAATCGGTAATTCATCTTCTTCATACACATTTCAATAGCAGCATAGTCAACCGGATTTTTATCTCCGTCTTTATGATTACGACCATACTTATATTGGGTGTAAGCATTTACTACTTCCAATCTACGCCGGTTACCTTCCTCGTCAAATACAAACCAAGCATATGATTCAATATTTCCTAGCTTACTCATATCACCTTTACGATCAGGAAATGAAGTGGATTCACCGTGATATTTTTCCGGATCGTTACAAGAGAAAGCTTTTGCCATCTGCGGAGCAATGCCTGCACCCATTTGGCAGAAGCAATTGCACCCATGTGCAATGACATCGAAATTACCTCGTTGAGCTAATTTAATTAGATCCCCTTTGATTTCATTATAAGACATTTCTTGGATTAGATTACGTTTAATTGTTTCAATTTATGCATTTCATTATCGTTGCGAAGACTGAATTCCGGATCATTCATATCAGAATAAGAATTTGTTGTGAAAATTCCTTCAAAGTGTTGATTTAATTCTTTAAGTCCTGCACTAAAGATTCCGTGTGTTACTACTAGGTAAATTTTAGCACTTATTCTTTCCTTCTTAATTGCTTTAGCTAATTCGATGAAAGTTCTACCTCCGTCGCATATATCATCAACGATTACATATTTCATACCATCATTAGCCGAGTTAGAGTCTCCAGTTGAACCTGGCAAGTTAGGAATTTCAGTGCTTAGGATTTTACCAGTCTTCATGTCTCGTACTTTGTTAGCAGTAACAACATTATCGATACCAAACTTTTTGGCAACATCAAATATTTTTTTGTAGGCTCCAGCATCTGGGCTAACTAAACAGATTCTTTCTGGTGCACCATTCCTATTATCAATTAGAGGCAGTGCAAATTTTACAAGTCGGCGATTATCTTCCTTAACGTAATTATTTAAGCAAGCCTCTAGCACATCCGAGTGAGGATCGATAACAGAAACTGTTTCGAATTTTTGAGAATTGATGATTGGACAAATTACGTTCTTTAAGTAGTTTGTAGAACCCTGATCAAATTTACGGTCTGAACGAGCACCGACGAAGTAAGGTGTGAAAAGATGAATTTCTTTAACCCCAATATCCCGAAGAGCTTGTGTTGCACAGATGATAATTTCTAAGTCTCTAAAAGAATTTAGACGTGACTTAATTTTTACCGGATGTTTTGCGATTGCCGAAATATCGAATGTATCTCGGCAATCGGTGATAGTTACAGATTGTTGACCATCTGGGAATTTCGAGATTTGAAATTTAATGTCGGACTTTACGTTGTCAGTAAGATTTAAGATATTCATGTTTTTTTATTTTTTATATTTTGCAAAAATCGAATCCAATCTATCAGACGTATAAGCATCTGCTGATTCCTTGATAATTCTATTTTTTAAATTTGACTTCTTTGAAAACTCCCACCAATTGCAAGATAGGTAATCAATTGTTAGTGATTCGATTAAATGTGATCTATCTTGATAGATTTCTGCAATTTCCATAACGTCATTCAATATGTCGTTATTTAGAGTCGAAGCTACCATGGAGATTTTTTTCTCCTGATTTTTTTCTATAACAGCTACTCTTTCAGCTATTAAATCATTAGCCTCCTTCTCACTGATGCTGTTTTCCAAATACTGAAGTGCTGAAGATAGAATAAGATGCAATACAGAATTGTCAATTGCAACGGGAAGAGGAGTGATTGGTATTCTTGAACCGATTGAATATATCTTTGCGTTATTCGCATCAACTCCACTAATCTCAAGCTGTCTTCTTGCATCGCTTGAACTATTTCCCACGATGACATATTTTCCTTCGTAATTAGAAATTCCATCAAACATCAATCTGGTGTGTCCCACACCTCTACTTGATAGTAGAACAACCAGCTTATCTAGCTGGTCCACTAATTTTTTTCTTCCGCTATTTACCATTATTGGTGTTTGTGTTTATCCATTCAATTTTTGGACAGTACTTATTATATTTTGCCTTAGTGAAAGCTACGATGATGTTATCGGTTTTTTCTTTTGATTTATACCATCTTCTACCATTCTCGTCTATATAGTAATCCCTCTTTTCCTTATATCTTTCAATCAGATATTTAATTCCATGATATCCACCTACTAAGATAGCTACTATCCAGAAAATAATCCCGCCTGGCAGGATGGCATAAAAAAATCCGGTTTCACCATAGTCAACAAATAGGGCACCAACTGCTGTTCCCATGCAAATAACAATAAATCCAGCCAGATAGAAGCCAAAGCTTATCCCCATTCTAGCACCAGTTGAATGATCACCATTTGAGTAATTCTTGTTAAAGACCTCCATAATCAATATGCTCGGGATGCAAAATGCTGCATACGGGATAAGAAGCAAATATACTAATACGAGTTTCCAAAAATATGGACAAAGATTTCCTGGAAGGTCCTTGTAATGCTCAAGCCCATAGAACCATCTGTACAACTTAACACTGATTGAATTTTGATTTAATTTCATACTGATTTAATTTAATTTATATTTGATTATTTGTTTACTCCGATCCATGCATCACCTGATTCCAACATGATATCCATTTTAATCTTACTTTTAGTATAGTCGATTGCATCTGAGAAAGTTTCATAACTACAACCTCTTTCATGCCTTCCATTAGTCCATTTAAAAATTGGAACTTTTAATATTTCTCCTGGTTCAACTAGTTTAGCCACACCGTTCCTGATTATGAACTCAACCACTGGTCTAATTCTTTCTGCTTCTTCAGATTCAGGATCGCAAGATTCCTCGCTCATTATTTGACATCTTAGATTCAGAAATGGAAATTCTTTTGCTATTATTTTCCATTCTTCGTATACCTCACTAACGCTGGGATACTTTCCTATATTGTATTCAGAAGTTCCTATAGTTCCGTCCCAGTTACACCATCCATGAGCTCCTCCTACCCAGGATGAAGCTATTCTACTATTATGTAAATATTCCAATCCTGCTATGGACCCAACCTCAGCTTCATATAAACTCTTAATATTCCATAGTGAGATATAGTCTTTCTCGTCTATGTTGTGTTTCTTTCTAAGCTCCTCGTCTACCGAGTCATAACGCCCACTTAATAGCTTTGGATCAACCCCGTAGAATTTGCCATTTATTAAGGAGTTCCATTCGTGATCATTGCAATGAAGATACATTGAATCGGTTCTAATTAATATTTCCTTAGCCTGATCTTCTGTTACAGATTCACCTTTAACGACCAAAGCCGGCCATTTGATCAATCCAATATTTAATAAATCGTACTCAGTCATAATTAATTTTTTGTAAATGTATGATTATAATTCGGTATTAAAAAATATAATTTCTATTTTATGCATTGCCATTCTATATCATAATCATTAAATGTCGGAATTATATCTATTGAATGTAGCGATGTTACATATATTTCTCCGTCCACGTTATTCCCTGATATCGTCGGATAAAATCTACAATGTCCAGAATTCAACATTGAATGACACTGTTTAGCTGTCTCATTATCTCTGAACTTAAATACACCAACAAGAAATCCAGAATCTACATATAGCATCTCGACTGAATGCGTCAATCCTCTCAATTCTGATTGTCTGTCTACATGGTTGAAATTTGCAGGCCCACCGCATAATCGGTTTCCCCTATTTAATTTAAGGTCTTCGTAAAATAAATCAACCATACGATCTATGGATCTGGCAGTGAAAATGTGATTAACTAGTGTTCTTTCACCAGCTCTAATAATAGGAACTTCCATTATTCTATTTTCTACTCTATTACCAAAATAGCTTCTGGAACTCCTCGTAAACATATTAGAAAACATTGGTTATCTGACGGGTAACTATAGCACTATCCTCTTCTTCCCTGGATTTTATTCCCAATGAGATGGATTCGCCATAACATACTGCTGTGATAATATCATCACCGAATGAATCCTTAGCCATTTTGAAGTAAACAAAACCAGCGCCTTCACATTTTTCGTTATGCCCAACCATGTCCTTGTGCTGAATTACAGCGGAGAAAACAATAGCACTCCCTCCTACGATTACATATTTTGCTCTATACATATTTATTTTTTTGTAAAACTAATGGATAATCCCGTATTTAAAAAATTATTTGGATACTAATTGTCTAAATTCTGATAGATATTCATTTCTTAAAGGTTGCCATCTCTCTTTCAGCTGTGTCCAGTCCCATTCTCTTTCTGTTATTTCATTCCAGATCCAATTGCATGAATCAAATTCAATGCTTCCTGATTTTGAATATTGTATACCGAAATTGGCTATTCTTAATGAGTGGAATACACTTTTTATTCCGATGTAATAATCACCTTGTTCTATTTTCTTTTTTGCTTTTACCCAAGAATTTGAAACTGTGTGCGAGATATTATGCCTGAAACTATTCTCCTTATAAACAAAATCGAAAGGAAACTCAATTATTCTAGCCCAATCCGGTGCAAAGATACATTCAATTGCTTTGATGTGGTTTTCCTTTGCGTATTTAAGAGCAATGTCCGGTGTTATAACATGAATGTTTAAATCACCGGACTTTATCTCAATTTCGTACGTAGATGTGTTTGCAATTAGTATTATGTCCCAATCGGAATCTTCCGATGCTGTTCCATAAACTCTGGAGCCGAAAACATAGCATCCTTTAACCCTAGATGGGTGTATCTTAGAGGCATCTAATATTCTGCTAAGTGATATTTCCACGACATTTAGTCTTTCGACTTATTCAGAAGCTCCTTAATGAATGTTCTGTCCTGAGTGAATGTTGGCGTTTCGATAACTTCCCAAACGTTTCTGGTAAAAATGTGTTCAGAAGGAATGTAAGAGGTATTTGGATCGTAATGATTTGATCTTTTTATCAATACCTTTTCTACCTTACCGATCACAGCACCTCGTTTCATACGGAAATCATAATCATTCCAATTGATTCCTTTCTGAAAAATCATCTCTTGCATTTGGTCTGTCTTTACTCCGTGCAATTCCTTGGCACTATAAAGACTTTGTGCAACTGAGGAAATGGAGTTTCTTACAGCATCTTGTTGTCTCCAGATAAAATAGTTTTCTACCTCGTCGATAAATGGGATTTGAAAAGCTCTAGCATCGAATTCTGCCATCCGGAAAAGGTGCAATTCTCTCATATTTAAAGCACCCTCTTTTGAATCTCTCATTAATCTCAAACGATTGAATTCAGAAGTTGCCATGGAAGCTGCAACACTTACCATTTTTTGTAGATTGTTATCGAACCATGCGTGTGTTCCTAGATCATCAAAGTCTGTTAGAACAAGACTGATCTCATCCGATTGAACGTAACCAAACTTAGCACCTTGAATATTCTTACATAGATATGCAGTAGTTGCATTCATGTCTTCGATAAGTCCTTGGTCAAATGGTCGTTCTAAGCCTTTCGTGTAGGTGTGAAATGCTTTTCCGTCGATACGGATAATTGTGTAGGTTCTCCTTGGTAGTTTGATTCTGGTTCTATCCTCGTAAAAGGATTTCATTCTGTCGCCTAGTGCGTCATTTTTCATAATATATGGTGTTGTGCAACCTTCGTTGGTCGGATGCTGGTTTAAAAATCATAAGTTTATATACTTACGAATCATTTTTGTTTCCCTTTTATTTACAATGATTATGTATTTTTTACCAGATCCAGTTTTGTATACCTGGTATCTGATTCCATTTTCATAATACCAATAATCGGTGTAGCTACCGTCGTTAATTCTTCTCTCAACATTGCATGAAATTGAGAGTATAGCTATTGTTATTAAAATTAGTTGTCTCATTATTTGGAGTAATTTCTATCAATTAATCCAAACCAAGTCAATATACCAACCAGCTGAAAGATATTCAGCGATTCAGTAAACATCTCCACATTATCACCCAGATTATAATCAGGGTTCATAAAGATTATTTGATAGTAGTCTTCGTGTATTACCACGGTGCTGATTGCATTACTAAATGTTTTCTCATTCAGCTCCATGAATGAATTCCTAATAAGAAATTCTTCTACATATCTACTTCCCTTATTCATCTTCTCTAGATTTATTTAAAATAGTTTCTAATGTTGCTTCATATGCTGAGCTTTTAAATATATTAGAAGCTGTTTCCTTTGCAGCACCTTCAAATAATTCTCTTGCTTTTTCTACACCATGATATTTCATGATTAATTTGGCAGCAGATGGAACAGTGGTTGGCGCTTTTTCTTCTTTAGTTGCAATTAATTCCTCAATGATCTGTTTTATTTGATCTTCATAACTTGGTTTCAAATCATCTAAAGCCTCTTCTAACATTTCAGAGAAACATGTACCCCCATTATAGAATTGCCCAATGAATGAAAGGGAACCATTCCCATTTCTACTAAGCTTCATAAAGTACTCTTCAGAATCTGACTCTTCATGATCTATAACTCTATAAAGATCCTCACCGTGAATGAAATACTCTTCCTTAGCATCACCTCTTTTATTTGCATATTCGTTGAAATTATCTCGGAATTCCTCTTTCCAATCTTCGCCTAAATCAATATCAAATCTTTTTGCAATTTTTCTGCAAGTGTCCTCTAAATTATTTTCAATTTTTACCGGGTATAATTTACCTGTGTGAAATTCTGTGTAACTCATATTTTTA
>Ga0247723_1001140_pt1 | contig 16050 bp, 16 predicted proteins | sample MSEWelMarce5H_FC_FD_189079 | JGI IMG/M metagenome (GOLD analysis project Ga0247723, IMG submission 189079) | Subsurface sediment microbial communities from gas well in West Virginia, United States - MSEEL Well Study Marcellus 5H_FC | ecosystem: Environmental > Terrestrial > Deep subsurface >...
CTTTTAGTTGTAGGGACACGCATAGGTTCTATTGACCTATACCGAGAACTTCGCAACCCTGAGCACTGGTCTGGAAATAAAACTCCATTCACATATCTGGCTATGCCAGCAGTACTAGAGTTCAACGAAGACCCAGAGAAGTGGGTAACGCTGTGGGCGAGGTCTGATAGACCTTGGGATGGCGATGAGGACACGACACCTGACGTAGATGGATTTTACCCTAAATGGGATGGTCCTACGTTATTCCAAAGACGCTCTGAAGTTACCCCTTCTACTTGGGCTATGGTTTATCAGCAACAAGATGTTGAAGATGATTCAATCTTCTCACCGTTGTGTGTACAGAATTCTATCCAAGGTATGCGTAAAATTGGCGCATTACACTTTGGCGCACCAGGTTATCCTAAAGACCCTGGTAACTATCGCGTAGTTATGGGTATTGACCCTGCTATGTCTGGAGCAACTGCAGCAGTAATGGTGGCTGTAGATGTTGATAACAAGAAAAGATATGTTCTTGATGTCTGCAATATGACAGACCCAACCCCAGAAAAAATTAAAAACTTAATTCAAGAGTGGGCAATTAAGTATCAACCTAACGTAGTAGTAGCGGAGAAAAATGCCTTCCAACTCTTCCTCACCAAAGACGAGGGAATACGTGACTTTCTGTCTTCACGCGGAATCGTATTCCGTGAGCATTTCACTGGCAACAACAAATGGGACGTTGATTTCGGTGTTGCGTCTTTGGCTCCACTCTTTGGAACGACTACAAACGAAAAGTTTGTAAAGAACTCAAATATGATTGAACTACCTTCAACTGAAAAGTCTGAAGGTGTTAAGGCTTTAGTAACCCAGTTAATAACCTGGAAACCTGATGCACGTAAACGTCAACCTACTGACTGTGTTATGGCTTTATGGTTTACAGAGATTGTTATTCGTGAGTGGTTAGAACGAGGAAACCATCTTACCCAGTTTACTAATAGTAGGTGGCACTCCAGAAGACAACTTAACGCAAGATATGTAATTGATTTAGATGAGGCATTTGCCGAACAACAAGCAGAAGTATTTTACCAATAAGGAAATTAGTGGCTCTTAATATAACTCAAATAGCAACAAAGGTAGAAGCGCTTAAACGCCGCAACGCTGCACGCGATGCTCGTATGGGTGACGTTCTAGAAGTACGCAGGGGAAACCTTGTTAACGTATTTCCAGAAATGTTTCCTGAAGGTGCAACCAAGGCTATGATTGCAAACTTCGTAGACGTGGCAGCAAGAGACGTTTCCGAAGTATTAGCACCACTACCTTCTTTTAACTGTACAACAACTAATACTAATTCTGACCGTGCTAAAAAATCAGCAGATACCAGAACCCTTATTGTTAACAACTATGTTCAACACTCACGTTTACAAACTCAAATGTACACAGGTGCTGATTGGTACGGTACTTATGGTTTCTTACCTATTGTTATTGAAGCAGACTTTGAAAACAATCTTCCACGTATACGTGTAGAGAACCCACTTGGTTCATACCCTGAATTTGATAGATACGGTAAAGTTGTTTCATTTACTAAACGTTATGTTAAAACTATTGCTGAACTTATTACAGAGTTTCCAGAATTTGAAAGAGAAATCCTTAACGGATACAGAATGGATGAAGTTGACCTTTATTCTGAATTAGAAATGATTCGTTATGAAGATAAAAACGTTATCTTATTATACTTACCTAACAGAGGTAATTTAGTTTTAACCAGTACTGATAACCCAATGGGTGAAGTAATGGTTCGCGTTGCTATGCGCCCAGGAATTGACAATGAACCAAGAGGTCAATTTGATGATGTTCTTTGGGTTCAAATAGCACGCGCCAGATTTGCACAGTTAGCGATGGATGCAGCAGAGAAATCTATTAATGCTCCATTAGCAGTTCCGAATGACGTACAAGAATTCGCCTTTGGTCCAGACGCTGTGTTGAGAACTGCTCAACCGCAGAACATTCGCCGTGTAGGCTTAGAGGTTCCACCTGCTGCGTTCACTGAAGCAGAATTATTACAAAGAGAAATGCGTCTTGGCGCACGTTATCCTGAAGGACGTTCTGGTGTTATTGATGCCAGCGTTGTAACAGGACAAGGTGTACAAGCCTTATTAGGCGCATTTGATACTCAAGTTAAAACTGGTCAACAAATTCTATCTGATGTCTTTGAAGATGTAATTGAATTATGTCTTAAGATGGATGAAAAACTATTTCCAGGTGAAAAGAAAGTTGCAGCCACATCTGGTGGTGCAAGGTTTGAATTAAGTTACGAACCACGTAGAGATATTCGTGGTGACTACACAGTTCAAGTTCGTTATGGCTTAATGTCAGGACTTGACCCAAGTAGAGCATTAATTTTCTCATTACAAGCATTAGGTGCAGATTTAATATCAAGAGATTTCGTAATGCGCGAACTTCCTTGGTCAATGAACGTAGGCGGAGAACAACAACAAATAGATGTTCAACGTATGCGTGATAACTTAAACGCATCAGTTGCCTCACTAGCGCAAGCAATTCCACAATTAGCAGCACAGGGACAAGACCCAAGTCAACTTGTTAACAACATCGCTGAGGTTATAAAGGAAAGACAAAAAGGTACAAACATCGAAGATGCCGTACAAAAAGTCTTTGCTCCAGAACCAGCCCCTCAAGTTCCCCCTGCTGAGATGACTGCTCCTGTCGGGCAACCTGTCCCTGCTGCCCCAGTTGAAGCGCCTCCAGGGGGTCCTTCTCCAACAGCACCAGAGCAAGCATTGCAAATGCAAGGACAAATGGATATTCAAGCATTACTAGGACAATTATAAATTTAAGGAATTTAAATGGCTAACGAAGTAGTCTCAGGCGTAGGTAGAAACGCCAAACGTACTGATAGAAATATTTCTAGCCGTACAACTCAGCCTATACGTGAAATGAATTCAACAAAGTATGGCGAAGGTAAAGCATTATTAGAACAACAAAGAGTAAGCCCTATGGCTGGAAGCGTTAAGACTCCTAAAATAGAAACAGCAAACGTTGTTCCTAAAACTCCAGTTGTTCCATTAACTGCTGATACACAATATCCTGACCAACCTGCAGAAGTGGGTTTACCATTTGGTGAAGGACCAGGACCAGAAATTTTTGGCAATCTTAATCCAGAACCAGAAACATTAACAGGTATTTTAGGACGTATGGTTAACGCTGATGCTTCAGGAGAAGTAAAAGCAATTTACGAAAACGCTTTATTACAAGGACAGTAAATGGCTGATAATAAAGAAATACAAGATTATTCAGCAGAACTGTACAAAACTGTAACTAAGTTTAATCCTACACCTACCCAAAGTGCTGAACTTAATGGTTGGGCTGGTATTCAAAATGTTAATCAACGTTTATATGGTCTTAACGACCCTATTCTAGCAAGTAAAGAATTTAGTAAACTTGATAAGAACATTCAAGATATTATCGCTCAACAGAATCCTAATGCGCCTTTTCTTCCTCAAGCAGAGAAAAAAGGTTTCATTAAACAATCATTAGAAGGTTTAAGAAGTTACGCTAACTTAATTACTGGCGTATATCGTGGTGCTAAATACGCACAACAAGAAAAGATTTCATTCTCCAAAGCCTGGGATATGACAAAAGGCAACGGAGAAGCATTTTTTGATAGAGACCGTGTACAAAAAGTTGACGCTTTTTATGCACCTGCAGTTGCTAAAGTTGCCAAGATGGCATCTATGGGTAAAAGTGCTGGAGAAATCCTAGCAAATATCAATATGGCTGATGCTGCAGAAGTGCAAGCATATCAAGATTATCTTGATGTTGAAAATAATAAGACAATGCAAGAGGCACTTGGCGATTACAATATGGCTAAGATTTCTCTTGGTAGAGATATTGCTTATGACATCTTTGGTCTTAGAGTTAAACCAGGTGAATACGGAACTGCTAAACGTAAAGCCTTTGGTGTTGTATCTGCTGTTGGTGATTTAGCAAATAATATTATATTTGACCCACTAACTTACGTTGCTCTTCCTTTTCAAGCAGCAAAAATTGGAGCACTAGGAGTTACTCGCGCAGCAGGTCTTGCTGGTTTAGCAGCAGGTGTTGGTAACGAAGCAGCCTTAAGTGCAAAAATTGCCAATGCTTTTACTCATCCAATATTTGGAAAAGCAGTAACTAGATTTTATGACAACATTGGTGCTCAAGTAGAACGTCTTGCTAAGGGAACTGAAGAAGAAGCAAGCCAGGCTTTTGGTATTATCAATAGACAATTTGGAAAAGACATAAAACCTGACGTTGTTCAGGCTATGGTTAAAGCAAAAGTATTTAATGCTGATGCTGCTAAAAAGTTTTTTCAAGATGCACAGAACTTTGAATTACTAACCAACGGTAAAAAAATATTAGGTAAAGATGTTATTCCAACCTATAGTGTATTTCGTGGTTACAAAAATGAAATTAAAAACGCTTTACTAAAGACAACAGGCATTGGTACAACCAAGACTGGCTCTACTGCAGCAGGGATAACTGCTGAAACTTTATTAAAGACTATCGCTAAGCCTGAATTCATTCAAGATAGAGTTGCACAAGAACAATTAACTGCAGCAATTAAAGATTCTGCCAGTAAAGCAAGTAGATTTGCTCGCTTAATTGAGATAGCCCCTAGTGCTAAAACCATTAAAATTGGTAAATACATTAACGAAGAGGGCAAAGAAGTAGATGAAGGACTAAAATCACTTAAAGATGTTATATCTTTAGGTCGTGTTGCAGGAATGTCTCGTCCTGATGCTGATGAACTTGGTAGATTATGGACAACTGCCAGTGTTGCTCAACGTAAAAACATTCATAGAGGTTTAGTTTTTGCAGTATCTGATGAACTTGGATTATTCCAAGGTATGGATAGTGCACAAATAATGAATAAACTTGATAAAATTGTAGGAACTCAAGAATACGCATTACAACAGACTATTGATGCTTCGACATTTAAAGCATTACCAGAAGATATGCAAAAGTTTCTTGATGATGCTTATAAATCAAGTGGTGGCGTATTAAAAACTATCAAATCTACCAAACAACCTATTACATTTAACCCTGGAAAACTAGGTTCTGATAAGGCTGCTGCAGCAATGGAGCACCAATTAACATTTGAACTAAAGACTCCAGACCTACGTGCTATTCGTTCTGAAGTTTATAGCGCTAAAGGTGCTAAACTACGCTCACTTGGTCAAGTGTTTAATAATAAATACTCTGAAGCAATTGTTAACACTTGGTCTTTCTTAACACTTATTCCACGTTTAGGTATTCGTTCTGCTATTGAAGAAATAGGCGTATTTGGCTTAGTTGCAACACCTAAAACATTAGTTAATCTAATCCGTTATGGTTATTCAACTAGCCGTGCTAAAAGAATCGTAACTGATGGAGATACTAAGTTCTTTGATAGCAAAGGAATAGGTGCTCCTAGCCGTATTCTTTATGCTATGTTCAAGCCAGGACTAACTAAACAAATTAAAGATAGCGTTGAATTAGATTCTGGAATTGACAATATTGCATTACAGACAAATGTTGCCTTACAAAAAGGTAGATTTTCATTTAAACGTTCTCTTGACGAACAAGTAACTAAAGATACCGAAGATTTCGTTAGACACGGTATAGATTCAACTGGATACAAAGAAGCCACTATGGCTGCTACAGCAGGAACTAACATTAGTGGTGCTGCTGCTAAAGGTTACGGTTCTGGAATGAATGTTATATCAGAACAAGGTCCTTCTTTAGTTTTCAGTTTGAATAGAAAAAAGTTTGAAAAAGAATTTATCGCAGAAGGTCCTGCTGTAAAGATTGAATTACAATCAGAACCAGACGCTTATTTTATGGCTCTTGGTATTGAATTTTTTAAACGTGCAGGTGTTGGTGGGAATACATCTAAACTAGCAATTAAATACATTGATGACCCTAAAAAAGCAATTGAAGAAATACGTAAAGAATTAGATAATAATAAGACTTTAGCACAAGCATTTACTAATAACTTAGATAACAATGTTACCAATAGTCAATTAGCATCATCTATATACTTTGCTACTCGCCAAACTTTCACTAAAGCAAATGGTGAAATTAATCCTGAACTGGTTAAACTTGTTTATACCAGAGGAAAAAACGCAAAAGGTAAAGTAGTAGACAAGTGGACTCCTGATATTGATATGGAAAAACTTCGTCTAATGAAAGCCGAAGACCTACCTGTTACTGTCTTAAGTCAGAAGTGGATTCCTATTGCAGAGAATCAAGGCGGATTAATCAATGCTATAACCCAAAGAGGTTATAACTGGATGGACCGTCAGATATCTACTCTAACTAGAGAACCTATATTCTTTGCTAACTATCACGCATATCGTAAAGAATACAGAACTTTAGAAAAGATTAAACGCGATAGATTAATTGCTAAAGGTATGAAACCTGAAGCAGCAGATAAGATTGCTAGAAAGTATGCTGCAGACTTAGCAACAGATGCTGCAGGAAAACGTACACTAGACTTTGTTGATAATCCATTAATTAGAACTAATCTTGCATTTGGATTGCGTAACTTTGCTCGTTTCTACCGTGCAACAGAAGACTTCTGGAGACGTGCCTACAGAATAGGTACTCAGCAAACAGATGCTATTGTTCGTTTAAGACTAGCAACTCAAGGTTTAGAACACTCAGGTTTTATTTATGAAGATGACGAAGGTGAATTATACTTCGTATTTCCTGGTGATGATGTAATCTATAACGCTGTATCTATAGCACATAGATTTATTGATGGTAAATCAAATCTTAAATTACCACAAGCATTACAATTTACTGGTAAAGTTAAGTTCTTATCACCATCATTAGACCCACAATCTTCAATACCTACATTATCAGGTCCACTTGCTGGTATCTCAATGGTTGTTTTACAACAACACGCACCTAATTTCTGGGGCATTAGAGATAGATTACTTGGTGTAACTCTTGGTGAAATGAGCAAGAACGCAACATATAAAGATGTTATTCTTCCTCCAGTTGCTAAACGTATTATGTCATTTATGTCACCTAACGATGTTAATGGTGAAATGGCTTCTGCTCAAAGACAAGCATATGCTTATCTTGTTGCAAACGGTCAAGGTTTAGATATTAACGCTACACCTGAAGAAAAACTAGAGTTCCAACAGAACCTAGAAGCATTAGCATCTAACATATTAACTACTAGATTCTTTTTAGGTTTAGTATCTCCAGTTGCTTTAAGTGCTGCTGGTGGTAAAGATGTTAGCGCTACATTAAAAGATTTAGGTAACGTTGACTTTAGGTCTGAATTCTATGCAACTGTTCAAGAATTAACTTTACAAGGTTCAACGGACCCTTTTGGTGAAGCCAATATGAAATGGGCTAAGGCTAAACCAGGTGTACTTGCTTACACAATAGCACAAAGTGAAAGAAATAAAGTCTTAAGTATTCGTCAAACTACTGATGCTATTGCTTGGTTAAAAAAGAATGAAGCATTAGTTAATAAGTATCCAGAAGGTTCTGCTTTCTTTGTACCTAACTCTGGTGAATTTGATATTTCTGAATCTAAATTCTTTCAAAGAGAAGGCATTACTGATAAGATTCCAGTAGAAGATTTTATTACTAAAGTTACTGCTCAAGAACAATTAAATGAATACTACGCTAAACGCGATGAATGGGATTCAAAGATTGAAAATGCACCAGAAAGTATACGTGCAGTTGTTCGTCAGCAAAAGGCTTTAGATATGCAAGAGTTTACTAAAGGTAAATATTACTTGCAAAAAGCATTAGAGAATTATGGAAGCGCTGCAGATACAACTGCCGCTTGGGAAGAACTTACCAGGATGATTGATAATGGTGATGTTCCCAAGACTAAAAACGCACAAAAAGTTGTAGACATCGTTAATCTTGTACAACAAGCAAATAACGCTACAGCGATGATGTTTGATGGAACTGTAGATGCTTCTCAACGTAGAAGTTTAATACGCAATAACGCTATGCAACAAGCATTAGAGATTGCTGCAAATGATGCAGGTCTTATAAGAATCATCAATACTGTTGTTAAGAAACAATTAGGAGTTTAATAAGTGGCATACGATGCGCCTCTAGGTGAGGAAATTGTACAAGAATCTAGTAATGCTGGTCAGTTCTATAGGTCTAATGACCCTGCCAATGTTTACTACAAAGTATATGATTCAATTTCAGGTCAATACATTTGGCAAAAAACTGATGATTTTCTAAGAAGTTTATATGCTAATCCAAATGCTGTTAAAGCAATTAAACAACAACTTGGTTACGATATTATTGATGGTTCAATTAATCCTGATTTTCTTAAAGATGTTGAAAAGGTTCAAGGCACTTTATCTTCAACTAATCAAAGGTTAGAAAAAATTGGTGAAGGTGGTTGGAGTTTATTCTCATACCTAAACCAAACAAAGACTGGTAAAGGTGGAGTAACATCTACTGCAACAGTTACCGATAAGAACAGGGCTGCTCAAGAATTATTAGATACTGCTAAAGATTATCTTGGTTCTGGTATTGTGCTTAATAAAGCAGATATTAAATCATACGTTAATGAACTTAATGCTTTAGAACGTAAACGTCCAACAATATCTAAGACTGGCGAAACTATTGCTGGTGGATTAACTGCTGACGAAAAAGAACAACTAGCACTTAAATACATTGGTAAGTATGTTACTGCCGAAGGTATTAAAAATGTTGGTGGTGCTTTAGGTAGTAACTATAGAACTATTAATGCTCTTGCAGGTAACTATGGTATTCAACTTGACAAAGCAGCATTACGTAATTTAGTTTTTGATAGCGTTAGTTCAAAGAACGGTTTAGAAAACGTACAAACTAAGATTAATAACCTTGCTAAAGTTAAGTACAGAGCATTAACTCCATACTTAGACCAAGGATTAACTGTTAAAGATATTGCTAATGAATACGTTGCTAAGAAAGCACAATTATTAGAACTTAATCCTGCTGCAATTAGAATAGATGCAGACCCAGATATTCAAAGTGCTTTAACTGGAGAGGCTTTAGTTCCTTTATATCAGTTTGAAAAATCATTACGTAAGAACCCACAATGGCAATATACTAACAATGCGAGAGAAGAAGCATCTAACTATGCTCTTACAATTTTGCAAGATTTTGGATTGATGTAAATGGCACCTAAACCAGCGCTACCTACTCCTCCTAAACCACCTGCTTTTCCTTCAGGTGTTAAGCCATCAACTCTTCCTGGTGCAACTAAAGCAACTCAACAATATACAACTCCTGCTGGTCCAAAGGCTCCTGCTGCTGCAACTCAACCAGGTGTAATGGGTTCATCTTATGTTCCTGGTAGAACAACAACTACAGCAACTACTACAACAACAACTAAACCAGTTACTAAAACTGTAACTCCTAAAACAGATAAACCTAAAACTGGATTAACTGCTGAACAACAAAGAATTTTAGATTTAGAGAAAGCGCTTCAAGAATCTCAAAATAGAGGTACTGGTGTAGACCCAGCGCTTCAATATCAAATGGATATAGAAGCAGCAAATCGTAAATCTGCATTTCAAATACTTGCTGATGAATTTAAAGCAAATGGTTTAGATACTCTTGCTGCTGAAGTACAAAACTTTATGACAGAAGGATTAAGTCCATCTGAAGCAAAGATTGCTATACGTCAAACTCAAGCCTATAAAGATAGATTTAAAGGTAATGAAGGTCGTGTCAAAAAAGGTTTAGCAGTTTATCAACCTAACGAATACCTTCAAGCAGAAGAAACATATCGTAATCTTTTATTAGCAAATAATCTTCAAGACCTTGCTACTAGAAATACAACTGATGCTTTTATTGCTGGCGCAGTATCTGCTCAAGAAGTACAAGATAGAATTCAAAATGTATTCAATAAGATTGATAATGCTGACCCAACATTAAAGTCACAAGTAAATCAATACTTTAGTAATTTTGGTATTGCAGACCCTAACTTACAACGTACACAATTAGCATCTGCTTTATTAACTGGTGAGACTTCATCAATGGCATTAGAGCGTCAATTAAAGAAAGCACAATTGCGTGCTGGTGCTGCACTTGCTGGAGTAACTATTGCTGAAACAGGTGTTGAATCACTACAGAAGCAATTAGAATCACAAGGTGTATCTGATGTTTATGGTACTGCTAAAACAGGATTCAGTACACTTGCTCAAACAGCACCAACTACTGAAAAACTTGCACAAATTTACGGAGAACAGACAACTGGTCTTTCAGAAGAACTTCAACAAGAAGCCTTCTTTGGATTACAGTCACAAAGACGTAAGAAATTACAAGAGAGAGAACAAGCCACATTTGGTGGACAAGCAGGAATTTCAACTGCTGGTCTAACTAAAGGTACAGCAGGTTTGTTCTAACAATAGACCCTCAGTAGGACCGACCAGCCCCTACGAGAGTAACAAGACTGGCAGCAAGAGCCATTATAAATCCCCCCAGATTTAACGTGAGGCTTGCGACTAACAACAAAGAATGGGAGCGTTGCGATGAGCAACAACTATCAAGACTGGGAAGATGACGAAGAAGATGTTATCCCTAGTCAACAATCAGAAAGCGATTTATTAAAACAACTTCGTAAGGAGTTGAAAAATAAATCAAAGATGCTTTCCGAAATGGAAGGACAACTTTCTTCGATTAAGACTGAGCAACGTCACAACGTTATTAAGTCAGTTCTTGAAAGTAAAGGCGTTAGCCCAAAAATAGCAAAATTTATTCCTCAAGATATTGAGGCGAATCCAGAAGTCATTGATAACTGGATTGCAGAAAATGCTGATGTTTTTGGTTTAACAGTACAAACGCCTGCTGATGTGAAGCCAGACTTGGCAACACTTAGACAAATTGATGCTGTTACATCTAATGCCCAGTCTCCTGCTGGTGTGGATGATTTATTTTTGAGATTACAAAATGCAGAATCTGCAGAAGAAATCACAAATATGATTTTCCAACAAGGCGGAGAGATTTAGGCTTAACTACTAACTAAGGAAATAAACCGAAATGCCTAACGTATATACAGCGTTATCTGGCGGTACAGCAAATACTAACGGTGGTCTTGGTGGCGGTCAATATACAAGTGCTGATAACGTAGGAACCTTTACACCATCCAATGGTGCAGGTCTCGTACAAAAAGCCTATGACCGTCTAGTTGAGTTCGCACTTCGCTCTCAACCATTACTACGTTCAGTCGCTGACAAACGTCCAGCACGCCAATCAATGCCAGGCTCATCTGTAGTATTCCAAATCTACAGCGACCTATCAAAGGCAACAACTGCTCTATCAGAACAAGTTGACCCAGATTCAGTAGCAATTGGTGCACCAACTGCAGTAACTGTTGTTCTTAACGAATACGGTAACGCAGTTCTAACCACTCGCAAACTGCAATTAATGTCACTTGCTGAAGTTGACCCAGCGATTGCAAATATCGTTGCGTTCAATATGGCAGATTCCATTGACGAAATTGTTCAAACAGAACTTCGTGCAGGAACAAACGTAATCTACGCAAGCAACGCATCAGGAACTCGTGCAACAGCAACAACAAACGTTACTGGCGCACACACCTTGAAAGCAGCAGACATCCGTCTTGCAGTTGCTAAATTACGTGCAGGTAAAGCAGTTGCTCGTAAGGGCAGCCTATACTGGTGTGCAATACACCCAGAAGTTTCACACGACTTACGTGCTGAAACAGGTTCTGCTTCTTGGAGATTGCCACACGAATACCAATCAAACGATGCCATTTGGGCAGGCGAAATTGGAACATTCGAAGGAGCATACTTCATCGAATCACCACGTATGTACAACGCTACCGATGGTGGCTCAAGTGCACGCGTGTTCCGTACATTACTTGCTGGTCAACAAGCACTTGCTGAAGCAGTTGCTGAAGAACCACACGTAGTGATTGGAAACGTAACTGACAAATTGATGCGCTTGCGCCCAATTGGTTGGTACGGAGTATTGGGCTTCAAACGCTATCGCGAAGAAGCACTATACAGAATTGAATCTTCTTCAAGCATCAACGCTGCATAGTTAGATTCACTTAACAGTAGCCCCCACGTCAAGTGGGGGTTACTCTTATACAAAGGATTTTAAATTGCCAATATTTTTTCCACCAACAGTAGATGAAGGACCAGCAGGATATGGTCTATTTTATCGTTACAAATTAAAGCGTGGGATTAGTGTATTGAAAATTGGCAATACATATTATAAGTTAAGAGTTCCATCAACTGACCAAGTAGATTCTGCTAGTGAGTACTATGCAGGAGGGCACGAACATAATGTTACACAAGCACAAAAAACTGCACTTATTAACGCTGGCATCGGCATTACTGAAAGTAACTTTGAAGGATGATAGAGAACATTCTTGTAGCAGGTGCGACTGCAAGTGCGATTGCTTCTGTGTTTTTTGTGATTGCTCCAACGGTTCGAAAGACTCGTTCTATGATGGAATGGTTGGAAAAATTTCGCCGAGATTGGGAAGGCGAGCCTGGTGGTCCAGGTAGGGATGCCGTTCCAGGCGTAATGGAAAGACTGAATAGACTTGACGGTGAGTTAAGTCACAATGGTGGTTCTTCTATGAAGGACGCTATTGATAGAATTGAAAAAGTGTTAGGGACTAAATGAGTTTACATAGAATTAGAAAACATCCAGAGTTCGTTGAGGGATGTTTTGGTTGCAAGGCTTCCACTGTTGATTTGAACGCTGGGGAAGCATCCACTAGACTAACAATGTCATCTAAAAAGTGGGATAATGAACTTGCGTTATATCGTACGGCTAGGGCACAGGGTATTCAACCTGACACCACTAAGACTAAAGATATACGCAGGGCAATAGATATTTCTAATAGAACAGGAAAACCATACGGTGTCAGTTAAAGGCGAAAAATACAAAAGCAAAAAAGCGATGAAGATGCACGAGAAAAAAGAATCTCCTGCTATGCGTATGAAAGAATACGGTAAAAAAGGTATGTCTTCTAAAAAGAAGATGGGTAAGAAAAAGTAATGAAAAAGACTTCCGCTAAAAAGAAGTTTTCTAAAACTATGCGTGAGTTTAAAAAGGGTGAACTCAATATCGGTAAGTCACCTAAAAAAGTAAAGTCACGTAAACAAGCAATTGCTATTGCTCTATCTCAAACAGGTAAGAGCAAAGGAAGAGGTAAGAAATAATGTGTGCAACTTGTGGATGTAACTATCCTAATCTAGACCACGCTATGGCTAATGCTATGGGCGATAACCCAATGGGTATGCCTATTGCACCAAAGCCATCAAGCATTGTAAAAGCAACACCTAAGAAACCAAAGGGTAAATAATGCCAAAACCAGGTAAACCAAATATGAATAGAAGCAAAGCAGCAGTAAAAGTTTCACCAGCAGTTATTAAACAAATTAAAACTCTTGGTATGACTAAGGCTCTTGCTTCAGCAAAATCTAATAAAGGTAACAAAGCATACATTACAGGTTTAACTCGTATGTATGGTGCTAATAAAGTTAATGCTGCTCTTGGCTACAAGGCTGCTGCAGGTAAATCAATTCCTGCTGGTGGAGTAATGGGAACTAAAAGAGCACAAGTTATGGCTGGTCCTATTAAGTCAACAATGAAATCAGCAGCAAAGAAAACTGTTGCAAAGAAATCAACTAAATCAGGAAACTTTAAGAATGGTAAATCATTCAAAGAGTTTATGGGTACAAAGACTAAGAAATTCGGAACACCTAACTAAATGGCTAAATCACCTGCTTGGACACGTAAAGAAGGCAAGAATCCTAAAGGCGGATTAAACGCTAAAGGTCGTGCTTCATATAATAAAGCAACTGGAGGAAATCTTAAACCTCCTGTCAAAGCAGGTGAAGCCAAAAAATCACCTAAGTCTGCAGCAAGACGCAAATCTTTTTGTAGTCGTATGTGTGGTATGAAGTCTAAACGTACTTCTTCTAAAACGGCGCGTGACCCTAATTCACGTATAAACAAATCTTTAAGAGCGTGGGACTGTAATTGCAGATGAAAAAGAAAGCATTTTGGGATAAGAAGAACCCTAAGAAAACTTCTAAAAAACTAACTCCAACACAAATTAAAAGTGCTAAGGCTCGTGCTAAGGCTGCAGGTAGAAAGTATCCAAATCTAGTAGATAATGCTGCTGTAGCAAGAAAATCTAAATAGAACATATTGGGGACGATATGAAAATTGCAGTGTATGCAATAGCGTTAAATGAAGAGAAGCACGTTCATCAATGGTTGGAAGCAACCAAGGATGCAGATGTTAGACTGGTTGCTGATACTGGTTCAACAGATAGAACAGTTCAATTATTACAAGGGGCACCAAATGTTATCGTTCATCAAATCAGTGTTAAGCCGTTCAGGTTTGATGATGCGCGTAATGCTGCTCTTGCTTTGCTACCTACTGATGTTGATATGTGTCTTTCCTTGGATATGGATGAGATACCGCAAGATGGATTCTTTGATGTTGTAAGACAGAACTGGACACCTGATGTTAACCGTATTTGGTTAACCTGGGAAACAGGATATAAATGGCAGAACAATAACCGTTTACATTCAAGACACGGTTATAGGTGGGTTAAACCTTGCCACGAAGTCACCGAATATTATGGTGATTTTTTTGGTGGAGAAGAAAAAAGTATTACACTTGATTTAACAGTAACACATAAACCTGATGACGATAAGTCTCGGTCACAATATCTTCCTATGTTAAAGATGGCTGTTGCTGAAACACCTAATGATGCTCGTATGTGGGCTTATTTAACTAGAGAGTATTTCTTTCACGATAAGTGGAGAGAAACTATTGAGTCTGCTGAAGAAACACTTAAAGCAGGTGGATGGTATATAGAACGTGCAGCATCCTGTAGGGCTGCTGGTGAAGCGTTTGTGCATCTTAAAAATAAAGAGATGGCTAGGGACTGGTTTGTTAAAGGTGTGAAAGAAGCACCTGACCAACTTGAGGCTTGGTATTCTTTAGCACAGTTTAATTATGATATTAAGAACTGGCAAGGCTGTTGGGACTGTGCAATTAAAGTTGAAAGTTTAGTTAAGGAAAAACATTATCTTGTTAATGATGATGTTTGGAATTGGAAATGTTTTGATTTACTAGCCTTATCTGGTTGGTATCTTGGTAAAAAGAAAGAAGCAATGGAGTACGCAGTTAAAGCAATACAAGGTAATCCTACCGAACAAAGATTGATAGATAATTTAGAATGGATGCAAAAAGGTAATGACAACGTTTAATGAGATGGTTGAAGAGGTTTTAATTAACCTTGAAGGTTTTACTCTTCGCCAAGACCGTACCACATATTTGACTGCTGCTATTGATTCAGATGATTTAACTATTGCTTTAGCATCAGGTGACAATATTGGTAAAGGTATTGTTGAGATTGATGATGAACTTATTCACATTGATTCTGTTGACCGTTCTGACCGTTCAGCAACCATTTCACCTTTTGGTAGAGGCTATCGTGGTACCACTGCAGCATCGCACGCTTTAAATAGTAAAGTAACTTTTGCTCCAAGTTTTCCAAAGATTTCCGTTAAGCGTGCTATCAACGATACTATCCGTGCTGTTTACCCAAATGTTTTCGGTGTTGCTTCTACAACTTTTACTTTCAATCCTTCTGTAACAACTTACTCATTACCTAATGAAGCAGAAACAGTGTTAGCAGTTTCTTGGGACACTATCGGACCAAGTAATGAATGGCTTCCAATTCGCCGTTGGAGACACGAACCTACTGCTAATATAGGCGAATACGCAACAGGTAACGCAATTAGCATTTATGAAGCAATTGTTCCTGGTCGTACTATAAATGTTGTTTATACTAAATCACCTGCAGCATTATCAAATGCTAACGATGTGTTTACAACTGTTACAGGTTTTGAAGAATCAAGTCGTGATTTAATTGTTTACGGTGCTGCTTACCGTATGGCATCTTTCATTGACCCAGGTCGTTTAACTTTCACTTCACCTGAAGCAGACCAAAATGACCAGACTCGTCCGTTTGGTGCTGGTACAAATACTGCAA
>Ga0247723_1001141_pt1 | contig 16034 bp, 27 predicted proteins | sample MSEWelMarce5H_FC_FD_189079 | JGI IMG/M metagenome (GOLD analysis project Ga0247723, IMG submission 189079) | Subsurface sediment microbial communities from gas well in West Virginia, United States - MSEEL Well Study Marcellus 5H_FC | ecosystem: Environmental > Terrestrial > Deep subsurface >...
GGACAAGAATCAATTACTTTACTCAATGGCGCAAGATATGAAATCGTTGCAGCCACTCGCGACGGCAGCCGCGGTAAGACTGCTGATTTCCTTTACATTGACGAATTACGCGAAATAAGTGAGGAAGCGTTCAAAGCGGCAGTTCCAACTACTCGCGCTCGCCCTAATTCTCAAACTTTAATGACTAGCAACGCCGGTGATGCGTTCTCAACTGTTTTGAACGAAATGCGTGAACGCGCCCTTGATTATCCAAGTAAGACATTTGGATTTTGGGAGTATTCAGCACCATTGGCTGCAAGACAAGATATTCGCAATAAAAAGTATTGGGCAATGGCTAACCCTGCGTTGGGTTACACAATAACCGAGGAAGCGATTGAGGAATCAATAGCCACCAACTCGATCGAAGCCACATTAACTGAAACTTTGTGTATGTGGATTGATTCTCAAGTTAGCCCATGGACTTTTGGCTCAATAGAGGCATGTTCTGTTTCAGAATTGATTTTGCCTGTCGGGGCAATGACTGTAATGGCATTTGACGTTTCACCAAGTAAACGATCAGGTGCGCTGGTTGCCGGCCAAATAGTTGATGGCAAAATCGCTGTTGGCGTAATGGAGACTTTTACTTCCGAGGTTGCAATTGACGAACTCAAAATGGCTAGTTCAATAAATGAATGGGCATTAAAGTATCGACCAGTTCAAATTGCTTATGATAAGTATGCAACCGCTTCTATTGCCCAAAAACTTGAACAATCAGGGCATAAGTTAATTGATATTAGCGGACAAGCCTTTTATCAAGCATGTGGCGAATTAGCCGATTCTTTAACTAACTTGCGTTTAGTTCATTCGGGTCAACCTGAGTGGGTTTCCTCAATGAATAACTGCGCTGCTAAAACAAATGACGCAGGTTGGAGAATCATTAGGAGAAAATCCGCCGGCGACGTCACCGCCGCAATTTCAAGTGCAATGATTGTCCACATGTTGAGCAAACCAATCTCAGTACCTAAGATTTTTGTCTAAGGTTTGTGATATACTTCACCAATGGGATTTTTTCGAGATTTAGTCGGCATATCACCAAAACCAAATATTAAGGCAGAATTAGCACCACCGGTCGTAGTTGACCCTTTTACTTATTATTCGCAATTTACTCCATTCCAATCTGTTAGCAGAGCCGAAGCGATTTCTGTTCCGGCAGTTATGCGTTGCCGCAATTTAATTGCAACAACTATCGGAGTTATGGAATTGGAAACATATTCCAAGGCAACTAAGGAGGAATTACCAAATTTACCTTGGGTAAATCAATTATCTAAGTCTGCACCCAACTCAGTTATTCTTACCGCACTAGTTGATGCACTTTTGTTTTATGGGACTGCGTATCTAGAATGTACCGAGGTATATCAAGATGATAACCGCCCTGCACGTTTTGATTTTGTTAATAACACTAGAGTTCAAGTTCAATTAAATAAAAATAACACTTTTGTGGATTTTTATACAGTTGATGGAGTTCAACGCCCAATGGCAGGAGTTGGAAGTTTAATTACATTCCAATCACCAATTGACGGAATTTTACATGCAGGTTCAAGAATCCTTCGTGCAGCAATTGATTTAGAAAAAGCGGCAGCAAACGCAGCAGCAGCCCCAACTCCTGCTGGTATATTGAAAAACAATGGTGCTGACCTTGGTGAAAAAGAAGTTGCAGGTTTATTAGCCGCTTGGCGTCGCAGCAGATCAGAAAGAGCCACCGCATATTTAACAAGTTCTTTAGAGTTCCAACCAACAGCGTTTTCACCTAAAGACATGACCTACAATGACAGTTTGCAATACATGGCAACTCAAATTGCAAGACTTTGCAACGTACCTGCATATTATATTAGCGCAGATCAAAATAACTCAATGACTTACGCCAATGTTCAAGACGAAAGACGTCAGTTTGTTTCGCTATCTTTGCAACCTTACATTTCATGCGTGGAGTCAAGATTAAGCATGGATGATCTAACGCCTAACACGCAATTTGTAGCGTTTGACATGGATTCCGGATTTTTACGAGCAAACCCACTTGAGCGTCTAGCAGTAATTGAAAAAATGTTAGCACTTGAGTTAATAACTGTTGAACAAGCGAGAGAAATGGAAGAACTAAGCCCAAATGGAAATAATTAATTTTAGTGCAGATTTAGAGGCTTCAGAGTCTCGTCGCATTATTGCTGGAAAGATCGTGCCGTTTGAAAACGAAATCGGCAATACCTCAGTTGGAAAAGTTATATTTGAGGCAGGTTCAATTCAAGTTGATGAACCAACCAAAATAAAATTGTTACTTGAGCATGACCCAAAATCTCCAATTGGGCGAATGAAAACGTTAACTGAGGATTCAAGTGGACTTTTTGCTGAATTTAAGGTGAGTAATACAACAAGAGGAACTGACAGTTTAATTGAAGCAAGTGAAAATTTAAGATCAGGATTAAGCGTTGGTGTTGAAGTACTTAAAGGAAAAAACACTAATGGCATATATAGAGTTAGTGCCGCTAGGCTCATGGAAGTCAGCCTCGTACAGGCTGCCGCTTTTCCAAGTGCCGGCGTCGCTTCAGTCGCTGCGTCAAGCGCAGAGGCAGAATCAACCGAAACCAAAACAGAAAATGAGGCAATTGTGGAAAACACAACACCTGAAACAACTGTTGCGAATGAGGTAGTAGAGACCCCTGCGGTTGAAGCCTCTCGCCCAACAGTATCAGCACCAATTTACACAAAGCCACGTCTTGAGTTTACAAAGGAAAAATTCCTAGAAAACTCACTTCGTGCGCAATATCTAAATGATGATGCAGCACGTCAGTATCTTTCAGCAGCAGCAGATACTTCCGACAACAGCGGTTTAATTCCTACACGTCAATTGACAGAGGTAATTAACCCATTATCAAACGCTGATCGTCCATTTATTGATTCTATTTCAACAGCAGCACTACCTGATGCAGGTATGACTTTTGAAATTCCAAAACTTACTCAAGTACCATCTGTTGCATTAACAGCAGAAGGCGCAGCACCATCTGAGCAAGATCAAAACATTTCGTTTTTGTCAGTAAATGTTGGTAAGTACGCTGGACAACAAACGTTCTCCGTAGAATTGTTAGATCGTTCATCTCCAGCATTTTTCTCTGAGTTAGTTCGTCAAATGGAGTTTGCTTATGCTAAAGCAACTGACACAGCAGTAGGTTCTGCAATTATTACTGGTGGAACTGATGGCGGTAACCGCACAATGTCAGCAGCAAACATTCAAGACTTCATTTCAGACGCAGCAGTTTCTATTTATTCAGGAACTCTTGGATTCGCTGAAAACATTGTTGTTTCACCTGAGCAATGGGGCGCATTGATGGGTCTAGTTGATGGTTCAAATCGTGCAGTATTTGTACAAACCATTAACCCTCAGAACGCTTCAGGAAACCTAACACCAACTAACGTTCGCGGAAACATTGGTGGACTGAACCTTCGCGTTTCACGTTCATTGTCAGGAACAGGCGATAACTCAATTATCGTTCTAAATCCATCATCTTACACATGGTACGAATCAAGCAAGTATCGCTTAGAGACAAACTTGATTTCAACAGGACAAATTTCTGTTGCTTACTATGGCTACGGCGCAATTGCAACTAAGGTTGCTGCCGGTGCTTACAAGTGGATGGTTGCATAAACTTTCCTAAATAGGAATCATCTGTAAAGGGGCATTGGAAGCCTTCGCCCCTTTACTTTAAGAAAGGTAATAATGGCGGCTACATACGTAACCAAGGCAGAACTTCGCACATTACTTGGAATTGGAAGTTTATATTCTGATTCAGTAATTGAGGAAGTTTGTCAGGCTGCCGAAAACATTGTTAAAGGCTATCTATGGTTTAATGATTACAACATTGTTGCATCTGAAATTACCTCAACCACTTCAGCAACAATTTATACAGATAAAAAACATAACGTTTTAGTAGGCGAAACAGTAGTAGTCGAAAATTGTGGTTCAAAATATAACGGCTCAAAAACTATTACAGCGGTCACAGGTTATTCAATGACTTATACAATAAATAACGGAACAGTAGAATTAAAACACCAAGTAATTCCCTATGGATTAGCGTCTGCAACTACTCATATCGATTATGCGACTACGCCTGAAATTAGAGAAAGTGCCGCCATGATTGCGGTGGACATTTGGCAAAGCAGACAGCAAACAGCCAACGGCGGAGTATCACCCGACTTTCAACCATCACCATATAAAATGGGCAACACGCTTATTGCAAGAGTCCGAGGTTTAATTGCTAATCATTTAGCACCTAATGGCTTGGTTGGCTGATGACTGTCGCCGTTACGACTCTCAGAACAACCCTTGCGACGGCGTTGGAAAACGCTGGGGTGTGGCAGGTGTTTTCTTTTCCACCTGCCTCGCCCATTGCCAATTCTTTAATCATCCAACCGGATGACCCTTATATCGAACCAAGCAATAACATTTACTCAAGCGTTGCACCAAAAGTAAATTTTCGTTTAGTAATGATTGTGCCAATGCTGGACAATCAAGGAAACCTAAACGGAATTGAGGATTTTGTAGTCGGCGTGTTTAACAAACTGGCTTCAATTACCACCCTCAAAATCAGCGTGGGCAATATATCTGCACCAAATGTTTTATCGGCAGCAGCAGGGGAAATGCTAAGTGCAGATTTACAAATTTCTATAATGACAAGTTGGAGTTAAAACATGAGCGATATTTATGATGTTCCTTCAGAGGACAAGGCTTGGCTTGAAAAAGTCGGGCAAGTAACAAAATCAGAAAAGCCAAAACCAATCTCAAAGAAAGACGAGGAATAACCAATGGCTGTATTTCTAAACAATAAGGTCGGCGTAAAGGTTAACTCCGTCGATCTTTCCGATCACGTAACAAGCGTCACACTAAACCGATCATTTAATGAATTGGCTGTGACTGCAATGGGCGACACCGGTGAAAAATATGTAAAAGGATTAGAGACTTCAAGCGTTTCAATTTCCTTCCTAAACGACACCGCATCAGCAAACGTTTTAGCAACTTTGCAAGCCGCATGGGGTACTTCAGTAACTGTTGTTCTTTTACAAGAAAAAGGAACTGCCGTTTCAGCAACTAACCCTCTTTATACAATGACTTGCTTGATTAACAACACAACCGACATTAACGGCGGAGTTGGCGATCTTGGTACTCAGGATGTAACATGGACTGTTAACGGCGCAGTAGCCGTTGCAACAACAGGTACATTCTAAGGGGAGTAAATGATTAAATTAAGAGTGACAAAGGCTTCAGGTGACGTATTAGATTTTGATATTTCTCCTGCACTCGAATATGCGTTTGAACAACAATTTAAGACTGGATTCCATAAGCGGTTTAGGGATGAAGAAAGGCAGTCGGACATCTACTGGCTTTCTTGGGAAGCCGAAAGACGCGCAGGAAATACAGTTGCACCATTTGGGGATAAGTATTTAGAAACTCTATCTAAGGTAGAGATTTTGGACGCCGACGCCCCAAATGGGTAACGCGGTATGACACGACTTATCTAATTGCATTATTAGCAGTTAGAACAGGCATACCGCATAGCGAATTTATTAACATGGACAGATCGTTACTTTTAGCAACATTAAACGTTCTAAAAGAGGACGCAAAAAGGATGGAAAATGCCAGTCGAGGTCGCAGGGCTAGATGAGACTTTATACAGTCTTAAAAACTTTGCGCCCGATTTGTATAAAGACATGCTTGAGGAAATTGACCCTGCAATGCAGAGTATTTCCGATAGGGCTAAAGGCATGGTACGAGCAAGAATTTCAGGGCTAGACGAAGGCTGGACTAGCCAAGGCAGAGAAGCAAAATCTAGATCATCACGCAAGCGTGGCTTTCCTAAATATGACCCTTGGAAAATTAGAAAAGGTTTAGGTTACGATCTAGGAACTACCAAGCGCAATCGATCAGGATTTGTTCAGACATTTATCCTGCAAAACCATTCCGCTTCAGGTGCAATCTATGAAACTGCTGGACGCAAGAATCCAAATGGACGCGCTGCCTTCGCAAATATAAGCGGTGAGAAAAAAGGAAAAGTGCAAGGGTATGAAGGCACTTACAAATTCAATCAACAGTTTTTAAGACGCAAAACTGGTGAATATGCAAGCAATAACCCTATGGCTGGTTATCAATTTGTTCAAGCATTAAACAACCAACAAAAGTTAGTTTCAATTGGTCGGGGCAGAAAAAGAGAAGGACGCTTGCTCTATAAAGCATTTTATGACGATCATGGCAAGGTGCAGGATGCAGTCATGAAGGCAATTGACAAAGCAAAAACAAGATGGTTTCAGAGAGTTTCAAGGGCACAATACAAAACATTTGACAAGGCGGCATAATGGTAAGTTTTTCACCAATAGATATTGCAATCACCTCTACCTATAAGGACAAAGGTGCAAGGCAAGCGCAGAACTCTTTAACCAAATTAAGTAAGTCTGCCAACAATCTAGCCAAGTCTTTTGGTGTTGCCTTTGGTGTGAGCCAAGTCACACGCTTTGCTAAAGCATCAATACAGGCTTTTGCTCAAGAGGAAAAGTCAGCCAAGTCCTTAGCCTTAACTCTAGGCAATTTAGGAATGTCTTTTGAGGTTTTAGCCACCGAACAATTTATTCAAAGAATCCAAAAAACTAGAGGCATATTAGACGATCAATTACGTCCTGCTATGCAGCAATTGGTTTCCACGACATTAGATGCCAAAAAGTCTCAAGACATATTATTAACAGCGTTAGATTTGTCTGCCGGTGCTGGCGTTGATTTAGGCGTTGCCGTTGACGCTTTGAGTAAATCTTTCCTAGGAAACAACAAAGCATTAGTCTCATTAAACATTGGATATAGCACCGCTTCACTAAAAGGTAAAAGTTTTGCAGAGGTACAGGCACAACTGAACAAACAATTCGCCGGACAAGGTGAGGCATCAGCCGCCGGTTTTGCAGGTCAAATGGCAATCCTTGGTGCAAGCATGGACGTCGTTAAAGAAATTGTAGGCGAAGGATTAGTTGATGCCTTTGCAGACTTAAATGTCAATGCTGAAAAGACTGGCAGTTTATTAGAAACAGTTGCTAAAAAATCAGTTACTGCAATGGGTTACGTCAGCAAGTTTATTGCTGGTAATTTACAATTCTTAAATACTCCTATAAGTGAGTTATTAAGCGACAAATCAGGCAGCATTTTTAACTACAAACAAAACTTTGATAAGCCTTACGACCCTATGAGTTCCCGCTTTGATTATGAGGCTTTAAGGGCTGAGCAAAAGAAACTACAAGAGGCAGCATCCAAGGCGGCCAAAGATCGATTGGCTGCAATTAAAAAAGAGCAAGCCTTAGTAAAGGCTCAACAACAATTGCTAAAAGACCAAGCAAAAATCAAACAATATGGAAGTCTGTTTGATACCGCTCAAATTGAAATATTTGCAGCCCTGCAAGGTAAAGTAACTGAACAAGAAAAACTAAGGCTAAATCTGCAATTAGCCTTACTACAGGGCAATGCGTCAGAGGCTGAAAGACTTGGAAAGCAACTAGCCATTGTTCAATTACAGACTACCGATCTTGCAAGTGCTATTGCCAAGATACCAATGGCACTTAATCCATTTAAGGGTTGGGGTTCTGAGATTGATAACTTACTTGCCAAGATGATTGAAATGTATCGCTTATTGCAGATGCGCCCTGAGGAAGTTATTTCAGGCAAGGTAAGAGTTCCACTCAGCCCAACGACTGCCGCATCAGTATTGGCTAACGCCCCTCAAGCATCAGCCGAATATGCTTCCATAACTGGGGTAATGGGTGATCTTGGTATAAAGACTCCAAGCATTAACATAACTATAAATAATGCTGGCAGCGTTGTGTCAGATGATGACTTAGTAGATCAAATAAGAAACGGATTATTAAACTCTAACCTTTCAGGTTCTGCTAGTTCAGTTGGCAGGTTGTTAGGTGCGTTCCAGTAATGGCATTACCGGCAACCCTTGACGTATCACTTAACTTTAGTTCAGGTGCTACCTTTGCAAACCCTTTCACCTTAGACGACCCTGTTAACGGCGTTTTAGGTACTGGGGTTTTATCTGATTCAAGTACGCCGGCTCTAGTCGTAAACCTAACTTCACAAACTAGACGCATAAGCATTAGACGCGGCAGAAACATTAACCGAGATATTTACGAGGCTGGCACTTGCGTTGTAAGAATCTTTGACCCTTCAGGTGACTTCAACCCGCAAAATGTATCATCACCTTATTATGGACAATTAACTCCGTTGCGCAAACTTAGAATATCTGCGACTGTCAGCGGAACTACCTATTACCTATTTAGCGGATATACAACTGACTACGCTTACTCTTACGATCAGGCTGAAAATGTATCTTATGTAGATATATCGGCAAGCGACGCTTTTAGATTATTTAATCTTGCTTCGGTAATAACTGTCACCGGTGCGAGTGCTGGACAGGACACCGGCACTAGAATTAACAAGATTCTAGATACTGTTTCTTTCCCAAATGGTATGCGTAGCATTGAGACTGGAAACAGTTTAACAAGTGCTGACCCTGCAACCCTGAGAACTTCCTTAAGTGCATTACAAAACTGCGAATTTTCTGAGCAAGGGGCTTTCTACATTACTCCTGAGGGTAACGTCATTTTTAAGAATAGAAATACAGTTATTGCAAGCGCAGGGGCTACTCCAACCCAGTTTAATCAAACCGGCGGCATACCTTACAAAGACTTAAAGTTTGCTTTTGATGACAAACTTATTATTAATACGGCGACAATGACAAAAGTATCGGGCGTGGCTCAGACTGCCGTTGACGCTACTTCAATTGCAGCATACTTTCCGCATTCAATAAGTGTGCCTGATTTGGTAATTGATACAGATGACAACGCTATGAACATTGCTAAAATCTATGTTGCGACTAGATCAACAACTACAATTCGAATCGATCAAATGACCCTTGATCTATTTGACCCAAATGTGCCAACGGCGACCATTTTAGGCATGGATTACTTTAACAATGTTTTAATTACAAATATACAACCCGATTCCTCAACCATTACTAAGAATCTGCAAGTCCAAGGCGTTACTCACGATATAACAGCGAGTTCTTGGATTACTACTCTCACCACCCTTGAGCCTATTGTTGATGGGTTTATTGTGGGAGATAGCACTTATGGAGTCCTTGGCGAGGATATTCTTAGTTATTAAGATATAATTAGACCTATAAAGGAGAAATAAACAATGGCAACAGGTTTTCCCGCATCAACCGGAGACGTGCTATCAGCAGCAATGTTCAATGGATTAGTATCGTTTACCTTAAATGCGCAAACAGGTACTACATATACTTTAGCAAGTACCGACCAATATCAAGTTTTGGTTATCACCAGTAACGCTGGAACTAAAACAGTTTCAATACCTACTGACGCAACTTACGCTTTTCCTAACGGAACTGCGATTACTATTCTCAACACAGGCGCGGGATTACTTACAGTTAATGCCGTAACATCAGGAACAACTACTATAACGAGCGCTGGTGCAACTTCGGCCGCGCCTACTGTTGCACAATATAAATCATGTGTGGCAATTAAAACTGGGACTAATGCTTGGACAATTGTTGGAGCCATTGCATAAATGTTAAACATAATTAGTGGCTTGTTATCACCATCCGTTCCACCAGTAACAATTACAGGTGGCAACGAAGTACAAACTATTGGTTCAACAATTTATAGATTGTTTACTTCTAGTGGAACTTTATCAGTAACTGGCGGAACTAAATCTTGTGAAATTTTAGTTGTTGGCGCAGGTGGAGGCGGGGGTGCTAATATCGGCGCAGGTGGAGGCGCAGGGGCAATCGAAGGCTCAGGTTTATTTCAAACACAAAATTTAACTGCTGGAAATTACACAGTAACTATTGGCGCAAAAGGAACTGGAAGTACAAACACACCAAATAACGGAGCATCAGGTGGTAATAGTTCTTTTGCTGGAATTAGCACAATTACCGCAAATGGTGGAGGCGGCGGGGGAACATCTGCTAACGACGGAAGTAACGGAGGCTCGGGCGGCGGGGGTGGCTATGGAAAAAATGGCGGAACTGCAAGTGGTTCTAATACAAACGCTGGTGGTAATGGTGACGTAAATGCCCCTTACTATGCTGGTGGTGGCGGTGGTGGTGCAACTGCCGTTGGAGCAAACGCAAGCGTGGCAGGTTCTAATGCTGCTGGTGGTAATGGTGGCGCAGGATACACACTAACTTCTATTGATTCTAATTTGACTTCCGCAAATTTTACAAGTTTTAGTGGAATGACTGTTATTAGTAGTGGTGGCGGTGGTGGAAGTTTAGACACAGGTGGAAGTTCTACTACTCGTGGAGTGGGCGGAACTGGCGCAGGCTCAGGTGGCAGAAATAATGGTAATACTGCCGTTAATACTGCTTCAGCGGCCGTTTCTTTTGGTTCAGGCGGTGGTGGTGGTGGCTGGATAAGCGCTTCACCTCCAAATGGTACTGGTGGAGATGGGTATGATGGTTTAGTAATTGTAAGGTATACAGTATGAGTAAAAATGTTGCAGTATTAAATGAACTTAATCAAGTTTTAAATATAATAATTGTAAATGATGATTATGAATTAAAAACAAATGAGATATTTTATACTAATACAAACCCTGCATATATTGCGGGCGATTATTTTAATGGTTATTTTTATCCACCACAACCATATCCATCTTGGACAAGAGATAAGGGTAATTGGAATTCACCAACACCTAAACCTGATGGTATGGATTGGCGTTGGGATGAAAACGAATTAAGTTGGATTGAACTTGAAGCCTTGGCTTAGTAAGGCTGCGGTTCAGTTAAGAGAACAATTGGATGATTCCTTCGCTGATCGTTTGCGGAAATCTGATGGATGGGTCGCTGATTTGCGTCATCAGTTACAAGGTAAGTCCGATCACATACCCGACGCAAAAACAGGGGTGGTACGTGCAATCGACATTGACGCTCGCTTATCTGACGACAAACGAACTTCAGCAATTTTGGCAGATCAGTTACGACTTTACGCCAAGAATTACGGACGTATATCTTATGTAATTCATTTGGGACAAATAGCCTCGCCAATCTTGAATTACAAATGGCGTCGCTATCGCGGGTTCAATCCGCACAACCATCACATACATTGTTCATTTCGAAAAGATCAAGATAACAACTCAGAGTTTTTTAACATACCACTACTAGGGGGTAGCAATGAATAAGAAAGTAATCGCAGCAATACAATCATACGGACGCAGCGCATTTGTTTGTCTTGCAACTGTTTACGTAACCAATCCTTCAGGTTCATTTGATGACATTTGGAAGGCTTTTCTTGTTGCATTTGTAGCACCAATCTTGCGTGCCATGAATCCTGACGACACAGCATTTGGCTTAGGTAGCAAAGAGTAATGACAGCCCTTGAGTGGGCTGGCTTTGCTGCTGGAATTACCACCACATTAATTGGATTACTTGCTGGCTTGCGCTGGCTCGTCAAAGGTTGGCTAAATGAACTTAGACCAAATGGCGGAGAAAGTCTAAAAGATCAAGTGACACGCCTTGAAAAAAGAATGGATGAACTCTTTATTGTCATTAGTAGGAAGTAGAATTTAATTATGGCAAATACAAAGAAAAGAAAAAAGGTTAATAGGAGAGTTGTAAGAAAGTCTCCTGAGCCTTTATCAAAACTGGACGTTTATTTCATTACAAAACATGAGATATACAGAGCAGCCAAGAAGGCTGGTTTCAGTAATGAGTTGGCTTGGTTCTTTATGCAAGAGCCGTCAGCGTTACCGGACTGGGTAGCGAATGATAAGCCTGATGCCATAATCCCAGTCATTCCCACACCTGACGAGGACGACGATTAAGCGAATTGCTTTTATTAGTGACCTTCAAGCCCCTTTCATAGATGAGCAGTCGGTCAAAGTAGTAGGACGTTTTTTGCAAAAGTGGAAACCTCACCGCACCATTCAAATTGGTGATGAAATAGATTTACCACAACTAGGCGGATTCAACGCCGGTACGATTGATGAGATGGTAGGAAACCTAGATGATGACAGAAAGTTTACCCAAGAGGTTTTGCAGTATCTTGGTGTTACTGACGTACTAGGTAGCAACCATGGAATCAGACTCTATCGATCAATCAAGAAAAGACTTCCATCCTTCCTCAACCTACCTGAACTCCAATATGAACGTTTTATGGGGTATGATAAACTCAAGATTAAATTCCATCCCTACGGACTTGACTGGGCACACGGCTGGACGGCAGTTCATGGAGATGCTTTCCCTCTTAGCCAAGTACCTTCACAAACGGCCTTAAATGGGGCTAGAAGGCTGGGAAAAAGCGTGGTATGTGGTCACACCCACAGACTAGGGTTATCGGCCTTTACAGAGGCATCTAGAGGCCAATTAGGGCGTACTGTGTGGGGTTTAGAGGTTGGCAATTTGGTTGACCTAGCCTCAAGCGGCATGGCTTATACGAGGGGCTATGCTAACTGGCAACAAGGCTTTGCCGTCGCCTACGTTCAAGAGCGTAAAGTTCAGGTGATTCCTATACCTATTAATAACCATCAATTTATCTTTGAGGGCAAACTTTACAAATAACAAAATCGTTATACGCCACGCCGGCATTTTTATTGCTGGCGTCGGCGGTGTGTGTCATCCTTCTCTTATCCAAGTAACGGCTTGGTGTAACTGAAAGGCTTCAAATGAACAGCACAAAAGAACTAAAAAAAGTTGATTTAGTTTTAGACAAAAACCAACTTTGTACACTAATCACAATGGCTCAAGTTGGCTTAAACGTGATGAATGATGGACATTCAAGAAACGATAAAAGAGAAATCATGAATATCCTTCGTGATGCTCTATATCATTTAATTTAAGGTTCATTCATGAAAATTACAGCCCTAGACTTCGAACGTCTAACCACATGCCAAATGGAGTTTGCTGGCAATGATGGTTGGATTGAACAAACAAACCGATTTGATGAGGACATCAACTGGAAACACAAATTCATTTATTGGGTTGACACCTACGTTAGCGCGTTGGTAGCAGTCCAGTTTTTAGTAGATCAAAAATTTGACTACTCAATCTCATACGATAATGCAACTCAAGACTGGGTTATTACTTCAGACTATACCGGTTCTTGGATGGTGGCAGTATGAGTCTATTGCCAGTAGCATCTAAAGAAATTTGTAATGAATGTCATTCTGAAATGTTTATGAGTATGACATACGGATTATATTGCCCAAAAATGTCTTGTTCAAAATCTCCAAAACATAGGACAAAATCATGAGTCTAAAAGATGCAGGACTTATGTGGGTATGGACAATGCTTGGAGTCATTACTTTGATTTGGATTTATGTTGGAATCAAAGCCCAAGCCGAGGCACGTTACTACTGGATTGGTCGTCGGGATGGATGGAATATGCACCGCCGTATGATCGAAAACAAAATTACAACAGATAAGGTGTTTGATTATGAACAGAACAGATGACCTACTAGACGAGGTTAAATTAACCTTGCAGAATCGAGGCAAAATCTATGGTTCAAGTCGAACCAACCACGAAAGAATCTCAGAACTATGGAGTGCCTACCTTGGTGATTACATCTCACCAATGCAAGTATGTGTCTGCATGCTGCTCGTCAAGGTCAGTCGTCTTACAGAGTCACCTAATCATCTCGATTCAGTTAAAGACGGAATCGGCTACCTTGCAATTTACAATCAAATACTCAAAGAGTATGACACAGAATATAAGGGTGAGGTAGATGGCATTTAACATAAACGACTATGAACTGGTTGAGGTGAGACTTGGAAAGTTTATTAATGACTATCCTGATTTTATGGTGCATACAGAAGTTATTGAGGCTACTGCGACGCGCTTTATTGTCAGGGCTAAAATTTATAGAACTTGTCTTGACGCACAGCCTGTCGCTACTGGGTTGGCTTATGAAACCATTACTGATCGCGGCGTCAATCAAACTTCTGCATTGGAGAACTGCGAGACTTCTGCGATCGGTAGAGCGCTCGCAAACGCTGGATATGCAGCAAAGGGCAAACGACCAAGCCAATCGGAAATGGCAAAGGTTATTGCGGCTCAAGAAAAGCCTTTAACATTTAAGGAAAAACTAGAATCTCGTATCCCTATCAACGAGGAAACCAATAAGCCGGTTGAGCCGAGAGAACCTCAGCCGGTTTCTTGGGGTATAGGTGATGCGGTAAACGCAATTGCTAAAGCAAGTCCAAAAGAACCTGAACCTTGCGAACATGGACATATCCTCAAACAGGGTATATCAAAGGGCAAGGGCAAGCCGTATTACGGCTATGTTTGCAAAAAGGGTGTAGATGCTCACGCCAACTGGGCTAAGCAAACTGCAAACGGAATTTGGTACTTCGACGAAGGATATCAAAATGGGTGAAATGGAAATGATTGACGAACATGGTGTTAAAGCCACGTTTAAAGATGATGGAGTGCATTTAGATATTGTGCCATTGTCTGAGTGTTGCGAAATGTGCAACGACCCACGCATGATTAACATGGATGGCGTTAAAGTCTGCCCATATTGCACAAGCATTAATCATATCGACTACCCACATGTCAACCCAATCGCGTAAACACCGCGGTTATCGAACGCAGCGTGTAGTCGCTGAGTATCTGCGGGCTTGGTATCCGTATGCCGAGTCCACGGGGGCAGGTCGTCAGGGGAGTGACATCCTAGGCACTCCTTTTGACGTAGAGGTTAAAGCGGTAACAAAATTCAGCCCTTTAGGGTGGATAAAGCAGATAAAAGAGCGTAAATCCGATAAACTAGCCTTTGTGGTATTGCGTTGCAATGGGCAAGGCGAGAAAGTAGAGGATTATATTGTCTTACTTCCCATGTCAGATTTTATGAAGGTGTTAAATGACTGAGCCAGTCCGCTGCAATAAATGTGGGCAATGGTTAATGGAAGGTATGTCCTGCCCTATATGCGCAAAGATCAATGCCCTGAGTGTTTAAGGTATAACACCACCACTACAAATTACAACAAAGATTACTTTCATGAGTGTAATGACTGCGGTCATGAATGGAGTGAAGGTTATGGATAAAGAATCAACAGAGATTGATTGGGCCTATCAAAATGCCCTTAGAGAACAATGGTTAAAAGATAATCCTGATTCAGGTTATATCGGTTGGATGAGTATATGAGCCAAGCCGGTTGGGATGAAACATGGGCGGAAGGAGATGACTTAAGGATAAGTTGTACTTATATGTGGTGTAAATCACATCTCATATAGTGAGACGGAAAGGAAAGTCATGCGTAAAGGATTTGACAAGGCGAGTATGCTTCAAGCAAGCGACGCGCCTAAAAGCGCGAACGCGAGCCGCCGTAGCGGATTGCTCGCGAGTTCGTGGCTTGTAGCATTTGGGGTAGCCTTTGTCTTAATTGCATTAAGTCTTTCGTCGAAAGAGATTGATTCCGTTAGTGCATTAACAAGACATGAACCAATATCAGATAAAGAATACGCTCAAATGCGTATTGAAAGCATAGTTCAATATAAATGCTTAAGTACCTTATATGGAAAAGAAAGTGCATGGAACAGCAAGGCAGTAGGCAATCTAAGAGGTAAAGAGCAGGTGTATGGCATACCTCAAGGTAAGAGTGAGTATCTCAAGACTGCTGATTCGTATAGTCAAATAAATTGGGGACTGTCGTATATCTATGGTAGATATGGAGTCGATAAGGATGGGTACATCAACGCATGTGCAGCATTAAAACATTGGCAACTTAAAGGATGGCATTGAGTAACAAAGCATTAGGTTCTAAGAAATGGAAAGACATTAGATTGCGTGTGTTAGCACGTGATGGTTATGTCTGTACCTATTGTGGTACACACCTTGAAGGCAGCAATGCGACTGTCGACCACATCACATCACGCAAGGTCGGTGGTGATATATGGGATATGGATAACTTAACGAGTGCTTGCAAGCCATGTAATTCACGCAAGGGCAGCCGTTTTTT
>Ga0247723_1001142_pt1 | contig 16026 bp, 20 predicted proteins | sample MSEWelMarce5H_FC_FD_189079 | JGI IMG/M metagenome (GOLD analysis project Ga0247723, IMG submission 189079) | Subsurface sediment microbial communities from gas well in West Virginia, United States - MSEEL Well Study Marcellus 5H_FC | ecosystem: Environmental > Terrestrial > Deep subsurface >...
ACAACGAAGAGCGGTAAACCATCAAGTGAAACAGGGGAAAGATATCTTCCGAGAAAAGCGATATCAGCACTTACAGATAAAGAGTATAGTGCAACGAGTGCCATTAAACGCAAAGCTATGAAGGAAGGTGTCCAGTTCTCAAGACAGCCAAAAGCCATTGCAGAGAAGGTGGATGATTACAGGTGACCATGAGAAACTATCTGATTTTTTATATAGATTTATAGTATATATGGACAATCTATCTCGTTTTATGTCTTACGTAGACAAAAAAGAAGACGGGTGCTGGGTGTGGATAGGAGGTACCGATGTCAAAGGGTATGGGATATTTTGGTACAAAGGGAAGACCCAGTTTGCACATCGTGTAAGCCTCCTCCTCCACAATAGAGTGAAAGAATTAAATCCGGAGAAACAAGTTTTACATTCATGTAAATCTAAAGGTTGCGTTAACCCCGATCATTTGTCGGAAGGAACAAGAGAAGAGAATTCAGCTGATAAAATAAGAGATGGAACTGTCTTAAGAGGCTCCAAATGCCATTTTAGTAAATTAACATGGGACAAGGTTGATGAGATAAGACAATCATCACAGACAGTCAGAGAGATTGCTCAGATGTATAAAGTAGCCGATACTACTATCAGATTGATCATTAAAGGTAAAACATGGATTACGGACTAGATGCTTCTCTGATAACGCAGACAATGTAATCTTCGGGCTTCTTCTGGGCAATGATGTCTGGTGTATGTCTGAAGACTGAATTTAAAACATCATATAACTGGTCTTGGGTTTCCGGGGACTTGCATTTACAACCTATTTCGAAAGCCTTGCCGTTACAATCTTCTTTTGTTAGAATACTCATCACATCATACAAAATACGCTGGGAGGTAGCAAGAATTCTAATGTCATCATCGGCTGAGAGCTTATCCATTATATTTTACAGGTAGAAAATATATACCTATAATATACGATGCCCCTGCACATGGAATTGGGATCTGATGGTCACAAGTTTGCGGGAAAAGCGATAGTAGTTAACAGTATAACCGGACACCATTATTCTAATGATCCTATCCCAATTGAGAAAGCTAAAGCTCAGAAGCGGGTTTTAGAGGAAGCGATGAAGAAAGAGAAGCGTTAACATGTTTAAGACTTTTAAAATGTCTAGCCTTTTCTCCACTTCTAACATCTGCCCCACATTTACATGCGTATCTTTGAGATGCCTTTTTATTTATAACATCCTTTTGTTTTTCATATCGGTCTCTATAATATTGATTATAGACATCTTTAGTTCTTATAGTATTCTTTTGGGTGTTATATGCAGGGAGATGATGATTAATTAGTTCAGTTTCTATCTTTAGCAACTCTTCTCTAGTCACGCCCGGGTGTTCAGATATAGTCTTAAATTCATACGCATCCCATTCGCCTATCTCTTTCATTTTTAAATGAACAGGAGCAGGACGGGATTTATAGCAGTAATGATGGTTTGCTTTTCTATCGCATAGAAGCTGGTGGGTACTTCCTATATATACAATAGCACCCGTATCTTTACGAATTATACAGTAAACTCGCATCCTTTCTATTTGTTGATAGGGCTTTATCTTTAGACCCTACAAATTAAACTTCTTCTTGTATTCTGCTATATTGGTTGCTCTGCTTGTTGAGTTGCCCCAGAGTACCCATCTCGAAAGCGCACCTGCTGTCATGGGGTCATTCCAATTCTCTCTCTTTGCATGTCGGGTTAAGTACCTGTCACGCTGTTCTTTGGACTTGGTCAGGGTATAATCCGGAGCGGTAGCCTGACCAAAGTGAACCGTCTTCTTTCTACCGTCATTATCAAAGACCGCCATTAATTTCTTGTCTGCCTTTGGTGAATCCGTAATAGATACGAGTTTCATTCTACTTATAGAACATTTTAAATTATTCCTTTTTCTTTCTCATCGCCCGTATTCTAGCCATGCGGTCCTTCATTGTTTCCTTCTTGGCTTCCATAGGCTTCTCGGTAGGCTTTTCTGTAAGCTTCTTTGCGCCCGTAGGCTTTTCTGTAGGCTTTTTAGTTTCCTTGAGCGGTCTAACCTTGCTCTCAGAGACACCCTTAACATTTAGGATTTCACCCTTCGCTGGTGTCATTGGTTCACCCTTTGTCAATGCAATCATCGGGGTGGTCTCTGTGTGTTGCTTCATCTTTTCAAGAAGAGAAGAGATGTCTGCCTTCTTCATCTTAGACACTGGTTTAAAATCAGGATGTTCTGAACGTAACACCTTAAGCTCGGCTCTCATTTCTTGCACCGACATTCTATACTATAAAATGCGAAAAAAATTCTGTGAATTATAAAAAATCAATCACAATTTCCCTATTCTCTATTTTAAACGTGTTAGCTGGTTCTTCCTTTTTGCCGGGCTTTCTTCCTCTACGTTTCTTAATAGTTTCTTTCTTTTCTGTAACCTCTTCTTTCAGATCCTTCTTGTCTCCTCCATGTTTCTCGATAAACTGTTTACAGAATATAAGCGATGGTTTCATTCTAATTAACACGTTTAAAATATTTACATAAGGTATATGAAACGCTCCGAGCGCAAGGCCCCTGTCGAACGTGACGTCGACGCACCAGGTGAACCCCATCAAATCGTAAGCATAGTAGGCCAGACGATGCGTTCTATGGCACTGTCACACAAAAAGAAAATGTTAGATATGGCTGACGGAGATGAGCATTTCGTTTCTAATCTTAGCGTCGGTCCTGTTAATGACATGTATCTAGCCATTCGTGCTTATTCCATGTTTCCACATGGTGCAGGAATGGTAAGTTTAATCCACGACACTAAAGCCAAATAAAACATCTAAGAAAAAAATAAATATACCTATTATAGAATGTTCGCTTCCGACGGTTTAGCGGTTGCCATACCCACCAGATTTCCCAGCACTGCCAATCTTGCTATTTCAAGCTACAACAGAGACGGAAACCCAGACCTATCAGAAATCCGTGGTTCTAATGGTTCCAATTTCACTATCTCAAAGCGCCAGAACTTACTATCTGGGTTCTTTACGAGAATAGCAGTTACCGAGATGGTAGTTGATTGGGCTCTTCCTAATATCGCTAATGTATACAATAATAACGTCTTCTCTGTGATTGAGGGAACAAGTCCCCAGATAAATATAATAATTCCAGATGGTAACTATACAGTCGCTACTTTAATGGCTTATATTGTTGTCGCTCTTAATGCAGCAGGTGGTCTCACATGGTCTTTCGTAGGCGCTGATGGTCAGAAGTCACTAACTGCATCAGGTCCTTTCTCTGTGCCATTTACAATCTTAGCTGGAGACCTATCTATCACCCCTACGACTGCTACGGTTGTCAGTGTAAATGATGCAGTCCCTGTGTTCTTCCCTGAAATCCTACCGGTAACATATTTAGATTTTACGTGCGCAAACTTAACATATCAGCAGGGTCTCAAAGATGCCGATACATCCAATACAACTAGAGACGTTCTATTTCGCTGGATATTCGCATGGGATGACATGAATCCTCTAGATACGGATGGTTACCCAATCTACCAGGGTTATATGCCTTTCAAGTCTCGCAGATATCTAAGCTTCCCTAAGCAAATCAAATGGGACGGTCAGCAACCTATCGGACAGTTACAATTTCAGGTGTATAACTCTAAGGGAGAACTAGCAAAGCCTTCTGGCGAGAGCGCCCCAGGTGTCCCCCTAATACGTGGTGTATTCGAATGGTACATGAACCTTCTTATCTCAGAGCAATAAAAATGCCCTCATGTTTAATGTCATAAAATGGATTTCATAAATCCGTTTTATATCATGTTTGAAAGAGGTCAAGGGGGTTGCCTTAAAATACATAGTCTACTGAGCCCTGTGAAAATAGGAGGGTCGCCGAATAGACGTATGAGATGTTTAGTTGCCATCCGACAGATGAGACGTAGGGGACTACAAGGTTGTTCAAGTTGATGATGCCGTTTGTAATGGCACGACCATGCATTAGGATGTAGTGGGCATCCTCGTCGCATAGGGGTTGTGCGAATGGTAGCTCGAGCCACTGGGATAGGTAGGGTAGAGGAGCGTTGAGCACCGTAGCACCAGGGGCACCTGATGAGACAACAGCAAGGTCGAACGCCGAGGCCTTGTTGGAGTTGAGCAAGTTGAAGAGCTGACCGACGCCATTGTTATAACGAGCGTATACATCACCTGCATAAAGCATTTCTACTGACGTCGGCACTTGGAACTTGTTAGGGTTGAACTCAGCAGGGGCACCTGAGGATGTCGTCTGAACATCAGCAAGGTCAGTACACCAGATGCTAATGGATTTGACAGAGCCCGCCCTGAATCCGGAAAGTACCACGGGTTGGGGAGCTACTGAGTTCACTAGGTTAATGGTTACCTTTTGCTGGACGAACTCGCATGGGAACGCATAAGCCTTAGAAGAGAGGTCAACACGACGGGCCAAGCTGTCGCCCATGTTGTTAAACATAATCTGCTGACATTGAAAGTATCCCTGGCTGAGAGCCTGGCATTGAGCAGGGATGGTGAGGCCAGAGACGTTTGTCCAGACTGACGCTGGGGGATTTATCTCAAGCAAAATTTGGCATTGCTGGGTCAAGCAATCTGTTGGGAAGGGGAGAGACTTGTTAACGCCTGACGCTGAGGCGTGGGGTAGGCGAAGAACGATGGAAGCCGTCTGCGTATTCGTGAGGTCAAGGCCAGACGCATAGTTACCGCCGATATTAACAATGTCATCGCATGACGTTCTGCTTGTCTGGTCTCTTAGGGCATTCTGGAGTAGCTGATCACCAGTTAGCGTGAACTGTGACGTACCTCCATATCTAAATGCACAAGATTTCACTAATCCATAAGCCCACCCGGCCGGAAGCGCAAGACCGTTGAGACCCGCAAACGTGTTAGGTATCCCAGCGAACTGCATTGTCACGACGATGTCCTGGAGACCGTTCTGGGGAGGGAAGAGGAACGTAGACGTACCCGCTCCCGTATTTGAAAAGTTAACCTGATACTTTGTGTTCTGCGTCGTAGCAAATGCAGCTTTCTTGCTCGTCTCGCCAGAATAGTAGTACATATCGAGGGGTTCGCCAGGTCTTACCATTTCCTGAACCGATGCCATGGTGTTATAATACTCGCCCATAAAATAAATGTCCGGAAATAAAATTAAAATGTAATCTATAATTATAATGTCGCTCCAAGACCTTCCTTACATGGGTGGCTATCCTCAGCGTGTCGTCGGACCGTCATCTGCTCAGCCAATTCTTTTCGGTGTTCTCGGACACTTTAAAGGAGATCAGAAATACCAGGCTCTCCAGCAAGTCGTAGAAAGACCTAGTAAATTTAAGTTACCACCTCTACAGGCGGGTTCAGCAAAGTCCACAGATGAATGTGCGAATTCCAGCCGTGATATCTTAGGCCCCCCTGCGAAGACGCATATCCCTGGCATCCATTATGGAATGGTGCCTTTTGCCGGGGCTTTCATGGCTGGTCACGGAGAAATAGAAATTTATGGTCGTGAATCTAAATAAGAGCTTCTTCTCTATCTATAATCTTCTTGAACTCTACAACAACGTCTTTCTTAGAAACCTTCTCATCCTTACATCTAGAAATAAGAACCTTATCCCAGTCTCTTACTTCTACTTTTTCCATAGCAGTACCCTTCTTAATCTTGACAGGCTCAGACTTAACAGCCATTGTATCGGTGATGATAGACTTCCCTGACGCTAAAAATTCCCTTAGTGACGGATCCATTCTAAGAGATAGAAATATTTTCTTAAAAACTAAAATCTAGATACTTTAGAAGGTATGGACACCATGAAGAAGAAAATACCCGATAAGTCATTTCATTTAGATATGCCCCCGGTAGAAACAGGCGGATGCAGTGTTCTAATGATTGGATCAGGACGCTCGGGAAAGACTACAGCCTTAAAGTATATCATCGATAATTACTTCCAGAAGCATTGCGGGGCCATCTTTTCACAGTCTGCTAAGGCTGAGGCTTACAAGCACATGCACTACCCGATGCTACCTCTTTCATCGGTGTATATTCCTGAGCTGGTAAACTGTGCTTACAGGATTAACAGGGAGACGAAGAATGCCTATCCCTTTCTATTCGTATTAGATGACGTTCCATTAGCAAAGAACGACAAGGAGCTTCTTAAGACTATGACGATTTACAGAAATTCGGGCGTCTCATGTGTTCACTGTGTTCAGACGCCTACCTTGGTAAATCCAACATGTAGAAGTAACTATACTTATTTTTTACTTTTCAAATGTAATGCCTCCGAGCAAATAGAAAACGTCTGCAAATTGTTTTTGAGAGGTTACTTCCCGAACGACTGGTCTATGAATAGAAGGGTAGAATGGTATAAATCGGCAACTGAGAATCATCATTTTATTTTTATAGATAATTGGAACGGAACTATTCAAAGATGCAAGCTGGATTTAGTTTAATCCGGATCTCTTAATTTTTTTTATAATCCTTTATTATAATGTCCCAGCCAACATCTACCGTCGGCCTCGGTGTTCCCCTCTCGTCCAATAACAAGGCGAACCCTTATACATCTCTAGGAGGCAGTGGTGGCGTTCTTACTGGTGTCGAAAGTCTAAATGGATTAATTGGAAATCTCGCCGTAGTTGGTGATGCTTCAGTCGGTGTAACAAGCATCGGCTCAGGTCAACTCCAGTTTTCCACGGCTGGACGCCCTCAGAATGTCGGTGCTGTCAGTGCTGCATCTGTTGCGTCAGCGGGTGCCGTCTCAGGTGCGTCAGTCACATCTTCAGGTGCCGTAGCAGGTGCGACGGTTGCAGCATCTGGTGCTATCACCGGCGCCACAGTTGCCACCACAGGCACAGACACGGCTAGTCAGTTTATTCAATCAAGTCAGCTCGTACCTTCTCTATTCCCTAGAGGCCTCACATCTCTCTCTGGAACGATCACGTTTACAAGCCCTACCAATGTAGTCCCAGTCGCTTCTTTTGGCATAAATGCGTCTGGTCTACCTACAATCAATATCTCTGGAGCGCCTGTCTTACTCATGATGACGATGAGCCCTGCGAACAGGGCGAACTTTGGCGCTGGAACGGTCCCCATGTCTCTCGTGACGCAATGGGTATATCCCCAGAATGACGGAACTTATAACCCTGTCACAATTGCGGGGATGACTGCTGCAGGTACACCATCAACAGGGGCATCTCTCGCAGTTACTGCAGCAGGTGCAGCAGACGGCACGATGAAGAACATGAACGTCTCGGCCTTCTTAGCGAACCCCTCTCTCTATAATAATGCTTTCAACTGGAACATCACGGTTCTCACCACTCTCCCAAATGTCGCCTATTAAGAGTTACCTTTTGATAAAAAATATATACAGTCTATAAAATACCTATAGACTATATATATGGCATCCCAGCTAAACGACCCGCCAGTCTTTGGAGGTGTTGCAAATGCTAACATACGGGCGAACGTTAATACACCTTTAAATTTGCTCACTTCCGGTAATAATGGAGTACCGTTACCTAATGCCCCCACCCTTCAAGTTGCCACCGCAGAGCCTAACGGGACGGCATCGGTTGAGGTTATTCTTCTACCCTTCAACTACCCACCACAATCTGCGAACGTTGTCTTCAAATACAGAGAAGCAGGAACTCAAGTATATATTGACTTCCCCATTAGTCGGTGGGTAAATTCACCCCCTCTTAACGCTTGGATAGGTGAGGGCTATGATTTCCTACAGGGGACAGCCTACGAGGTCATCGCAACATCTGGCATCTTCATTTCCCCTGTTCTTCGCTTTACAACCGGCACATTTAACGCAGAGAACCCTACCGCACCACCTACAGCCCCCATGCTTAGCAGTGTTCCAACAGATACGTCGATGGTTCTTGTTTTCAATGGAGGCTTTACAGGTAATACACCATCTATCTATAGCTATTCGGTCCAGATAAGTCTAAACGGGACAACATGGGCACCCGCTCAACCTGCGACGAATGCCTTTGGTTCTTTATGGGTCTATATTCCCACTGGTCTAACACCGTCAACAACTTACTATTTTAGATCCGTAGTATCTTATAATGCTATAACTTTTAACAGTGCATCCTCGCCACCTTATCAAACTGCTGCATCAGGTGGTGTCGCACCTTCTCCCGCCCCAGATGTTCCCACCTTTGTCTCTGCCACATCTAGCTCTATCACCGTCACATTTACAGGGGCGTCTGGTCAGACAGGGACGGCTCCTATTTCTTACGGTGTTATTTTATATGAAAATTCAGTCTCTGGACCTGGTGTCTTTGTTCCTGCTACAGTAGTAACTGGGACGGCCACAGTTACTGCTACGGGGTTAGTAGAAGGTGAAGACTATTTTTTCGAAAGTGTAGCTGTAAACTCAGGGGGCTCTATAGCCTCAGTTGCCTCTGCGCCTTTCCAGTGTATCGCCGGACCAGTTACACCCCTAAAGACAAACATAGTAACGCCTTTCTTAATACAGGGTCCCCGTTTCAATACGCCCTACTCCCAGGCTCTTGACTACTACATTAATGTAGACGCAGTAGGGTGCTTCTATGCCGTGGGGACTAATACACGAGCCCAGGGTCAGCAATTGTTCGGGTCCATGTATGGAAAGTCTTCTACCGTTGGAATATCCCAACCCAATCTTTCAGGCTTATGCATTGCCGACCAACCCTACAACGAGGCTTTCGGTCCTATATCAGATGCCTATCTCAAGAATGCTCAAAGCCAATCTAACAACAACGAGACCGTCAGACTTCTTGCTTCATGGGGTGGATTCTATGCTGACATCTTAGGTCTATTCGGACCCTACCAGCCTGTAGGGTATCCAGGAACAAACCCATCTGCCTCTGACGTTACTAGATCATTCTTATACAATTTCTGCGGTATCACTTCGGGTGGAAATACAAACCCCCTTGGATGGTCTCGCCAGGGTTATACCACATATTATGACGGCTTAGTCTTAGATTTTGAAAACGTAGGCCTAGGCGGTAATCCTAACGTTACCAACCAGTACCCAGTACCTCAAAGCCCCGAACCTGCCTTCCCTGCTGATGCTACGAACCCTATCTACTCAAGTTATTCCGCAGAACTTGCGAGTATTGTAACAACCTGGTATTCTGTAGCCCCTACGCTATTCTTAGGTAATGCGCCCGTAAGTCTTTCTATCTGTTCTGCTGAGACGTTAGCTGCACCACGCAATGGTAATATCTGTGCATCTAACTCTGCTCTAAACACATGGTTCGCTTTTACCAGTGCGTCAGTAGTCCCTTCTTCTGCAACATATAATGCGACGGCATCTCTTGCTCTAAATCACCCCGAACAATTGTCGTATTTCGATGATATCTTCGTTCAGTTCTACAATGAAAACAAGGACGACTATCTCGGCGGTGTTAACTTTGCTAACCTCTTAGCTCAGTGGGGATATTTAGCCTTACTTGCTCAAGCACTCGGCAGAAAGAAGACGCTCATCAACATCGGTCTCGCCAGTGGAAATATCATACCAGGCTTCAATGCCCAGGGTAACGCTATAGTCCCTGACGCTCAGGGACCGACCCCTCAACTAGATGGCGAACCAGGACCACCCTTTACTTTCTGGTATCCTCAGTATGGCGCATCTTCACCTCCTAACCAGACGAACCCTGCAGCACCCCAGACATGGCCAAACACAGGGCCCACCCTCGATGCCGTCAATCTCGCTAATGCTATAAGCGAGGCTAACACGATCCTTCAGAATGCCTTTGGAAATCCTTTACTCGTGCCTTCTGACTGGTGTTCTGGCACGGGTTTCTGGGCTGGTGGTAACGCTACAACGACAGCGAACCAGGTATATTCTGGCAAGTCATCTAGCGCTCTATCACCTGGTACCATCCTACCTGCTACGAATGTCTACCTATGGTCTGATGCATCATATCCTTCGCCAAATCCTCTTTGGACTAACCAAAATTTACCAGTCCCTAATAATTTAAATTCACTTTAAAAAAATATACCATGTATTAATAGCATGTCGTATCTAAACCAATTTAGCGTTCCGGTCTCAAGCCCGGGCTATTTTAGCACGTTACAAGGCAAATCATATCTTACACCAAACATTACAAACGCAGGGAAGACATCTATTTATGCGTTAGCAGGTGGTGGCGGTGGGGGCACTGTCTACTACGATAACATCTTCACGTCCAGTCTCACATCTTTCAGCACAGTCCAATCGGTGAAACTATCAGCCAACATAGGGATATTTGATACTATCACTTCCCTCTCTTCTATAACTGTTAATGCTACTGATGGAAATCTAAACGTAATCGGAGGGATAAATCTAGATGGTAACGTTCTAACAACTGCCTCGGGACCTGGTGCAGAACTATTGCTAAATGGCATACCAATTGCCACTACGGCGAATATATCATCTATAACAGACTGGTCTCTATATCCTGCTATATCAACCGTCAGCTTCGGAAGCACTAATGACGGTCGACTGATAAATGTCTCTACAATCAACGGCGTCGCATTTGTAAATGGTGGCGGTGTGTCATCAGACTGGTCTCAGTATCCTGCCATACAAAACGTAAACATGCAAAACTTTGATTTACTAAGTACGAACTCACTTGTATTTAATCCGTCAGGTAACATGGCCATCGTGGGTCTCTCTACAGTTAACGGTGTCGCATATCCTCCTGGTGGTGGCGGTAATGTAAGCACTATTGCAGGTATTGATACGTTTATGACAGCATCAGGTTTTGGTTCTGGCGGTTTCAATACATCAGCTATATCTGGATCAGGCGGTCTTGGTGGATTTGTAACCTTAGACGCTAATGCTGGAGATGCTGGTGTAAATAATGGTAGAGTAGTCATTACTGCTAACGGAGGCACAGCACCAGGTGGTCTTTTTGGTCGGGTTGATATAATTGCTAATTCTGGCGTCAGCGATCCTGGTACGGGTCCTGTAACAACTGGCGGGTATGTTAATATACAAGCAAACTCTGGCGCTATAGTATCACCAACAGCTACATCACGTATTGACCTTAACGCTGGAGGTCTCAATCTCTATGCAGGCATTGCCTCGCCTATTACATCAGTAGAAGGATATGCCTTTATTAATGCGGTAAATGGTGTATCATTAGTCGCTGGAACATGGACGTCTGCCTTTCAAACTCCTGGGACTGTGTATCTATATGGTAATAATGGGGTTGTAATGGGCTCAGACATGTATGCAACAGATATATATGCTGAATGGAACGGCTTAGCACCACCTGCTAATCTATCAATTAATGGAAGAACAACAATATCGGGCAATGCTTATGTAGAGTTAAATAACGTATCCACGATAAACTTTGAGGTAGGTCAAGCTGGAGCTATTACAGGTCTGAGCACTATTAACGGGGTTGCATATCCTCCTGCGTCAGGAGGCGTGACGTCATTAAATAGTATAGCGGGTGCTGTTAATTTATTAGCAGGAACAGACATCTTAGTTTCAAATGCCTCACCTACCGCACAAGACATAACAATAGATGTTATTAATGTTTTACCTTACACTCTAACAGGCACAAAAGGAGGAGGAGTCATTGTTAATAGACCAATTGGCTCTGGAAATCCATTTCCTTCAAATACTTTCACTGTAGCAACTACTATTACTTTCAATATACCTGCAGGTCTAACTGCTACAGATGGTGTTTTTTATGATGGATATATATTATATGATTTTTCATCAAACTTCAATTCATTCTGGGGCGTTTCTTATTATACTAATACTTTTCCTACGCCTACTGACATCTTGGGAAGCACAACAACAACTGCTAATGCTCTTAACTTTACTAACATTCAACAGATATATTTACCACTCAACCTATTAATACCTAATACTAATATTGTTGCTGGTGGAACTATTACCCTTCAAGTGTACTGCAATCCAACCTCTATAAATCACTATATCACTCTTACACCTGTTATTACAGCAAGAATTGGCAGAGTGGATGATTAATTTCTTAGCCATCTCTGGAATGCAGGTATTGGCAGACCCATGTGTTCACGGTATATCACACGAATAAAGAAGTCATAGGTTTTATCCATTCTATATATAGAATGGATAATACTTTAGTTCTTAGTATTTCCGGGGTGGCGTTAAGTGTTACAGGAATCATCTATACGGCAGTTAATCATAAACGAATTAGAAGCAAGTGTTGCGGTCGAGTTCTAGAAGCTTCTATTGATGTTGAAACAACCACGCCACCCCTGACAATAAAATCTACAGACAGGTAGATGCTAATCGATAAAGCCTGCAACGGTGTTAGCAAGATTATCTGGTCACATGTAAGAGACATGCGTGTAGATATGTCTAAAGATATCATCAGATACTCAATCCCTGTAATACAAGAGAAACCAGATGCCTTTATCAGAGTAGAAAAGACTGCCTATGAAATTCTGGTATATTTCGTAAATAAAGACCCGTCAACCGCTGGGAGTAGATACGGGTCATCTTAATTTATAGAACTCTAAAAATTGATTTGAAAATATAATATATTTTTTAATCAATATGAATGGGTGCATTTATCTCGTGACATGTCTTGAGAATAATAAGAAATATGTTGGGCAACATTGTAAACCTGACCCAAAAGAAAGATGGAACGGCCACAAGAGGTCCAAAGAGAATTATCCATTTCATAATGCTATTAGAAAGTATGGGCCAACAGGATTTATATGGGAGGTCTTACTTGTATGCCCTCATGATAAATTAACAGAGATGGAGGGTTATTATGCCGAGGTCTTTGACACATATATATGGGATAGTCCCGGAGGCTATAATGCGGTATGGTGCTCTGAGAGTTTTAATCTTGGTGTAAAAATGTCTAATGAACAAAAACAGAAACTACGTCAAGCACATCTTGGTAAGAAACATTCTCCAGAGACCGTAGAGAAAAGGCGTCAAGCAACACTTGGTAAGAAACGCTCTCCAGAGGCCCTAGAGAAAATGAGCCAAGCTAAACTTGGTAACAAATACTATCTTGGTAAGAAACGCTCTCCAGAGACCATAGAGAAAATACGTCAGGCTAAACTTAATACACACCTCTCTCAAGAGACTAAAGAGAAATTACGTCAAGTAAATCTTGGTAAAAAACACTCTCCAGAGACCCTAGAGAAAATGCGTATTGCACAACAGAAAAGACGAAATCAGCATTTAGTCCATGATCCGCCTCTGACATTTGCAGCCCCAAACAATGCTATGTAATCCTTGGTCACCTCATTTTCACTCTTATCAAGTATTACTCTTGCGATCCTGATAGGAGGATGTAAACGTGTCCATTTCGCTCCTGTACCATTTGTATGTTGCGCCCATCTCATGTTTAAATGGAATGTCCGCCCGATGTACCACATATTGTCAGAACATTCAAGGACATATACAAAGGACTGGATTGTTATTGGTTCCATCTATACAAGGGATAGAGAATACCTTAAATGTCCTTAGTTCACCCAGTGTAATCTACCTTCTTTAACCATTTACCACCATCACCCACAATCTTAAGAGGGGTATTCTTTTGCCAGTAAGTATGATATTGATTTTTCTTGGGTAAAGGAACCGCCCAGAAGATGGCCGACATCATGACCCGTCTCTTAAGTCTGGACTTCTCATCGTTACCGGGGATTTCTTTGATCACCTTTATCACCTCCTTCTGCTCCGTCTGGATCTTCTCAACAGTATCAAACCCATGGGAAGCTAACTTATTCAGATTACTAGTGTAGACCTTTGCAGTCGTTGAGGCTATCACTTTCTGGAATTCAACAGGTAACTCGAAGACCATTACTCTAACCAGGGGCCAGGAAATTAAATCCATTTTAGGGGTCCTTAAGCCCCCCTCGGGCGACCGGGTGGTGGTGGTGGTGGGTCAACCGCAAACTTTTCTCCAGCCAGGAAAAAAAATCTAACCCTTAGGAATAGTTGGAGGTTCACCCACCACCACCACCACCACCATTTATTGTATCAGGATAACAGGAGTTTCTTCTTTTCTTCTGATTAACCCCCAGTAGGCGCACCCATTCTTTGTTTTCTTGCTAGATATCCCGTTCATCCCTAATAAATCCTTAAAGGTGTGATCATCCATCTTCTCAATCTTTGTATCATAATGGAAATTCCTTTTCAACTCAGCAGACATGACTATATGGGCTTCTTCCCTTGTGATTTCATAATGATTGGCTAACCATTCTTTTAAGGGGTTATTAGTGTCTAGGTATTTATTGGTTGCATCCTTTACTTTATCAGGAACTGGCAACTCCTTCAAATCCTTAATCTCCTTGTAACACTCGGTTAACATAAGAAGAAACTCATCACGCCAATCATCTCTAGAATTACATGCTACTTTCATGTCTGGATTTTGCAGGCGATTCATGTGGGGTTCAATACCATCATTCATCTTAGAGCTTTCTCTGAATTGAAAGGGAAAATCAATGACTATCATTCGTCTCTTGATAGCATCATCTAACTTAGATAACTTAGGGATTGTGTTACATTGTAAGATGAGTTTAAAAGGTGCTATATACTTATGGACATATCCAGAGTAAAGCGTTCTTGCAGATATGACATCGTTGCCAGATATACCTTTTAAGAAACCAATCTGTAGAACATCATGCTTCTCACTCTCTGATGCCATTAAGATGCGCTTGTTTCTGGCTTCAACTAATTCAGGCACTATTGGGTCTTTCTTATCAGATGTCTTAGTAAACATATTCATATTGACTTCATAGTGATAATTTCCAAAGACACGTCTTAAGAGTGTATTAATCATTCCCTTTCCATTACCACCGTTACCAGTTAAGACATAAAACTGCTCCCATCTGTTGTTACCGTATAGACAAGAGGCTAAGACACGCAATAGATGCTTCTCTACTTCTTCACATTCAAACATGCCATGAAGCATATTTTTTAATTCCTTTCTGATATCAGTACATGATTTCTTAGGGTATACGTAACCAGTGGTAATGCTAATATAGTCTTTGGGGGCGATTGGTCTGAACTTACACTTAGAGCAATCAAAGACACCATCTGTAAATGCCATGAGATTAATGTTCATATCCATTGTCTGCTCTAAGTTATCAACTGCATATAGGCTTTGCAAGAAGGAAATTACACCATTACAGAAATCTGATTTGCCTAGGTCAACATAGGCTTTTGATATCATTCTAATTTTGGTCGTATGCTCCTTTAATAGTTTATCCTGTATATCCCTATCAGTTGTTTTACCTGCGACATTGGCATATTTTTGGAGTTCAGTCTTTTTAATATCCATAAATAATACCTGTAAACTATCTGATATCTTAGACTTCAATCCTGGAGGTTGGCCATTTTCGGATCGCTTCCATGTGTTATTCCATTGTAAAGAATACCATCCGAGTTTTTCAGACCATATATATGCATCTGAATTACAACTGTAAAAATACTTTGCTATATCATTGTTATTTAGAAGCTCAATCAATTTCCATGTACTTTCTCTCTCTTCCATCAAGCTATAGAATAAGGTAGGATTATCTTGTTTTAACCAGAACCATAGTGTAGCCTCTGTAAGTCGAACAGATTTTTCTTTGAATGTCAACCATTTCTTACCACATGCACCAACTTCATACCCGTCAGACTTCTGGGAGAAGGTATCCCAAACGGTCAATGGTAGTCCTTCGTTGTGACATACTATACCAATCTTTAGCCAACTATCATAATCATCAAATCGTTTAACATTAAGACCATCAAGAACTTTAAAAAGCACATTGACATCTCCATCTCTATCTGTGTCTGTATTAGTCGGTTCAGATAGTATATCTTCTTTCGGTGCGTCAATATAGATATTACCGAATTTCTTGAGATACTCGATGACCTCCTCAGGGACCGCATTGATTTCGTTATCTTCTTCGGGTAGTCTTAGCCATTCATACGATGCGATAATTGAACCATCAGGAGCTCTTGCGCAAGAAGGAGCCACGAAGAGACAACCGCCATTTGCTCTCGTATCTAGTGCAAGCTCCTTAGATGTAGACTGTTTAATTCTAGGG
>Ga0247723_1001143_pt1 | contig 16001 bp, 13 predicted proteins | sample MSEWelMarce5H_FC_FD_189079 | JGI IMG/M metagenome (GOLD analysis project Ga0247723, IMG submission 189079) | Subsurface sediment microbial communities from gas well in West Virginia, United States - MSEEL Well Study Marcellus 5H_FC | ecosystem: Environmental > Terrestrial > Deep subsurface >...
TCCCCGAGCATGTGCGTGAAATTTACAAAACAGTCTGGGAGTTACCACAATCGCAGATCATGGATCGTGCGGCTAGAAGATATGCATGGGTCGACCAAGCGCAGAGTCTTAACGTGCACATGGTCGATAATTCTGCAAAAAAGCTACGGGCTGTATACTTTCACGGTGCCGCACTCAAGCTTAAGACTGGTTCTTACTATACAAGAACTAGGCCGGCCGTAGACCCGACTAAGTCGAATATACTTATGGAAGCGGCTCCTATACCTGAGCCCGATGACAGCTTGTTAGGACCTAGCTCTGATGTAGTCTGCAACAATGAAGAAGGCTGTATGATGTGCTCAAGTTAGCTTACCGTATTAGGGTCTACCAATCCAATCACTTATTTTTTTGCTCAACTACTATCTACAAGGCGCGGGATAAAAAAATTACATTTTTGTGATTGTTTCATCAGCAGCATTTAGGAGGTGGCTCAGGTATATCTTCGTCGCCGTAACCAACATTACGGTTTAGGTTGAATGGTATTACACGTATTTCCGCGCGGTTGATGCGCACGCCACGCGGCATACGCATGCCGCGGGCTACATGTTGTTCTTCATGCTGTTCACGTTGTTGATCCATTCGCTAATTATCTTTATAACTATCAAATTCAATTATTAATAATGAACGCGATGCCACAATTGCCCTCTGATGTCGTGTATGCAATCCTGTCTCACGCCGAGACGCTACCTTTGTATGTATTATGCCGTATATGTAAGTGGGCCAACACGCATGGAAAGTCGCGGCCCACACACGTTGATATGCGGCAGCATTGTATACAACGCCAGTGTCGCAAAATCCCGCGCGAACACATTAATGTACAAAGCTTAACTCTAGGTAAGCGATGGGTTGACCCGGCCATTTACACATCGCTTACATCACTAGATATATGTAATGAGCTTGATGACTTTACATTGGCGTCGTTGTGCACGCTGCCATGCCTACGCCGGCTAGTATTTGACAAAAATCAGCGCATAACAAACGAGGGAATCAGCAAGCTGACCCAATTGCGGCACATTTATTGTAATAATACAGTAACCGACCGTGGTATCGCCGGCATGGACCTGTATACGATCAGCGTCGGCGCATCGATTACATCCGTGATGGGATTTTCTGAGTTATGTACGCTGCATCTTGGCAGTAACATGCTCCCGATACCACAGACGATAGAGCGCTTGTATATAGCCGGGTCGAATATTACTGAACATGACCTCGCGCCGTTGACGCGCCTGCATACGCTTAGTATTACCGGCCGCACGCGAATAAGCAGCCTCGGCACGTTTACGAATCTGCGTACATTGGAACTGTTGACTGCCGAGGTCAGTGGCATACCGCCGACAGTTACTCGCCTACGACTGATGCCGGGGACTATGCGAAATGTCACTGATAATAAGCTGCTTGTTATGCCAGCCGACCACATGATTAAGGTGATCAATGGAAAAAAATATGCACTCGCTGTCGTTGATGGCTCGTCTAGAACGAATCAGCGATCTCATAATCATCATCGTCAACGCAAGCCGCTTGTGCGTAATCACTAACTCGACGCTCGAAGAAATTAACACGGTTAGCCATTCTACGGCGTTCCATGAAATCAAAAGGATCCTTAGACCCATATAACGGTGTAAGCCCAATGAAGCCGAGTAATGTATCCGCGACACTTTCTATATATGTTTTCATTAATCCTGCATTCATACCATTCATAGCATCAGGCATTGCATCGGCCGTAAACTCGGCCGCGATGTTAACGGCGCCGCGAAATACGTCATAAATGGCGGCTCGTGATAGTTTATGCTCAGCATTTAGCATCGTATATAAGTACAATGCGAACTGAGTATGCATCCACTCATCACGGTCTATTAGCTCATTAGCATGCCCCAGGCCTGGCATTAGCCCATTGTCAGTTAGCCAATAAATGGCGCAAAAGCAACCCGTAAAGAATATACCCTCTACGCAGGCCATACGCAAAAGCCTCTCGGCAAATGGCGCGTCCGAGTTAGTACATTCGGTGATGTACTCGGTCATCGCACGGACCGTCGGCATGGTTCGCGCGGCGTTAATTAGGCGATTACGCTCGGCCTCCGACGGTACTATCGCGTCGAGAATGATCGAATAAGTATGTGCATGAACGTTCTCCATGGACCGTTGAAGGTCATAAAAGTACTCAGCGTCCTTCATTTGCACCTCTTTGGAGAATCTTTCGGCCAAATTGATGTTAACGAGGCCGTCACTAGATGCGAAAAACGCATGAATGTGGGTGGTCAATCGTCGTTGTCCTTTGTCAAGTTTTTGCACGAAATCTATCTTATCTTGTGCCATTGTTATATCTTTGTGAGTCCATGTGCAGTCCTCCGCCTGCAGATACATATCGAATAATGACTTTCGCGCGACCGGGAATACTGTAACACGGTCATCACCGGCCACTGGAGCAAAAAGGGGGACTGTTCTATACATGGTGGGGGTGGTGGTTATGTAGCGGTTGATGTATATTATATATTTTCAATTTTCTTATTCGTGAATGCGGCCGAAAATATAATTAAATTCGACGCCTGTTGTGCGGTGGCACAGAACAATGACTCGCGGTAACTTATCTATGCAAAAACACACATCGGTCTAATGACTAGTGGCGACGCCTATGCAGCAGCGCAGCCGCGGAATGACAGCGGAATGGTAGCAAATTGAATTTGGGTTAGTTTAGTAGTATAAATGTCCCAAGAAAACCTGCGAGTAGTGTGTCCATGTTGTACGGCTGTTGTGTCGTTTGCTGTCTCTGGGTACGCCCAAACGACAATTCACGACCCTCACTACCGTGTATACTACCCCGATGAGTCGCATAACACACGCGCCGGGGGGTCGCGATCACCCCAATCACCACGATCACCACGATCACCACAACCGACACCCAAATGGCTAAGCCCGGGGCGTGATCAGGAGCTGCGTAACAGATGGGCGTCCACAGCGGCATATTGCATATGCCAAACGGGCGCCCACGATGATCAACGAGAGGATGCTTATCCATGCTCCCGTTGCCACACAGTAGTGTGCTCGCACACTAAGTGCAGACACAGCCATGAAATATATGACTGCAGCAATGAAGTACGCAAAAAGCTGAAATATCCGTCAAGCGGTTATCCGTCAAGCGACCATTCGCACAACGGCTATCCGTCTAGCGACCATTCGCAACGCGGATCTCCGCAAAAAGAAGCGCGTGGACGCGCGCACACATACAAACACTCGCGCAATAGCCGTTATGAAAAATAACAGGCTACGCGAGGGAACTAACGTACTAATATTATTTTTGCCATTCCGCGGCTGCGCTGCTGCATAGGCGTCGCCATAATTATTTTTACCATCATGTGGCTTTCGCCGCTTTGCACAATGGCGTTTATTTTTTTCGCATTTGATTACTGAGAATCCTAATGTATTCATAAGCACGTTAACATGACTGAATATATCCTTACTAGTGGTGTCCTCGTAGATGTGCATGGGCCGCCGACGTTAGCATCCGATGCCAAATATGAGATATTTCGCCAACCATATAATGAACCCAAATTATGCCTACATGAGCTCAAATATGTGGCTGATTCGCCGGCCATAGCTGCGGCAGCATTGGCCAAGATTAAACAACAGGACTTGTACTCTGATGCATATTCGTTAACCCGGGCGTTAGAAAAGAAACCCGAAACAGTACTAGCAGGGGATATATACCCAGCTAAGTATTATCTACGACGTCAGAAGGAGCCTATATATGTTATACTACGATCGTGGAAGAGATACTGCGGTATCGCGCTCGATTATGTTACTGAGACAGCAAAAGAAACACACTACAATTATGATGTCGCAATCGCCGCTTTGGAAGCAACACGACAACAAATTGAGCGTCATCATCTGAAAATAAGTGTCGAACTTAAACTATTGTCCGGCGTAAAGTTTCCCCACGAGGTCGAAGTTCCGCGAGTGAACAAGACTCCGATGTCCGTAGCATGTTTCAGGGCGTTGTGTAATGAAATACGTAACAGAGGAATCGACATTATAGTCGATGAATCCAACGGTACAATAATGATGCCTCGTACATTATCTCGCGAGGCATTAGCCGAGTTAAGTGAATTTAGCGATAGATTTGTTCGTGAGTATGAAAACAATGAAAACGCGGAACTTGACCGTGGTGTCGAAGAATTACGTAACAGAATTGAGAATAATCCACGCGTCAATATGCAGGATGCTACCGAGAACGAATTTCAAGAGCTTATCAATCACATTCGAGATGTCGGCGTTCCGTTTATAGTCAGTGTGATATCTGACGACGGTGTGGAAGCAATGAGACGTATACTACCTACAGATACGGCAACTGATGAGGAGCGAGAAGTACTAAATAGAATATTATACGTATTTTCGAGAGGGTGTATCGGCGCGATAAGGTCTATAACCGAACTAGCCACGAGCTCAGGTAACCGTATAAGACGCAACGCTGCTAATAGTGCATGTAACACTGGTAGCACTGTTAGCTCCGACACAGTAACGACAACCCTAACACCCACAACACTCCTAACACCGCCAGAATCCCTAACTACAACATTTACTGTAGACCTTAGCCCGATCAACTTCGACTATGTTATTGATTTATCGCTTATTCGCCTGCGTCAACATCTACCTGGTAATATTCGGGCTAACATAACTACGGGAGCAAACGCATCCGTTAACATGCATAGCGGAACATCAAGGGAAATTCGCGACATAGTTGAACGTATGCGTAGGATGTGTGCATACGAAGAAGGCCAAGCATTCTTGCGACGAGAACGCGAAAATTTTAGTGATTTAGAATGCGCCATCACACTCACCGGAATAGATGCGAGCGTGACACAAAACAACAATTCTATCATAGTTACGATGCACGGTAGTCGTCGTGATATGGTCAAATTGTTAATAAGTAACTACGACAGCCGCCGGGTCACTGCATTCATAAACCCGAGGACCTTAGAACCAACTGCGAGATTATCATTAAGGGACGGCCGTGTTGATGATCCAGACCACCAAGTCAGCTTTGATGATTTGGTGGCGGAAATAAGGCGTGCGGGAATACCCATCGAAATTACAGGTTCGCCAGCGGGAGCCATGATTAGCCCACGCCATGATGCTACATTAGAACAACAAAGGCATCTCGACAGAATAATGAAGGCATTTAATGGATGCTCTGTGATGAGCATAGGTAATATGCGAGAAGTACCACATAGTGTTGGTGATACTAATGGTACCAATAATACCAACACCACCAATACTAACAATAACACCACAACTGTTGTTTCCGGAGACCTTTCTGAGAGGTATCAACACGTAGCAAGGTTAGTATCACAGCGTGTATTCAAAAAACTATGTGATAGAGTACGAGAGCTTGGTATTGATATTAGGATAGAGGACGGCGACGTCGGCGAGTTGCCACGTATAATGATGCCAATGGGCGTTTCTAAAGAAATGAAAGCCCGTATTGATTCAATTCGCGCAAAATTAGTACAAGAAGAGCTGACCAGGATAGCCCGTTGCGAGCGTGAGGAATACATCGACATGCTCGATCGTATTCGTGCAGCAGGCATCAATATTCGCACGGATAATGCAGACGGGTGCATAAATATCATATTGATAGGTGATGTCGCACAGGAACAAATCGAATTTGTAGAACGATTGAAGAATGCGTATATGCGTAGGCATGAAACTGGGTTTGAAGAGATCGAGCCCGAGGGCGTGGCCGTCCCGGAAAATTTAGCTAGTCGGCTGGCCGCGCTATTATCCGGGGTGTCCAGTGGACGCAAAAAATACTAAATGTGATTCAACACAAACAAACATACTAACAACCGTACAATAACTTAATAATATCATTTTTTTCTGTAACGGTTGCGTATTTTATCTGCGTATGCGCGTCGAACAACCATTGATGAATGATATCTCTATGATTGGCAACGCCGTGCACAGACAAGATAGATTCGGTCGGATATGGGGTTTCGTTGATAATCGACACGTTGAAAGAAGGTACATCACACGCGCGTGGAGTATAATTGATGAGGATTACACGACTGAAATCAAAGTATTTACGGGCAATATCTGCAATTTTGTGCATTGATGCGCGCGTGTTAATGGGTGCGACCCGATATTCAACACCTTCGTGCTCAACCGGGTACCCCGTGGACGAATTAAGTGCCTCATTAATATCGCTATCCTCAACTTCCCTGATTACACCCCCGGATAACATAATAGAATGCAAACGTTCAATCCCGCCTATTCCAATGCTGGCGCTGATTTGCGAAAGAATATTATTGGATACCGCACGAATAAACTCCGCTTTGTTCGCTGCGATAATACCGCCCGCCATCATTGTCATAAATGCGTTGGCTTGTGCAACGGTGGTTTCAGCACGAGCTGTTTGTGATGAATACGCCGCAAGTAACTCAATGTAACGGGCTACGACAAAGTCACTACGAGTTAGTGTACACCGGTCAAACACATCATCGTATTTTAGCACTAGTACGCTTGGGAAGCCTTTGTGAATAAACGCATCCTTGTGGGTGTCGCTGAACAGTACTACTTCAGGTGTGTATGTAAATTTGGCATCAGGTGCTAACATATCTATGGCGAGAAACTCATCGACTCCATGTGATGGCACAATTTGTACGCGATGTAATAATCGCGCAATCACTGTTTCGAACATAGATTCACAATCATACACAACTGTATATTGATAGTTGGTGGTTATTTCCATCACAGGATAGTACTATATATCGGATTTCTGTTTAATACCTATATAGAATATGGGTGGTGTTTTAGTATATTTACAGCTAGACCCAAAATGGAAGATATTATTGAAGCAGCTAAGGGGAAATTCTCTCGAGATGAAATTGAAGGCTTTATTCACATGGGACAGCGAATTACTAGCAAAGCAGTGCTAACTGCGGCATGTGAAGTATTAAAAACCTCATCCCACAAGGACGCGGAAAGGCTCGTCGCGAGATTGGAAAAACTAATACCAAAGGCCGCCGGTGTTGTAGTTATTGATCTACACGGGATGGATATGAAACTTAACATCTCGTTATCAGTGTGCCCTGCCGACTACGTCGCGGAGATTTTGGTGCCTGAAGATGACGGATTTAAGCGCGATCTATATCAGCAATATGACAACATTAAGAAGCTTGCTGTCACTTACTGGAAGCAGTTCTCTGAGGATAATAAAATATTAGTAGATCAACTTAATGAATGCTGTCCGGGAGTATTTGATGATCTAAAAATCGGGGAAGGCGCTGCCAGCACAACCGTATACTTCGATGCGGGATGCCCAAAACGTGCTGGAGTGTTCCCTTACTACACCGACCTGAAGGGCCAGCCATTCGTCAAAAAAGGTGGTAAAAAATAACTACCATTGTCATTCCACTCAACGCTTTAGCGTTTCGCTGCATTTGCGTTGTATACAATGCTGACGTCGCCATAATTACGAGCAACATCATTGCATCTTTATATATGCAACATACGCACAAGCGTCCTTATTTTTTGTGTTACAACGTGATATATTCGTATTTGTACGTGCGTTTCCATTGATCGGCTGTCACTAACTCAGGTATGGTAGTCATCGTGTCAACGGTCGCCCTAAAATGATCACCACGCATGTAATCGGCAGTATATAATGACATATCCTGGGACATTGCCGCCATCGTAAACATGGATTCTGCACGTAATGTCTTAGTTTTATGCGTACCAATAAGGTAAATATCCCCATTACATACGCGATGTATGCGCGCAGTGAAATATCCGGCAAATGCGTATACTGCCGACGCCAACGCGGTCGTATTTATGTTTCCCACACGTATGCAAGCGCTGCCGCCGATGTCGACGATCGACATAGCAAATAACACAGCGGCATGCGCGCCATGGTCACTGTTAAACATAAATAAGTTAACGCTGCCGGCTAACATTTTATCAGTAGTAATGCGGTTGCGCCATGCACGAAGATTCGCGACTGAGCATCGCATGCTCCCGTCGGCGCCGCGAGGGTTAATTAGGCTAAACATGCCTCGATTATGTATATTATTTAGAACACTACTAATGGTACGCTCCGGGCAGACATCGCTAATGCAAAACAGTTTATACATGTTACTTACAGGGTTCACAGCGATAATACCTAATTCCCAGAAAGCTAATTGCACGGCGGGTATCTCATCACTAATATGTATGCACGCGGGTTCTATTTTGTAGTTATTTTCTAATGCTTCTATGAGTACGGGCGCGCGGACTGCTATTTTCACACTAGGGTCACCGTGTAGCATTTGATGCGGGTGGTGGTGTCAAATCCAGTCAATTTCTTAATAGCTAAAACAGCCTATTCAAATGGCAATATTTGATTTATCTTATAAGCTTGTTACAAGATGGCAGCTTGCTATGAGACGTACAAATATATACACAAGCAGACGTTTAAGCATGACCCTGCACAGGTCATGGATAACAAATACGACAGCTTAGATAGTCTCGATGGTAAATTTGTGGTTCTCGGGACCAACTATCGCGTATATGATGCCGGTAGTCCGTATGCTAGCACATTCTTGCACGATCTCGAGGCATTACCTGTCAGCGCAAGGGTCTTTCATGAAGTGATATTTGCCAAGCCCCAAAAACTACGCTTTGACATTGATGCGGACCATGATAAGTTAATCCCGATGGTGACGCCACGATGTGTTACTGATGAGACCCCGGAAACCCTAGAACTACCACAATGGGATATCGATTCATATCTTGATGCTTACGTGGAACCTAGTAGTTTTAACTATGACCACCCCGACGATAATATTGACGACGTTGGCGTTAATGACATTAATGACCCACCGCAAACAAAACCGGTCTATGACAACATAGATGACGTTTACCAATATGTATATACGTCCATATACGATGCCATCTGCACAGCTTACTTTATAACATACGGTAATGATCTGGATCCGGCCAACATCATAGTCACGGAATCCCACGGAGATAACATCAAATCAAACCACATAATCATTGATAAGGTCTATGTTAGTGGCTACGAGCAAGCCGCAATGTTTGCCCGTAGAGTGTTTAACTATATCCCCGAGGACTGTCGCGTATTCATGGATATGTCCATATATAAGTCATTGCAGAATTTCCGCATAGCCGGCTGCCATAAGGGTGACCTCCGTGTCAAACGTATTATTACCGGGCACGACGCCGCGTCTACACTTATCACAAATACTACCGGATGTGTACTACTACCAGATCAAGCCGTAGAAATAACAAAACAGGCGCCGAAATCTGGAGACTTACACCCGGATGACATTGCGACATGCTTGCGGATGTGTGCGGATGCCGGTTTGTTACGGTACCACCGACATAGGCGAACTTGCGGCAGGATATTGCTATTCGACAGGTTTGCTGCATCATACTGCGATATTTGCAACCGCGAACACCCCATTGACAATTCGTTGTTAATCGTGGTAGGTGACGGTGTATTATTCCGAGAATGCCGTCGATATAACTTCCATCACGGCAAGGATGGCAAACACTTTATCATCATGGGTAACTTCTTGTCGGCGGTTGCTGGCAGCGCGAAAAACACCGATTGGGCCGAAAAGGTTATCACAGATCATATTGCAAACGCGATAAAGGCCAATGATGATGCGAAATCAGCAACGGGAACTTCCACAACTGTCCCTACCATTACGCCCGCCAAGACGACATTAATGTTCCGGGAATGGCCTCAACATAATTATGCCGAGCCCCAATTGCGCCCATTTGAGCTCGTAGACACCTTAGTGGTTCACGCCGCCATGAAAATGGGTAAAACCAAGGCGCTCACTGACTTCATTACGAAACATTTCACTGATACGTTACAGCCAAAGGTAATCAGAATTGTATCCTTTAGGCAGACCTTTTCAGGCAATGTCAAGGAGAAATTCCCCGACTTTACGCTGTATAGTGATGTTAATGGTGTGCTAAACCAGCCGAGAGTAATCGTGCAGGTGGAATCGCTGTGGCGCCTACGCATCAATGAGACCCCGCCAGACTTACTAGTGCTAGACGAATGCGAGTCCATATTTGAGCAATTTGACTCAGGCCTGCTCAGGGGTAACTTTAATGAGTGTTTCGCCAAGTTTCAGTACATGATGAAGTATTCTAAGCACGTCGTCTGCATGGATGCTGGTCTTACTAACCGAACATTTCGCGTGTTGCGGGTCATGCGTGACCACTCTGACATGCTATATCATTATAATTCGTATGCCAATGCCGTTGACGATAACTATTACATAACCAGCGACAAAGCTCGCTGGCTAGGTGTGTTATACTCGGCTGTGGCCGAGGGCGATCGCATTGCCGTGCCTATGTCTAGTGTAACGGAAGCGAAGACACTCGAGGCGAATTTACACAAAAAATACCCAAATAAACGCATCAAACTATATTCTGCGGAGACGCTAGCCAGCGAAAAGCGCGAACACTTTACTGACGTAAACGCGTACTGGAGCGAGCTAGATATCCTCATTTATACACCAACAGTCAGCGCTGGGGTGTCGTTTGAGCGAAAGCACTTCAATAAAATATTCGGATACTTTACCGACAAAAGTTGTCCCGTGGAAACATGCGTACAGATGATCGGGAGAATCCGTGATGTCGCCTCGCATGAGCATTATATATGCATAAATGCCACCGGAAATACACTACCAACGACACCTGAGCAAGTTCATGAGCGCCTGGTCTCATCGCGGGAAAACCTACGGTCGATGTTCGACGAATCACATCTTGCCATTGTAACAAAGTACGATGGTAGTGGTCGACCTTGTATTCAGACCACTGACTACTATCAACTGTACGTTGAGAACACAATCATCAAAAACATATCTAAAAACTCATTCATCAAATGGTTCATCCACGTTGTGAGCCATTATGGTGCAAAATGTCATCAGCTGACCGAAGAAGTCTACGCAGGCGCGACTGGAATTGACCTATTTATCGACGGCGCGCTAAATGAAGAAGTAGAAACTATCCAAATGGAACACAGCGCGGTTCGAAGTGAGATAGCTACGGCGGCATGCGAAAAAATCGCCCAGGCCGCCGATATTACCGGCGAAGAGTACGAGGCAATTCGCATAAATATGTCCACAGGAGTCGACGTGCCGGCCGATCAGCGGGCCGAGTTCGACAAATTCCGACTACGGCGGGCTTATGAATACCGAGGCGAGATCACATCCAAGTTTGTGGCGAAATACAATACGCCGCATGCCAAGTACGTGTTTAAAAACATCCGGCGCCTTGAATCGGCGACAGTTGATGGTAAGATAAATCTAGCACAGATTCAGCAAGAAGAGCTATCTATGCATGAATATTTAACCGAATACGATCCATTAACCGAAATCACACGGCGGTACGCATATGATAAACATAGACTGGCCCTGGGCCTGATTAACATATGCGGATGGGACAACCTCGGGGATCCGCGGCAGTTTCATGAGATCGAACTTAGTCACAAGCTGAGGTCGAGTCAGTTGTTTACGACGACGCTACTACAGGCCTGCCGCGAGTTCGAGATACGGCAGCCCAAAATAACAAACGCCGATGTACCCGCGTTGGTGAACACTATAAACAAAGTAATCTCTGCGATGTACGGCGCGCGTATCACCCGCGGACACGGACAGATGTACACGCTATCATGCTTCGTCAAGCCATGATGATGGTCGTATGATTGCACGCAACGCTTTATTTTTGTCACCCTCTGCAACACAACGACTTGCGGCGACCGGCATATATAATGGCCGCGGAATGGCAGCGGAATGACAACAGTAATAGCGGCGACGCCTATGCAGCGGCGAAAGCCGCGGAATGGCAGCGGAATGGCAATTGAATTTGGATAAACCACATTTAACGTATCGCACAATGACCGAAACCGTAAGCCCAATTAGCCCAATTAGCCCCAGCAAGAACGTCGAGACCTACCTCGGCGAGTATGTGTTGCGTCTCCTTTACGCAGCATGCGCCGATGTTGAGGACGAGCTTGATGCCGGCGGGCGATTCTCACCTTATATACATCACTCGTATATGACGATTTGCGCAGCTAAGAAAGATCGCATAAAACTCGACGCCAGGTTTACAGTGTCCGATGCCGCTAAGCAAATGTTCGCGTTTGTGTTCGATCGCATTATCGAGGAATGCCTCGCGGTGACAATTAGTGCTGACGATGACGTGAATACGTTACAGGACAAAATCTTAGAGACTACCGATGACAGCTTCTTTAAGTATGCGACTGAGTTCACGGCGGCTTACCCAATCGGAAAAACTCTCACTAGCGCTTGCGATCCAGGGTGCGGCCTACGTGGATTTGTTGTCGGCAAAATGCCTGCGTATGTGTCAAAGGATCGTGTACTAAGCTTAGTATTTACTACCATTGACGGATTTCTCAAGGCAAGCGCGATTGCATTAATTAAGTTGTGGTGGTATCAACACAAACCAATCGATGGTGGCATGCTTGCTGGGTTGTACTACACATGTGGATTAAACCCATACATGATTGCTGACCTTAACGGTTGCTTGCGTGAAAAGCCAGCCACCAAACCCCGCGCTAAAAAGCCAAAAGATGGTGTTAAAGAAGTCGGCGATGCCAACACCGATACTAACAAGGCCAATGCCGACGAAACGGTGTCCGATGCGGCTAAAACCGGCGGCGCTAATACTGCAGAAGGTGAGGTGCTGGCAGATCAGCCGCTTGCGGATCAGCCGCTTGCGGATCAGCCAATCATTGACTTATCAGCATTAGACTCCGTTCTCAACGACATTTAATGACATCTAACGACAAACGACATCTAAAAAAGAGGGCCCGAAGTATTTTTTTGGGTTAAAATTACATGGTTAAAGTATAAGACTAAAGCTGATGGCTGACTTAATACCTGACAAAAAGTATAATAATATCATCATTGCCATGTCATTGGTGTTAGTTCTGTTTGTTCTTTATACACTAGCCACGTGGACAACTGAGCCTAATGAACGATATATAACTGGCTTTTGGATGGCAGACGACGATGATTTCTGCGAGGATAGTGATATCGGCTCGATGCTACTATATATTGGCGAGCCTACATCGTCATGTGGCACTGTAACGCGGGATTGCTATATTGTGGTCACCGATGACATCTATGCGGGTGGATTTACGATGAAATATCGCAAAAAATGGGCCGGTTTAACGATTGGCAAATATAATCTCAGTGCCGAGATCACGTTCGATGATCCACAACCCGACCCTGCCGACGAGCTATGGCCGCACAACGTCGAGATGACGTTTGACATACTCAGCGGGACACTTACGGTGATACACAACGACATGATATACGCCAAATTGTACAAAAATCACGAAATTAGTAGTTTGTCGTAATTGCACATGCATGCTATCATGCTGGTATGTTGTCATGCTGCCCCCAACGCCAATACTGATAACAAGAACTGCTCATCGTTACTGGTTTTATCCGGGTAATACTTGGACATGATCAACATTGTTATCGCGCGCTTCATTTTTTCCTTGTCTATAGCGATCTCGAGCAAGTTATCGTCTAGGATATTGTACAGGTGAAATTGTAAGCAGTTAGCAGCGCCAACATCACAACAGTACGCGTATATAGCCAACTGAAGTATGTGCTCTGGCTCAATCTTAGATACTGTCTTAATTTCGATAACCCTGTTGTGAGTTAATACATCAAGACGTCCTGTGATTGTCATTGGCGGTCGTTTGCTTAGCAGATTACTGCCAAGCAGATTAATGCCAAGCGGACCACCACTTGGCAAATCAATAACCGCACATACCTTGCTCTCGAACCTGACATCGTCCGATGGCATGCGTGAGATTTCGCAAAAGAGTCTATCGAAGCACAGATCGAGATTTTCCTGCGTGAGCCAGCCGTATTTTACTATCTGCCGAGTCTTAAAGTCAAGTCCTGCTACATGAGCATTGTATTTGTTGGCAACTGCGAGGAGCAGGTCTGGCGTTATTTATTCTGGTAATTTTGCCCCGATTGCATCTGCGATCGTCATTTGGCCGGTGGTTATGTGCTCATAGTATGCCGGTATGGCCGTCCCTGTTATTTCACTGACCTCTTCCGAGTAAAATTTGCCGTCGATGTTCTGGCGTACCTTCGTTGGCACCGTAATTTTAGCACTTGGCGCGCGTATGGTTGTCATCGTGATCATATCCATGCACGTTTGTAACGCTTCTGATGTGATATGCCGTACCAGCTTGGACACTGAAATGGACTCAGGTACTACAAACGTCGATATCTGCCGGGGAACATTACATACGCCTGATACGTTTGCATATACCGCGACAGTTGCCAAGTCGATGAATGACAGTGGTGGATTTCTGTTAATGTGGTACACGCTTAGGTATTCCTTTGCGCGAGTGAGTGCAACGTACATAGCATTCGGACACACATCGGTAGGTTCATCAGTAGCATAATATTTGTGATACGACGCGTCTATGCCTAGTACAATCGTAGCGCGACGTTCTAGACCCTTAGATTGATGAAATGAGCTAAATACAATCTTACCCCGCGCCACATCTGGATCCAGTTTGGCGTCATCGTTTATCGGGATGTAAATGGGAATCTTGAGCTCGGTCAGCTTATTAGCAAGCTGTTTTATGGGGTTTTTTGAGTTTGTGCTTCGGACACTCGGCGCAAGTATAAATATGTCGCCGTGTGCATACCCATTTGCTAACAACCATATTACCTCGCCAGCAGCGCGGTCATAATTTGGATACATATTATAGTTAGGTTTAGGGCCATCTTTTACGGCAAACATAAGATTTTCCCCAAGAATACATTCGTTAACGAAGGTCGCTATTTGTCTAGTTATGCGATAACTTGTAGTTAGTTGATGCCGAGCCCATGTATCCGGAGGAAAATCCTTGTATATGACCGGCGCGAGTGTGATAAATCGCGGATCGGCGCCGGCATATCTGTATATAGCCTGTCTAACATCGCCGACTACACATAAGCGCCGGCATGATGTCTCTTCGAGTACCTTAGTGATGAGAAAATAGAATAATGTCTTCATATCTTGGCACTCGTCGATGATAATTATATCATAAGATGGTAGGGACATCCTGCGAGGTTTTTTCATGAACTTTATCAATCCGTTATCGGTGGCGCACGCTTTGCTAATATAAGCATAACCTAACGAGTGAAAAGTATGCGCGGTTAGGTTATTTATGCCTAACTGTTGTGCCTTGGCTCGGGTTTCTTTACGCAAATCACTATTGTACGTGAGTAGCAGTATGTTCTTGTTGTGATATTCAGTGGCGATATGTAGCGACGTAGTAGTCTTACCACTGCCGGCGACGCTGTCAATGATGACGTTATTATCTGCAATTGCACCAATAATCGCGCGTTGTTGATCACTCGCCGGCGGTAGTGTCATCGGCGTGAAATCCACCTCGACGGTGGCATCATCGTCGATGTCATCCAGTGTTGGCTCAAGCGGTTTACCTTTAGCCACGCGGGGTTTCCGAGTGGTGACTGAAGTTTCAACGGTCGCGTCGGTCACATTATTCGCGCCAGTCGCCGTGGTTTTTCTGCGAGGCATTTTGGCCGGAGTAAATGTAACTATCGCACACCCATCGTCGTCTAGCTCAGGTTGATTGCGCATCGTTATTCCACAATTGTACAAATTCATATTTTATGATGGTATTTTCATGGTGTAAATATACCAGTCATGTCTGTGATCATTATGTCTAGCAACGGCGCCTCGCTATTAACGCCGACATCCATTTACACGTCTGATCCTAATGTTGCAACGCCGATAATTGAACAACTCGATACTGTTCCAGTTGCGCAACCAACAACGCAGTCGACGACGGCACAGACAGTGGAACCGTCGCTGACAACATCAATAACGACACCACCGACATCACCGACACCGCCAACACCACCAACATGGTCGAATAATAT
>Ga0247723_1001145_pt1 | contig 15980 bp, 18 predicted proteins | sample MSEWelMarce5H_FC_FD_189079 | JGI IMG/M metagenome (GOLD analysis project Ga0247723, IMG submission 189079) | Subsurface sediment microbial communities from gas well in West Virginia, United States - MSEEL Well Study Marcellus 5H_FC | ecosystem: Environmental > Terrestrial > Deep subsurface >...
AGTTAGCTGCTAGTGGTATTCCGACAGATCAAATCTCAGAAATATTAACCACATCTGGATATCCTGACGCTATTGTTAGCCGAGCAATCAATGCAATATCTCCTACAGTAGCATCAGTAGCACCAGTTACACCAATTGCACCAGACAATGTTGTTATAACAGCCCCCTCTGCACCATCAAATATTGGTAATTTAATTAGCACTATTGCTCAACAATCAACACCTGAAACACAACCAGTAGTTACACCTGTAATTGAGCAACCTCCGTTTACAGGAACTATTACTAATGCGCCTTTAGATACTGTTCAGATTACTACTTCTGCTGCAAAACCAACAGTCAGCGATTTAATTAACTCCATTGCTTTACAGTCAACACCTGTAGCACAGCCAGTAATTACACCTGTTGTTGAGCCAGCACCTACTGTTGAAATAACAACACAAAGGCCAACAGAACAAGTTGCACCAAATATCTTAAATGCTGTCAATACTGTATTACCAACCGATGTAACTCAGCCTCTTGAAAGAATTGAGATTACTGGTAAATCAGAAAAGCCACAAGAAGAACCGCCATCTTTTCCTCTTGTCATGTCTCCAACAGCACCTACAAGTGTTCCTAATGAGCCTGTTAAAACACAGGAAGAAAAAGAGAAAAGTTGGACAGCAAAAGAGTTAGCTGAGTTGGCTCGTCTTGGTTTGTTGGCTACAACTGTATTAGGTGCTGGTCAAACTGGCGAAACAGGATTCCCAATAGTACCTATACCTAGCGATTGGACAAGCCCAATTAAACCTATAGGTTCTAAACCATTCACTCCATTGACACCGATTAATTTTGGTAGCCGTGAGTTATTGCGTGGCACTCAATGGGAGAAGTTCCTAGACCCTAACTATGGCAAAGTTCCTGCTCCAGTACAGTTTAACCAACCCACAAACATGAGTTACGACAGACTAATGAGCATCTTGGGAACAGGTAGAGATGTGATGCCTAGCCAAGCACTTACCATTAACGATGTAATTTCAGGAATACAGAATCAGTATGGACAAACAACTAACAGCGCAATGGGCCAGAAACCTGCTTAATGATGACTTTTTCAAAGAAGTCATAGATAACTTGAAAAAACAACAGATTAGTGTAATAATTAACACAAGTGGTGAAGAATCTGATAAGCGTGAAGATGCTTACAGACACATCAAGACAATTGAATTGATTACAGGACACCTAGAAGGCTTGGCCTCGGAAACTCTAATCAAAGAGAAGAAGTGGAAGATTTTGTAATTCTGTGGTATAAAAGCCACACCTCCGTCTAGAAGGTTTCTAGCGATTTTTGAGATGACAAATGGAAAACACCAACCCACAAGGGAGTGAAAGCCTAGATGTAAACCAAGCCGCTTCAGCGTTTGAAGGGATGATGGGTGATTCTGAGGAAGCCGAAGAAGGCCAATCCGAAGGTCAACTAGAAGACCAACAAGAGACTGATGAAGTTGAATATGATGAAGAACCCAAGCCTAGATATAAAGTCAAGGCAAGTGGTGAGGAAGTTGAGGTAGAACTTGACGAACTTATCAAGGGTTATCAACAAGGTGCAGATTACACTAAAAAGTCTCAGGCTCTAGCTGAACAACGTAAGGCTCTCGAAGCTGAACGTAATCACTTAGAGTATGTAAAACAAGAGCGACAGGCATATGCCCAGAAGTTGCAAGCGTTGGATAGCTTCCTTTCGCAGCAAAATCAGGGTGTTAACTTAGATGTTCTAAAGGAAACAGACCCCATTGGCTATGCCGTGGCGGTTGCTGAACAGAGTCAGCGAGAGAAGCAGTTAGCAGTAGTTAGGAATGAACAGCAAAGACTTGCCCAACAGCAACAATCTGAGCAACAGACCTCTCTGCAAAACCATCTCCGTCAAGAGTCTGAGAAGCTAACCAGTTTGATTCCTGAGTTAGCCACTCCACAGGGTGATGCGGTTCGGAAACAAATCCGTGACTATGCGAAGTCTATTGGGTGGACAGACCAAGAACTCAGTCAACTATATGACAGTCGTGCTGTGGTGACTTTGTATAACGGGATGAAGTATCAGCAACTTCAAAAGAGCAAGCCAGAGGTAAACAAGAAACTTCAAGCTGCTCCTAAGATGATGCGATCAGGAACTTCTGCCCCTCCTACTAAGTCGTCAAGTGACAAACAGGCAATGCAAAGGTTGCGTGAGACAGGAAAAGTCTCAGACGCTGCCAAAGCATTTGAACGATTCTTTTAATTTTGGAGTTTTAAAATGGCTACCTATCAAACATATACCGCAATCGGTATGCGTGAAGACCTTTCGGATGTTATCTACTCGATTTCACCAACAGATGTTCCTTTCATGTCTTCTATTGGCAAGACAAAGGCTACTGCTGTTCTGCACGAGTGGCAAGTCGATTCACTTTCCGCCCCAACTCTTGATAACTACACTGTAGAAGGTGCAACGGCATCTGACGCTACTATGTCTCCAACTACCCGTGTTGGCAACCGCACTCAGATCGCACAGAAGACTGTGAAGATTTCTGGCACTTTGCAGAGCGTTGACAAGGCTGGTCGTAAGTCTGAAAAGGCTTACCAATTGGCTAAAGCCTCTAGCGAAATCAAGCGTGACATGGAAACAACCCTGTTGAGCAACCAGACTGCTGCTAACGGCAATAGTTCTACTGCTCGTAAATTGGGTGGTCTGCAAGCATGGTTGAACAGCAACTTTGATGGCGGCACTTCTGGTGTTGCTGGTGACTTGGGTACAACTGCTCGTACCAACGGCACTAACCGCACTTTCACAGAAGACATTCTGAAGACTGTTGTTAAAGAAGTTTACGCTTCTGGTGGCAATCCTAAAGTGTTGATGGTTAACCCTGCTCACAAGCAGTTGGTTTCTGCTTTCACAGGTATCGCTGCACAGCGTTTCATGGCCCCAAGCAATACCCCTACCACTATCGTTTCGGCTGCAGATGTTTATTTAAGCGACTTCGGAGCAATTTCTATCGTTCCGAACAGATTTATGACATCTACCAACACCTGCGATGAAGTGGCATTTGTACTTGACCCCGACATGGCTGCTATTGCTTACTTGCGCCCATTCCAGACCAACGAGTTGGCTGTAACTGGTGACAATGAGTCCACACAATTGCTGTGCGAGTACACCTTGGAAGTTAAGAACCAAGCTGCTCACGGCATCATTGCTGACATTACACCTTAATCTAAGGTAACTCCGAAAAATGCCTCAGACTTAAACCTCTGGGGCATTTTCTTTTCTAGGCAAACTGATAGAATTAGGCTATGCAAAATCCTAACAACTTTAGACAAACTGCTGTTCATGCTGATGGTGAGGGCGGCATCATTATTCAAACTCGTCAGGATGTTACTGACATTGTTGAGCAGAATAAAAAGGAATATAACTCCTTTGATGAGCGAGCAAGATGGTCTGATAATTTGTTTGGCAATAAGGTTGCATCCATCCCAATGACTGTGATTGATGATCTGAATAAAGCTGGAATCATGCGTGGCTTTGCTGTTCTTGATGACAAGCGTTTTGCTGCTTGGTTAAATGACCCAATGAATCGTGCATGGCGCACTAGGACAGGAGTAGTATGAGTTTCGCAACTTACTCTGATTTAAAGACCTCGATTGCAGGTTATCTGGCTAGGTCTGATCTGACTAACCAGATTCCAGACTTCATTACATTTGCTGAGAATCGTCTGCGTAGAGAACTGCGTATTCGTCAGATGCTCAAATCTGTAACAACAGCTACAGTATCGGGTGACTCTACTGTTGAGTTACCTAGTGACTTTATCGAGATTCGTGATTTTGTCGCATTGACAAACCCAATTCAGCCATTGAGTTACTCTAGCCCATCTGCTTTGTCTAATGACCCAAGAGCATCAGAAGTTGGTGTTCCTAAGTCTTACACAATTCTGGCTAACGAGTTCTTACTGTCGCCTCCTCCTGATGGTGTTTACACATTGAGGATGCTGTACTTTGCTGCCCCTCCATATCTGTCAAGCAGTAACGCATCTAATGTGTTTTTGAATATTGCACCTGATGCTTTACTTTATGCGGCATTGATTGAGGCAGAACCATATTTAATGAACGATGCTCGAATCAATACATGGGGAACTATGTACGACAGAGCGATCTCCTCCCTTACCAAGTCTGACGAAGAAGGTCAATACTCTGGTGTCCCATTGGCAATGAAACTTACTGCAAGGTGAAACTATGGCTGAAATGTCAAACTACTTGGAAAATGCTCTTATCAATGTAACTTTGAGAGCAACTAGCTACACAGCACCAACGACTGTGTATGTGGCTTTGTACACCTCTGACCCAACAGATGCTGATACTGGTACTGAGGTATCAGGTACGGCCTATGCTCGTCAGTCTGTAACTTTTGGTGCGCCTAGCAATGGTGCGACTACCAACTCTGCTGCTGTTGAGTTCCCTCAAGCTGGTGGCTCATGGGGTACTGTTACACACATTGGTATTCGTGATGCTCTGACTACAGGTAACTTGCTGTATCACACAGCACTAGACGCATCTAAGACCATTGCTACTGGTGATGTGTTTCGCATTGCCTCTGGTTCATTGAGCGTTACTTTAGCGTGAGATGGCTGATTTACTGCCTCCGTGGACAATTGACTCGCTAGACAATTTAAAGTCTAGCATTGATGACTTAACACTCACACTCGATAGTCCACTCTACACCACTTCAGTTACCCTATGGGATGCCTATGGGTCTGTGAGTGCTTCTGCGACTGTTACGGCTAACGCTATAAGGGTTCAGAATGGTGTAGCGGTAGTAGATGGAACGGCAACAGTTACGGCTGATGCTGTCAGGGTTCAATTCGCTAGTGCAAGCATTACAGGTTCAGCTAGTGCTTCTTGTGATGCAATCAGGGTTCAGTTTGGCTCTGGTGCTATTGACGCTAATGCAACAGTTACTGCAAGTGGAACAAGAGTTCAGTTTGCGTCTGGAAGTATCACAGGTAACGCTGATGTAACTGCAATTGGAACTCGTGTCCAGTTTGGCAATGCGGCTATAACTGGTACTGCCGATGTAACTGCTTTGGGTGGAATCGTTGCCAATGGTGTAGCTTCTGTAACAGGAAACGCAACAGTAACTGCTGATGCCATAAGAGTAAGAAACGCTAGTGGCTCAATTACTGGTGACGCAACATTTACTGCTAATGGTGGAATCGTTGCTGATGCTCATGCAAGTATCACTTGTAATACAGATTTTACGGCTAATGCTTCCGCAATTTACGCAGGATTAGCGTTTGTAAATGGTACAGCTACGATCACAGCAAAAGGTGTAATTCTTGGTGAGAATTGGACACCAGTACCAGAAGACGATAACACTTGGACTCCAGTTTCTACAAATTCAAATACTTGGACAACAATATCAAGTGATTCAAACACATGGACACCTGTGTCTGCTAACGACAATACATGGACAATTCAGGCTCAAGGAAGTAACACATGGCTACGACAAAATTAGTATTTGGTGAGTGGATGCCTGACCAACCTAGCATCTCTGGTGCTTTGGTGGATGCAAAGAATGTAGTCTCTCAGGCTATTGGTTATGGCCCATTCCCAACAGCGGCTACATTCTCTGCGGCTGCTTCTGAAAACTTGACTACATTGGTAGCAGGGAAAACCCCTACAAATGCTACTAAGCTGTTTGCTGCTGGCTCAACCAAGATATTCGATGTTTCTGGTGTTGGTGCTTTGACCAATGTTTCTAAAGCTGGTGGTTACACACCTAATGCAAGTAACGATAGATTTAGATTTACTCAGTTTGGTAACGCAATTATTGGGACTAACAATAGTGACCCGATTCAATCTTTCACCTTGGGAACTTCTACAGCATTTGCTGACTTATCAGGAAGCGCACCTAAATGTAAGTTTTTGACAGTAGTTCGTGACTTTGTGGTTACTGCGTTTACGACTGAGAGTTCTACTGTTTACCCTGCTCGTGTTCGTTGGTCTGGTATCAATGATGAGACTACATGGGGTTCTAGCCAAGTAACACAAGCTGACTTTCAAGACATTCCTGATGGCGGTCAGATTGTTGGGATTCGTGGTGGTGAGTTTGGTTTGGTTTTGATGGAAAAAGGTATCTCTCGCATGAGTTATATCGGCACTCCATTTATCTTTCAGTTTGACAACATCTCTCGTGGTAAGGGATGTATCGCAGCAGGTTCTATTGCTCAAGTTCAGGGTGTAACCTTTTTCTTGTCAGACGATGGTTTTTATATGTGCGATGGTCAGAATGTGACTGCCATTGGCTCAGAGAAGGTAGATCGTTGGTTTTTCTCAAATGCAGATGAAAGTGGCTTTGACTCAATGTCAGCGGCTATTGACCCTGTTCGCAAGTTAGTTATTTGGAACTTTAAAACCACATTTGCACAGCGTCAACTCATCATTTACAACTTCAACACTAAGAAGTGGACTTATGGTGACGCAGGGACTGACTTTATCTCTGATGCCTCTACGTCTGCCACTACGCTTGAAGGTTTAGATTCGATCTCTAACAGCATTGATGCTTTGACTGTTAGCTTGGACTCTATCCTTTACATGGGTGGTAAGTACTTCCTTGGTGGTACGAGTGGTGCTTATGTTGTTACCTACAATGGTGCTAACGCTACTGCCAACATCGTAACTGGCGATCTAAACGCTGGTGGTAGATCGGTGGTTACTTTGGCTAGACCTTTGATTGATGGAGGCTCTGCGACTGTTTCTGTGGCTTCTAGGACACTTCTAAGTGAGCAACCTAGCTTTGGTACTGCTGTAGCGGCTGATTCAGAAAACAGGGTATCTCTTAGGTCTAATGGAAACTATCACCAGTTTCAAGTTATCCCTACTGGTCAATGGAAAACTGCTGTTGGCTTGGATGTTGAACTTCAGGGTCAGGGAGTTCGATAATGTTTAGAACGCTTCCTCCTTTTGGTGGAGATCAGCGACAGACTGCTGAGATTATCCGTGGAATCATGGATGGCAAGACTAACAACACAGGAACGATAACTCTGGCTACTGGTGGTGCTACTACTACCACTTTGGATGACAGAAGGATTAGCGCAGATAGCGTTATTTTGTTTGCTCCTGCCTCTGCTGCTGCCTTTGCTGATGTGATGCCTTATGGGGCTTTCCAGAGCCTTGTAGACCAACCGATAGCCACAGCAAATACTGCCTATGCCATGACTTTGGACACTACTGATTACTCTAATGGGGTGACTCTAAGTAATAGTTCAAGGATGAACGTCAAGAACGCAGGAACATATAACTTCCAATGGTCTGGGCAGTTTGTTAATACTGATAGCCAAATCCATGATGTAAGTGTTTGGTTGCGTAAAAATGGTACTGATATAGCAGGTTCTACAGGTTTTATCTCTGTGCCTAACTCGCATGGTGGAGTTGATGGACATTTAATTGTGGGATGGAACTACTTTTTAGAGTTGGCGGCTAACGACTATATTGAATTATGGTGGTCAGCTACCAATACGGCTATTTCCTTACAGCATTTGCCTACCCAGACAAGCCCAACTAGACCCTCTACGGCTTCGTTAATTACTACGCTTAATCTTGTCTCACCCAATGCCTTGACAAACATCTACACGAGTTCTCAGGGACAAGGTACTGCTACGATCACGCACTTTGCAAATTCAACCGCCAATAAGACTTACAAATATGTTGTTATTGGTTAACTTTCAATTTATAATGGATTCTATGGATGACCCATCTTGGAATCCGAAACTCTAGGAGTAAAAGATGGCTGTAGAAACTAAATCCAACATTGACCCAACAATTCAACCATTCTTATCGTATGGTTTGACTGAGGCACAAAAGCTATATCAAGCTGGTGGCCCTCAGTACTATTCTGGTCAGACTTATGTAAGCCCCTCAGAAACCACTCAAACTGGATTACAGGCTTTAGAGGCTCGTGCTAAGTTAGGTAATCCCTTGCTTTCGTCTGCACAAGGTCAATTGCAAAACACTATCTCTGGTGGCTTCTTGCAAGGCAATCCATTCTTTCAAGGTGCGTTTCAACCTGCGGCACAAGCGGCTCAGTCTAGGTTTGAGCAGACATTAGGCGATGTGGGTTCTGCTGCATCTCGTGCTGGTCGCTATGGCGGTGGTGCTATGCAGACATTGCAAGATCGTGCTAGTGGTCAGTTTGCTAAGAGTTTGGCTGATACGGCTGGAGAACTGGCTTATCGCAACTACGCTGATGAGCGTGCTCGCCAACAAGCCGCTACGATGGCTGCACCTGAGATGGCTCAAGCTGACTACCAAGACATTCAGAATATGCTTAAAGCAGGTCAGATGCGTGAAGGCTACACAGGTCAACAACAACAAGCTGATATTGCTAGATTCAACTACGAGCAAACTCAGCCACAACAGAACCTGACAAACTTCTTGTCTAGTGTTTATGGAAACCCATTAGGTCGTCAAAACTCAATGACCAGTTTCCAAGAACCATCTAACTTCCAAAACCTATTAGGAACTGCTGCCATGTTGGGTGGTATTGAAAAGAATACTGGCTGGTTGAGCAAGGGGTGGAACTTCTTGAAGGGCATATAAGGAAAAAATCATGGCAGGACTATTAGATATTTTCGGCACTAGCGGTCAGGACACAATGGGTCTTTTGGGTATGTCTCCAGAAGACATAAAGCGTAGCCGTGACGATGCCCAAGCCCAAGCCCTTTACGCATTAGCAGGTCGTCTATTCCAAGGTGGTAGAGGTGGTGCTTCTATCGTTGAGGGACTTCAGCAAGGTCAACAAGCCTACAGAACTGCCATGCAAGGTGGTCTGCAACAACAACTGCAAAATGCTCAGATTCAAGAGATGAATCGCAAGCGTCAGCAAGAGCAATTAGCGTTGGCTGAACAACAACGAATTCAGAATGTTATCAAAGGTGGTGTAACCCAACCGCAAGAGATTTATGGTGAGGATATTATGGGTCAGCGAGTAGGCGAGGGAATGACATCGCCTAGTTTTGATTTGCAACGAGTAATGCCTCAATTGATTACAAGCCCACAAGGTCGTAAATCACTTACTGAATTATTGGCTGCACAAGAAGCTATGGGTGGCAAGACTACTACATTGCCTGAAGGTGCAAATCTTATTCGTATTAATCCAATTACTAATAAAGTTGAAACTGTTGCTCAAGGCGCACCAAAGCGTGAGCCAGTACCTACCTCAGTTGCTGAATATAACTTAGCAAAAAGCCAAGGATTTCAAGGAACTTTTCAAGATTTTCAAAAATCTAACAAAGGATTTACTTATCAAGACATTGGAAATGCCGTTATTCAATTTGATGCAAATGGTAAAGAAGTCTCTCGTATTCCTAAAGGTCGTGCGCCTGAAGGCCCAGTAAACTTCCAAACTGTAGAAACAGATCAAGGATTGATGGCATTTAATCCAAGAACTTTGCAGATGACTCCAGTAATGGGTGCTGATGACAAGCCAATTACTAAAGTTGGAAAACCAACAGAAGGTGAAATTAATGCAGCAGGTTTCGCATCACGAATGGTTGCTGCTCAAGCAATAACATCAAAACTTCCAACTGGCGCACAACCTAAAACTGGCGAAGCAGTATTAAGTGTAATTCCTTTAATTGGAAAAGCAATTCCAGAGATTATTCCTGAAGGCATTGGTGGTTTGTCATCAGAACGAAGACAATATTTGCAAGCAGCAAATAACTTCATTCGAGCCAACTTGCGTAAAGAATCTGGTGCGGCTATTGGTGTTGATGAATGGCTTGCTGAATTTGTTAACTATTTCCCACAGTACACAGATGACCCACAAACAGTCAAGCAGAAAGAAATTTTCCGTAATATTCTGACTCAAAACATGGTTGCTGCTGGTGGTAAATCATATAAAGCACCAAGCATAGAAGTGCCTGAATCAATGACAGATACTTATGGGCTTAATCCTAGACTGCGTAATTCTTTGCGTGGAGGTCAATAATGGCTTACGAAAATGTTGAGCGTATTCGTGAAAATCTTATCAAGATGGTTGATAAGAACGCACCTGTTGACCATATCGACAAGTATTTAAAAGAAGAAGGATTTACTCAAGAATCTTTTGCTAAAGCCTTAGACCTTGTTAAAAAGTCTGGTGGTAAGACTGCTGAATATGGTGTAGGTCGTTCATTGGCTCAAGGCGCAACATTTGGCTTTGCTGATGAACTTGAAGCACTAACAAAGTCACTTGCAGGGCAAGGTACTTATGAGCAAAACTTAGCCGCACTTGAACTTGCTAAACAAAAGTTTGGTCAGCAAAATCCTAAGACTGCATTAGGAACAGAGATTGTTGGTGGTTTGCCTTATGCTTTATTACCATTTTTAGGAACTGCTCGTTATGCACAAATGGCTAGAGGAGCGTCACCATTGGCTCGTGCAGGTGTTACCGCAGGTGCGTCTGCTGTCACAGGTGCGCTTACTGGCGCACTCGGTGGTGCTGGTGCTGCAGGGGTTGGTGAGCGTATGGCTGGCGCACAAGCTGGTGGTACTATTGGTGGAATTGTAGGTGGTGCTGCACCTGTAGTTACAAAAGGTATTGGTGCTGTAGGTAGTAAGGCTGTTGACGTAACTAGCGGTATTCCTGTTGTTCAACAAGTTGGCAAGGCTGTTGGTTTGGCTACTGGTCAAACAGTAGATGCGGCTAATCGTGCTAAAGCTAAATTGCTTGAAGCTATGTATCGTGACAAGGTTAGTCCTGCTGACTTAGAGAAAATGATTGCCTCGGCAACAAAGCCAGTTGGCATTGCTGATATTGCTGGTGAGAATGTAAGATCACTTGCTGATGTTGCTCAGAAGTATCCAAGTGAAGCAAGACAAGCGGCTAAGTTGGCTCTTGAGGAGCGTGGTGCAGGTCAAGCAGAGCGTATTCAAGCAGATATTTCTAAGTATCTTGGTGGCTTCACAGACCCATTTGAATACACAAATGCAATTGCACAAAGACAAAAACAACTTTCATCTCCACTTTACCAAAAGGCTTATGCTTATGGTGAAGTGACTGACCCTGCTGTTTTGAAGTTTTTAGAACTTCCACAGTTTAAGACTGCTTCAAAAGAGGCGCAAGCATTGTTGGCGGCTGAAGGTCGTACAGTAGATATGTCTCGCCCTACTGTTGAAACTCTTGACAATATCAAGCGTGGTCTTGATGCTTTGATTGAGAAAGAAACAGATTCGTTTGGTAAGGTTTCTAAACTTGGTCAGATTTATAAGACTAAGAAAAACGAATTCTTGGCTGAGTTAGATTCTGCTGTTCCTGACTTTGGTAGAGCCAGAGCCGCTTTTGCAGGTGAGGCTGAATTGCTTGATGCTACCAAACTAGGTAAAGACTTTTATAAACAGACTGCAACAGAGGCTAATCGTACATTTGCCAAACTATCTCCATCTGAGCAAGAGGCTTACAAGGTAGGTGCTTTGGATGCTGTAAAAGAGAAAATTCAAACAGCTAAAGATACTGCTGACATTCGTAAGCGCATATTTGGCTCTCCTGCCGAGCGTAATAGGGTTTCCTCATTGTTCCCTGATGATGCTACTTTCAAGCAGTTTGAAAAAGACATGATGACTGAATCATTAATGCGAAGAACTCAAGAAAAAATCTTGGGTAATTCAGCAACTGCTGAGCGTCAACTTGGTATGCAACAACTTGAAGTAGAGCCTAGCTTTTTAGGTCAAATGATTGAGCAAGGCCCACTCAGAGGAACACTAGGTTATTTGAAGGCACAAGGTCAGGGTGTTGCTGGTCAAACAGCGGAACAACTTGGCCCAATGCTATTTAAACTTGGTGACCCAAGAGCAAATCTTGAGACATTAAAAAATCTATCTGCTTACGAAAAATACTTGCTTGATTTAGAGGCTAAAAAGGCTGCTGGATTAGCAGGTGCTTCTACAATGACTGGTTTACTAAATACAGAAAAACCATATCGTGTTGATTTAACTGGAATGGCCAACCCCGACTAAGGAATAAAAATGCCAAAGACAAAAATCTCAGAATTTAGCGCAACCCCTGCGAATAACACAGACATTGACTCGATCAACATAGCCGAGGGATGTGCGCCCTCTGGTATCAATGATGCTATTCGTGAGTTAATGGCTCAACTGAAAGACTTTCAGACTGGTGCTGTTGGTGACTCGTTTAACGGCCCTGTAGGAACATCTACTGCTGCGGCTGGTGCGTTTACTACTTTATCGGCAAGTTCTACCGCTACGCTAAACACGCTAGTAAGTTCTGGTGCTACCTTAACTGGTGGCAGTATCAACGGCATGGCTATTGGTGGCACTACGGCTGCGGCAGGTGCTTTCACGACTTTAGCGGCTTCAGGCAACGTAACCCTCTCTGGTGGTACTGCTAACGGAGTAGCGTATTTAAACGGCTCTAAGGTTGTTACAAGCGGTTCTGCGCTTACTTTTGATGGGACAAGTTTAGGCATTGGAACAAGTTCTCCTAGTTCGGCATTGACTGTTGGTAGTACTTCAGCTGGTAAAAATATTGCTATTTACTCATCTAGCAACGGAAGTAATGGTCTTCTTCGGATGTATGACCTTGGCAACACAGAACGTTTACAGATTGGTGTAAATAGTACAGGTGAAGCGGTTTATTACAGCCCTACTGGTTCTGTACACGCTTGGTACATCAACACAGAACAAATGCGCCTAAACAGCACAGGTCTGGGTATTGGTACAAGTAGCCCTGCTTATAAGTTGCAAGTTGCAGGAACAGTCGGCATATCTGGAATCATCACCTCAACAATTACTAATGGACAAGTATTGGCGGCTGGTTCTGGCAATACTTCTGGTATTTATAGCAACTTTGCCAATACTGGCGGTACGCTTCAATACGGCATTGATAACAGCACAGGCTCTTACATTTACAGCGGTAGTTCTAATTACGCAGGATTTATTGGTACTACTGGTGCAACTTCTTTGGTATTGGCAACCAACAGCGTAGTCAGAACCACTATCGACTCAAGCGGTAACGTAGGTATTGGTACTACAACGCTTACAGAAAAGTTAAATCTTGGCGGTAACCTTGTATTCCGTCAGTCATCAAACATTACAACGTCAACTGGGTTTTTAAATATTGCTCCATCAAGCACGTTAATTCTTGATACTGGAGATAGCATTCATTTTAGAATAGGTAGCTCAGAACGTGCCCGTATAAACTCAAGCGGTAACTTGCTGGTGGGGACTACGAATGCAGACCCTGTTTCTAATAACGTAGCTGGTATTTCTCTTGAAGGCCCTTTTGGTAGTGGTAAATTCTCAAGAAGCGCAAATCCAGGGTTAGATGTAAACCGAATATCAAATGATGGTGAACTTGTACGTTTTTTCCAAGACGGTACACAAGAGGGAAATATCTCCGTATCTGGCACAACTGTGTCTTACAACGGTGGTCACTTATCACGATACGCACAAACAACCACTTCTAAAGATGAATCACTCGTTAAAGGAACTGTGCTTTCTAATCTTGATGAAATGAGTGTTTACATAAAAGATGGGCAACCTGTTGCAAACGAACAGCTTAACAAAGTTAAAGTCTCTGAGGTTGAAGGCGATGCAAATGTTGCTGGTGTATTTGTAAACTGGACACACGATGAAGTCCACAGTGTTGACGAAATCAACATGGCAATGACGGGCGATATGATTATTCGCATTGCTCAAGGTGTAACTGTTGTTCGTGGTGACTTGCTTATGTCTGCTGGCAATGGAACAGCTAAACCACAAGGCGATGACATTGTGCGTTCTAAAACTATTGCTAAAGTAACTTCAACCCATGTCACTTGCACATACGCAGACGGCTCATATTGTGTGCCTTGTGTGCTGATGGCTTGCTAATTTTTTAAAAGGAAAACATCATGAATACTACTTGGAAAATCACAAACCTTGATAGCAACACAGCCGATGGCTTTGTAACCACAGCCCATTGGACAGCTACAGCAGTAGACGGAGAACACTCTGCCTCTGCCTACGCAACAGTAAGATGGGCTGAAGGCACTCCTGCCATTCCCTATGCATCCCTCACAGAAGCCACAGTATTGGCATGGGTGTGGGAAAGCATCGACAAGGAATCGACAGAGGCTTCTTTGGCGGCTCAGATTGCTTTGCTGAAGAATCCTGTAAAAAGCACAGGCGTTCCATGGAACTAACTAAAGAATTAGTGCATGAGTTATTCTATGAGGTTGATGGCATCTTATTCTGGAAGCCAAAACCTCTAAATGTAAGTCGTGCAAAATTTTTTAATACTCTTTATGCAAATAAAGAGGCTGGTGCTTTTGATAAAAAAGGCTATAGACGAGTTATTTATAAAAATGGCTTTCCATCTACAGGTACTCATAGAATAATTTTTCTAATGCACCATGGATATTTGCCTGAAGTTATTGACCATATAAATGGGAATCCTGCTGACAATAGAATTGAGAATTTAAGAGCCGCAACAAGGCAAACAAACAATCAAAATTCTCGACTTGCAAGGCATAATACTTCAGGTATAAAAGGCGTAAGTTACAGCAAACAAAATAAATGTTGGAGATGCTCATTGTCTTTTAACAATAAGACAAAAGAAGTTTCTGGATTTATTACAAAAGATGATGCCGCTGATTTTATGGATTTGTGGCGTTCAATTGCACACGGAGAGTTTGCAAACAATGGTAAAACAGGAAGCCACTACCTGAACTTAGTGGCACATTAAAGGAAAATCATGGGCAACAACACAAAAACCCCATTGACGATTGACGGAGTAGAGTACCAGTTCGAGGATATGACTCCTGAACAACAGGTACTAATCAACCATGTTGCAGACCTTGACAGAAAGTTATCGTCTGCAAAGTTTAATGTTGACCAGCTTCAAGTTGGCAGAGATGCTTTTTTCACAATGTTGAAGCAATCTCTAAATACAGTAACGGATGTAGAGGCAAAGTAAATGAGCAATCACACTACAGAAGTAGCATCAGCAGTCGCTACTAAAACAGCTTCAGTAGCTACCTATGGTGGTGCAGGAAGTGCTGTGTTCTTTGGTTTATCAGCCAATGAATTTGGTGCGCTTTGTGGTGTGATTATCGGCTTTGTTGGTCTGGTTGCTAATATCTGGTTCAAGCACCAACATCTAAAGATTGCTCGCATGGAAGCTGAAAAATGACTTGGTTACTTGTATTGGCTTTACAGGCTGAATACAGGTGCGTAAAGTGGACATGGACAGGTGATGTTTACAACCGCAAGGTTATTTGTCTAAAGTGGGAGAGAAAGAAGTGATTATCGACCCCATAACAGCTTTAGAGGGTTTGGAAAAAGCTGTTAACCTTGTAAAAAAAGCGCAAAGCGTAGCTAAAGATATTGGCGGCTTATCAGTAATGGTTGGGCGTTTAATGGACGCCGAAAGCGGAGCAACCAAAGCAATGCTAGCTACCAAAAAAGCTGGCGGCAAATCCAACTTTGAAATCGCAATGCGTATTGAAAATGCGCTGATGAACAGCAGGAATCTGCTTAAAGAAATTCAACTGCTTTATATGCAGACGGGCAATATTGATGTATATAACAAGATGATGGCGCGTAAAGCTGAAATGGATAGGGATGACGCCATTGAAGCACGTAAGTTAAAAGAACAAGAAAAAAAACGTAAAGAAGCCGAGCAAGAACAAATGGAGTGGGCTGTTGGTATTGTGGTGATCGTGATGCTTTTGGGTGCTATTGGTTGGGGACTCAACGAAATGGCTGAACTGTGTGCCAAAACAAGGTGTGGTAAGTGAATGAGTACCAAAAGCAATTTGACCTTTTCTGTAAAGTCTTTGTCAGGCTGTGCGTGGCTTGGTGGGTGCTTGGCCTACTTCAGCACCTACCTGACGAGTTGGCAAGTAAAATCGTAGATAAACTTCTTGGAATGATTGGACTGTAATGCTTTCACTATTTTCTACACTTGGTGGCTTGCTAATTTCTGGCTTGCCTAAGTTACTAGATTT
>Ga0247723_1001146_pt1 | contig 15971 bp, 20 predicted proteins | sample MSEWelMarce5H_FC_FD_189079 | JGI IMG/M metagenome (GOLD analysis project Ga0247723, IMG submission 189079) | Subsurface sediment microbial communities from gas well in West Virginia, United States - MSEEL Well Study Marcellus 5H_FC | ecosystem: Environmental > Terrestrial > Deep subsurface >...
GGTAGATTTACCATCCCTCATTTGATTTGAATGAGCAGCAACAACTGTTCCATCTTCAATCCCACACACCTGGCAGGGAGATTCTCTTACTACTTCTAATAACTTTTTATTCCTATACAATGCCATGGGCTTTTTCTACATCTCTAATAAGCTTAACAATATCAATATATTCCCCTGCAATTTGTACTTCATCAAACCCATGAGCATCAAGTATTTTGCTTATTTCATCATCATTTAATGGCTTAACTACTTTAGGCAGCTTATCCATGTCTTCTGATGTAAGCTTTTGTTCCATCCATTGTTTATAGTTTTCCATTAGTGCATTCTCCTACGCATAGCGCTTTCTAAGGCTTTAATTTTGCCTTCTAGTTTGCTAATCTTAACATTAGTGGCTCTTGTCTCTTTGTTATGCTCTGCAATCTTTTTACCTAAAGACTCTAAACACTTTCCCATGCGGATGCCAAGTTGTTTGTCTAGTGTATATACTTCTTCAGCTATTTTTATGAGTTCTTGGAACATGTAACTCCTTATTTGGTTTGACCATTCTGCTTAAACATAAAGCACATTTAAATCGTTTGATATTTTTAGTTGCTGTTTGAACCATCTTGCCTGTTTCGGCCAATCTAAATGAAAGGCATGATGAGCAGTATCTTTGACCACTCATTTCCTAGTTCTTCTTTTGATTGCTGGAAGGCCAATTACTTTCTCATCTTCCATCATAGCCTTAGCCATAGCTTTAGCATCTTCAGGGATCTTATGTATGGGAGTGCCACGAATGAGATAACCCATCATGGCAAGTCCAGCATACAGTGATTCCATATATTCTTTTTCGTTATCTGTCATTTGCTTATCTCCAATGTTTTAATGTCAGAGATTAAATTATCAGCAATCAGTATGCCATGAACAGATATAGTAATAGCGCTTTCATTGGTATTGATAACCTTAACTGTATCTTTAAGCGCTTTGTTATAACCGCTATTGTATGCAGTATTGCCATCAATAATCATTTGAATTGCATTACGTATAAGCTCAGAGGCTTTACGATCACGTGCTAATAACTTTAACTTCTTATGTAAGTCACTAGGCAAATAGACTGAATACGGTATTAGCTTATTGGTTTCCATGCAGTATATTCCCTATATAAAGCGTCAAGTTTATTTTGAGCTTCAATGTTAGTTTTAAGTTGAGATCTTGATTCTAAATCCAGATAAAACCTTAGCCATTGTGTAACGGTCTCATAGTCTTTGGTAGATATCTCACTCTTGGAGTATAGATATTCCCAGAACTTTGGATCACGACACAACATACCAGATATTCTTATAGCTCGATCAGCAGAGAACTCGTCTTGACGATCAATTGGAGCTTCATGATTGTCTAACCTAACCATCACCACTTGATATCTAGCACCGACAAAATCCCTAAGTAAACTCTCAGGGATATCGTCAGGATGCATAGAAAGCGTTAGAACATATCCAGTTTTATCTTGTTTAAGTGCAACCTTAACACCTTCAAACTGAATGGTTTCCATTAAGCCTCCCAAGGATTCTTGCCAGCCTCTGTTTTAGGAGGTGTAGGTTCTGATACTGCTATACCTAAGAAACCTTCGCCTGTATCATTGTTTTGCTTATTCCATGCAGATAGTCTTAACTGAATAAGAGGTTTATCTTTATGTTTAGTAAGTAAGTCAATTAATAGATTGCGATCTACATGAATGTTGCCTGTAAGATCAGGTTTCTTTTCATTGTCTTTGTATCTGTTCTTTCCTAGCGAACCGCTATTTGCTCTTTGCTCAGCCATTTAAGGTCTCCTCTTTAGTTGTTTGTGGTACTTGTGGTTCTGCTTGTTCTTTAATTTTTTGAATTAAAGTCCATGCGCCTGTCTTAGTAGGTAGTTCTGCTAAAACTCCCATTAAGAATCCTGTTTCTTCTTGAGTTAGTTCAAGTTTGATATTCATACTGCTTCCTTTTCTAGTTTTGTTTTGACTTCTGTAAACTTATTCATAAGGGCTTTGAATTCATCTGGAGACTCATCCTTTAATCTGTCATAAGAAACTTTGTTTACTTTGAAAGTGTTCATAAGTGTTGCAACATTTTCACAGAATACAAACTTTGCTTCAGTTCCAGATATAAGATCGTTTCTCCACACAGTAGGATCGTTTGGATCCTCCTTACAAACAATCAGATCATTTTGCCATGTTTCTTTTTTATCTACAGAAATTGGACTTGTTACTGTAGACTTAGCTTTTTTTGGTTCATCTTTACCAGTGATAGCATCAAGAGAGTCGTGTTCAACTATCTCCATAGCCGCCACCCAAAGATAGCGTCTTAAATAGGTCTGCACCGCCCCTAAATTTTGAATTGCATGACAGCCTTTTAATTCAGCTGTAGACATTGGAGACTTGAATTCAATCTTATCTTCTGGTTTATCAACATCTACAATCGTTAAAATAGCAATGTCAGTGTAGAAAGTAATAGTTCCACACAATCCTTTTTCTGTGAATATAGTTTGAATGGTAGGCAAGAAGTCACCTAATTCAAAGTATTCAAATCCAGCAAATTTATTCCTGCCAGACTTCTTTAAAGGCCTAGATTGAAGATCAATCCGTGCCTCCTGTAGCTTTTTATATACACTCATATACTGCCTTTCTCTAGGTTGTTTAATCTTTCTAATTCAGCTTTCGCATAGAATAAAATCTTCTTTATATCTCTAATCTCTGGGCTATGAGCCACCTCACCATATCTATAACAAGCTCTAAATATTTCACCAATCTGTGCATTCATATTCTTAGCACTTATTAAATCTTGTAGTTCAGTTGCACCATCAGGCAATTCATAATAAAGAGCAGTTGAACCATCTGATTGTATCTTGTCATCATATTCTTCAAGCTCTTGTGTATTCCAATTAAATCTTCTACCCATTCTAATTTCCCCTAATTATGTTTAGCAAACGCCCCATGAAGTTTATTTCTTAGTTCTGTTGTTGCTTTTGCGGCTTCTTCAATTGTGTTATATGCACCAGCATAATACTCTTTATAATTTGATCTAACAATTCCGATAAACTTTTGTTTTTGTTTTGACCATTTAACTCCCTTATGGCCAGTCGTACTTCTTTTATTTCGCTTACTGTTATGTAAGTTTTCAGATTGAGTAGCTGCACGCAAATTTTCTATCTTATTATTATCTTTATTGCCATCAATATGGTCTACAACTTTAGGAAGGTATCCATGATGCATTAAAAATGTAATTCGGTGAGCATAATAACACTTATAATTTAAGGTTACATTTCTATAGCCACCTTTATTTAAACGGCCAACTGGGCTTTTTGGCTTTCTTACGTATTTTTTTTTCTTCCAATATAAATGACCGTCTCTATATTCAAACGCATCTAAAAGCATTTGTCTAAGTTCATTCAGATCTTGCATTTTGATATTCCTTGTATTGTTTGCACCATCTATTAACCAAACAATAATCTTTACACCTTGTTCTATCACCTTTTCTAACTTGTATTTCATAACCCTTACCTAATTCGTTTAATGCGGCATCAGCTAACTCTGCTGTTTCATGAAGTGACTTAGCTCTTGTATTACCTACTTTAATCACTGCCCATACAGGTGGCTTTTCCCACATCTCTTGAGGCGTGCATTCAGGTAATTCAGCTTCAGTCTCTAAAGCAAACTCAGCGGCACTATGTTTAGCAATACGGCCTTTAATAAAAGCTTCTTGCTCTTCAAACGTCCATAGTGGAATATTGACAATAGCTACGTTACGTTGTGGATACTCAGGCTTGCGTTCAGCTTCACGCTTTGACCAGTCTTTTAAGATACCAACAATCTGCAATGACTTAATAGGCACTTGTTTATTCTTTTGAACTAACCATGCATAGATGTTAAGTTGTTGTTCCCATTCAGGCTTATCATTCATTACCGCCCAAACAGATGTAGTCTTATAGTCTTTAATATGAATGCCATCAGGATCTACAACTTGAAGATCAATTGCACCTGATACATGCCAACCATCCACCTCAGCAAAAAAACGTTGCTCAACCAAGTTATGTTCATCTGCACCTTTTTCAAGCACGTTATGAACTGCTGACCCAAAGATAGACCAAATCATATCTGATACATCTTGTTCTAACTCATCATCATACTTCTTTAATAGCGTTACAATCTTAGGGCTATTAAGTAAGCTTGTTGCTGATATATGAGCCTTACCTTTTGAGTAGCTAGGATTCTTAGCTATATTCTCAAATGGCTTAGGTAGGTTGAACTGATTTGTTATCTTCATAGTTATTCCCTTTTTTTAAATACCTCATAACTAAATCGTCTATATTCTTATAAAAATACCACTGATCTTTTCCTATGCATCTCCATTTTTTATGAGGACTAATTAAAAACCTTTCCTCAACAATATACCCCATACGATTTGGATATATTTTATTTTCTGGGTAATGCTTGAGTAACTCTGCTTTACATTCATGCCAATTAAGATCATTGTTATAGTTTTCTCTTCTCCAATGATTTTTAGCCATGCTAAGCCTCACAATTACCACTAGGACACATATTAGTATTTAGCATAGCCTCTTCTAATTCATCAAATGCTTTATCTGTAGCAATAGTATCTACTGCCTTACATACATCATTTAATATATCGTAATCCACTTCTAAACATCTGACTTTAGTTTCTAAGCCACGATCTCTAGCATGGTCAGCTGTGATAGATGTAATAAATTCTGTTGGTTCAAAGCCATCCTTAATAAGATCATTGTATTTTTGATCTGTCATTAGGTGCTCTGTAATTGATATAAACCTTTTCATGATATCCCCCTTAAAGTAAAATGAGATGTAATGTTGGCACATAATAAAATACATGTCAATAGGTTGTACCTATATTAATTCATCTGCTATAATAACGCTTATGAAAACAATAAAACTAAAATTACCCTATCCTCCTACCGTAAATCATTACTGGGGACAGCTCGGATCTAAGAAGTTTTTAGGAAAGAAGGGAAAAGAGTTCAGAGAAGCTGTGTTTTTATGCTCTTTAAACGCACGCCAAGGGGCCTTAAACGAACGATTGCACATGGAGGTATACCTGTACCCTCCTGACAAGAGAAAACGTGATGTAGATAACATTTTAAAGCCTTTGTTGGATGCCTTAGAACATGCCAATGTATATGAGAATGACTCTCAAATAGATAAGCTATGTGTTACTCGAATGGAAGTAGCTAAGGAAGGGTATTGCGAAGTAACAATATCAGAGATTAGTCAGAACGAGCTTTCTCATATTGATCATTAAACTTTTTCATTTTTAGTGCTTTTTTTGCATCAATAGCTTGAATACGTTCTTTAGGGAAACCTTTTTCTATAAACAACCGTTTTTGTTTATTAAGTGCATTGATTTCATTTTCAATAGAATTAGCTTTTCTCCATAACCTAGCCTCTGGATAGTCTTTTAAGTATTCAGGCACACTCTCTTTATTCTTTTTACGACCTTTAATTTCATTTTCATGGTCAGTCATACGAGTAATATTTTCATAGAATGTTTGAGCAGTAGCTGCTTGCGATCCTGTTTCGCCAATAAAACGTCCAACAACTGGTCTTTGGTATGCTGGAACCTCTTCTCCAGTAAATGTAGAGCTTACAGCTTTACCAGCTTTAGTTACCTCACGATATAAGCCACCGCCAATCTGGCCAGCAAAAAAGTCAATTTCATCAGCAGTAGGACTTACATATCCTTTTTGATACTTAGATCCACCTGAAGCTAAATTTAAATAGTAAGATAATCCTTTGCTAATTTCAGATGCTGTATCCCTTGATCTTGTATATCCAGGTGTGGGTGCAGTTGCACGATCTTTACGAGAAATAGGTCTGCCAAAAGCATCTTTGTTTTCAGCTAGTGCAACTAATGGGTCAGCAATTGTAGGTGCAAGTGTTTGTAATGATAACCCTGTGCTACCTAGTGGGTTAAATGAATTAACCACAGATGATAATAAATCTACTGAATGTTTGCCTGGATCACGACCACCATGAATCATAAAGTCCATTACAATACGGCCTGAGTTAGGTAGTATGTTAAAACCTAGTGGATAAGGTATGGTTATATATGTACCATCAGCTAATGGAATAATAAAGTTCTTTTCACGAACAAACTCTGGTGGATCATCATCACCATATCCAGCAGCGGCCAACATAACAGCTTGTACCATACCAGCTAAGATGCCACCACCAATAATCATCTTGCCTTTAGGCCCCTTAATCGTTTGATAGATACGCTCAGTGCCTTGTACAGAAGCATTAAAGAATGCAAATAGCGCATTAGCTTGAGCTGTCTTGGCACCTTTTTTATCAAAGTTGACTGTTAAGTTCTTAGCAATAATTGCTGCCTTTTGTTTTGATAGACCTTTGTCAATAGCTACTTTATAAGCAGATAAACGAATTGCATTCTCCATCACATCATTAAAATCTGTTAACCCACCAATTACAGAATAGAATGCTTTTTTGGTATTGCTGTCTTTAAACTGTTCAAGTGTATGCTCAATGATTTGCATTTCTTCTTGGTTACGAATTAATGAATCACGATAACCTGTTTGGAAGCCTTGATCACGAGCTTCTTGATATAAAGTAGCCCATGGTCCAGTAGGCGCTGGCTTTCCTTTTCTTTCAGCTCTATGAACATTTAAGATGCCACCCATAGCTTTGAAAGCGCCAGCAATGACTTTAGCTTGTTCTCCAGCAATTTCTGTACTGGTTAAGTTAAGTAATGCTCCTCCAGTATCACGAATAAAGTTCACCAAACCAAAGACTGGATTGTATTGGGTATTAACATTTTTAAACCAACGGGTAAATTTACCAGCAATACCAAGTGCTATACCTAGATTTTCTACATCCAAGTTCTTTAATGATTGAACCATACGCATTGCTCTTGGATCATTCTTATTAAAGAATATATATCTATCTTTGCCATTGATACGCACTGGAAATACATAGTCTTGATAACGTGCCATAACGTTAACTTTAGATGCTACGACTTCCTTACTTTCATTGACTGGTAATCCAGAGTCAAAGTCAAAGTTTTCATCTGGCTCTACGCCCTCTTCTGCTGGCCTTACTTTTTTAAGATAACGTTCCTTAGGTTCAGCCATTAAGTTATTAACAACAACTTCTGCATCAGGAATGCCCATGCGTTTTAATTCAGCAATTGCTTGTTTCTTGCTTCTAATTGCGTCAGGATTAATAGCTAACCAAAAATTTGAGTTAGGATTTAATATAGCCATACCGTATAAGGCACGACCTACTCTAATCTTTTCAGCACGTATTAAGGCACGCTCACGTTGGGCAATGATGTTACTTAATATATCTTGTACATCTTTTGTTGATCCCAGAGCACGTTTGCTAGAGCTGCCACTGGTAGACATACCTGCCCCTGTGCCACTCATGCCAGAAAGTTTTGTCATATCATCTTCAACACGGAAGAGAGGAACATAATGCTTATAGGTTTTATTCCATTTATTAATTGTATCTTGAGATTCAGCGCCAGAAGCAACTAAAATTTGCTGTGTACCTTTAACCATTTGATCAAACTTTTCAGCAATATTTTCTAGTGTTTTCTTTTTGGCTGGGTCTAATCCTGCTAGATAAGCTCTTGCATCAGCAGTAGATATGCCAGAGCCTATATCAAGAAGCTCATTTGGATCAGTTCTTCCAGTCTCTGGATTATAAGTTCCAGGATTAATCTTATTCATTTGATTGTTACGTTCTTCTGCATGACGATTATGCAAGTAAGTTCGTATTTCTTGAGGGCTAATCTTTAAGCGTTCAATCTCTTTGATGACTGGTAATAATTCTTTGAGTAAAAATTTACGAATACCTGAGGCAGTTCTACCATGATAAAGCTGTTCTTTTTCATACAAATTCCATGTTTCTTCAATATTTCCAATAGCTTGTTGAACACGCATGGTATCAATTTGTTTGTTTTGAAGATTATATAACCATGTATCTATTTTAGATTCTTCAGGCCCATGCCATTTTGGTAAAACTTCTTGGCCTTTGATGTTAAGTGGTGGGCGTTGTGAAGTTAAAATTCTGTCAGATACTTGTATTTGTTTTGGAGCAATCTTTGTGTTAGCTGCGCTTCTTAAAGATGCAGTGACTAAATCTTGTACTTCAGATACAGAAAGTTTCTTAATGATGTTATTCTTAATTAAGAATGTTTTAACTGCTTGAACAATACGTTTCCATAAATTATGTGTAGGGGCAGTTTCACCTAAGTGAGCCAATACTTCTTCTAGGAATTCAGGAATAGTACTTTCATTCTCTAATAGTTTTGCATAGGATTCGGTTTGAGATACTGTGTTAAATGCATCTTGCACTGCTTTATCTGTAAGTCTTAATTTAAGTATGTTGGCTAATAAGTTCTTATAAGCTTTATCTCCAAGCATTTTTTTCATGCCATAGTGAACACCAACCTCATGAAGTATCATAGGCCTAAGTTCGCCAGGTTTTACACGATCTGTAATGATATATGATGTATCTGTAACTGGATCATAAAAGGCACGTGTGTTAGGAGATATTTGAGCAAGTAGTCTTGCATCTAAATCATTAGCTGTTGCAATAAGTTTGAGTTTATTAGTATCAAGAAGCTTTTGACCTTCTTTACCTAATACTTTTCTAACAATAGCATCAGCCTCTACTGGATTAGTAGACCCTTCAATCTTACCTTCAGACATGAATATCTTTTCTTGTTCTTCTGCAGCTGCAACCCTAGCTCTTTCGTTAGGGGTCATCTGTTGTTTAGCTAAGTTCTTTTCAGCCACAATGTTTTCATGCTGAATCTTAGCCATCTCATAATCATAGTGATGAACCTTTTCACCAGTGCCAATAAGATCAGATATGTAGTTATATCCTGGGCGTGCATCAAACAATCCGTCTGGTGGTGTAGCTGTAGATCTAATATTTGGTGGCAAGTAATCATCAAGTAAGCCATCTTTAACCATAGTTAAAAGATCACCGCCATTTTCTCTAAACACATGATCATAGCCTGAGATTTTACCTGTCTCACCAAGCATATCTCGTTTTTGAGATCTAGCAATACCGCCTTGTTGAACTAGTCTTGCAGATAATGTTTGTGTTACAGGCTCCCTAAATTTTTCTTCACGAATTTCACGTTTGATTTGTTTATCTGCTTCGGCTTCCTGAGTAGCTAAATTTTGTTGTAATGCAATAGCTGACTCACGAGCTAATTTATCAGCGTCAGCTTTATTAATAAGCCTTCCACCTACTGGGGTAAATTGTTTGTCTTCTTCAGTAATGATTCCTGTAGGCTCTTCTGCTGTAGTTGTTTCTGTAGCTGGAGCATTGTCTTCTTGGAATTGATCTGCGGTAAGTTCTATTTCTTTACCAGATAACTCATCAAGCATAGCTTGTGTATCATGAGATGTATCTTGAACCTTAGATATTGTTTTAGGTGCCGTCTCTGGTGTGGATATTGTTTCTGGTGTATCTGCTACTTGAGCTTCAACCTTTGGCTCTCCAATTGTAATACCATAAGTGTTAGCAATGGCAGGTGCATTGTTGATGTTTTGTTTTAGGAAATCGTATTCAGCTCTTTCTTGATCATTAATGACTTGAGATGATTGACCTCTCATAATCATAGGCTCACCATCTGGGCCAATGATCTCCTTATCGGGAGTGCCACTCATCTTTGTTTCTATTTCATTAAGTCTATTTTGTGCAAGCGTTAATACTTGATCAGCCTGCATGACATTGGTAGGCTCTGGAGCTGGGATTGGAGTTGTTGGTGTAGGTGCTTCTGTTGTATCTGGTTTTGGATTTAATACATCTAGTACCTTGTCAATCTGCTTGTCTTCATATTTTGTTTTAGCTTTTTCATATGCCTGACCTGGAATAGATAAAGCGCCACCTAATACTGCACCACCGATAAAGTTTTCAAAGTATTCTCTTCTAGCTTCTGGATCAGTTAAGCTTAATCCAGCTTGTAATCTTTCAAATATTTGTTGGCCAGATTCTGTTAAGCCTTCAACACCCATTACCTTACCAGTTTTAAGTGTGTATTCTCCAGCTGTTTTTAATAGGCTTTTCTTAACAACATCTTCAGCAACATCTTTAGATACGTCTACTCCAGCTTTTGCAAATATATTGCGTATTCCAGGAATAAACTTAAATCCAACAACATCTAATGCTGTTTGAGGTACTGCTGCTGCACCAGCTTTAAGTAAGCTTGCCTCTTCTAATGACTTACCTTCATCAACTTGACGGCCTAAGTTACTACCTACAAATTGACCATAAGATACCCCAGCACCTGTTAAACCAGCTGTAGTAAGTCCTAATGCCCCAGCGCCTATAAGAGCCTCTGGAAGTAATGCAACACCGCCAGCAACAGCTAATGGTGCAGCCATATAGGCAGCAGACTGTCCTGCAGTTTCTTTAAGTTTTTCTAGGGGAGCTTCAGCCCAGGTTTTTTCTGTAGGCTTAAATGAACGTTGTGCTTCTTCTTCTTTTTCTTTTAAATACTGCTCTGCTTTAGCTTGATCCATGATACCAAGCTTACCTGCAGTTAATGCAGCTTCACCTTTTAATCTAGCTGCAGCCGACTTGAATCCACCTGTAAAGCCCGTGTCAGGGCTAACCTCTGGTACCTTTTGGTAAGAGGTATAACGGGATAGTAGATCAGCTTGTGTAATCCCATCAGGCACACCCGTTATAACGGTGCCATCTGGCATTTGTACATCTATAGGCATATTTATTTACCTGTTGGTAATTGACCAAAGGGAACTGTTTTTGTTGTTTTTGGTGCTGCTGTTGTTAACCCTAAATATTTAGCGGCATCAGGACTACTTGCTAATGCTTTAATAGCTGATTGACTTGCAAGCTCATCAATTTGATCATCAGTTAATTCTTCATTGCGATCCTTATTAGCTCTGTAAAGCTGCGTAGCAAAATCTTTCTTATAATCTGCATATAACTTAGTATATAAAGCTCTATTAGCGTCTTCTTTTTGTTGTCTTGTTTCAGCCAATTGAGCATTAAGACCAAGCATAGTTAACTCTTTATTTTCTTTTGATGTCTTGGCTGTTTGTAATACACCAGCTAATCCAAGTCTACGAGCTTCATCTGCTTTTTGTGCTTCAACAGCTTGCTCTAATAATAGTTTAGTATCAGCTTGATTGAGACCCATTTGCTTACTCATGTAATCAAGGGCCTCTGAACCAGCTTTGCCAATATTAGTCAATGCATATGGAGATGATCCAGCCATCATACCTAAACCAAAACGAGTAAGCGCTTCTGATCCCATAGCCTTTTTACGTGCTGCCATATCTGCTTTAATTTGACTAATTTCATCTTTGGTTGCATCTTTTACTGTAGATGTTTTATATAACTCTCTAATCATTGATGTTAATTCATCTGGCTCTTCTTTAGTAGATACAGATGGAGCGCCTTTTTTGTTAACCTTAACAGTTTCTTTTTCTTCTTTTGCTAATGGAGCCTCATCTTTTGATTTAGAAATAATAGATGGAATAGGTCTGCCACTAATAAGCGCTTCAGTTGGATTGTTGTAATCATAAGACATAGGTACATCTGTGCCTTGTGACTGTACACTTCCTAATACATTTTTATCAAGTGTTGCTGTAGAATCTTTACTTAAAGATTGTTTTCCATATTGACCAAGCCTTGGGTTGTATGGAGTATCTTTTTGTTTTGGTAAGCTAGCGAATCTATTGGATCTTAACTCAGATTCCTCAGTATCTGCATTTGCAATATCCTTTAATCTTTTTAGATATTCTAGATCTGGCTTAACTTCTTCACCACGAGCAAAAGCAATAATGCCACCGTCAGCCATCTGAGTCATATCTCCTGTGCCAATAGTATCTAAACCAACTCTACTTTGTGGTGCCATAGCCATTTGATATGGAGAAGGCATAGGAGGGTTTTGTGGCATTTGATTTATCATTTGTGGCATTTGTTGCTGATTAATTAAATTAGCAGCCATAGGATTAGACTTTAAGTAAGCACGATCCTTTAATAATGATTGAGCATAGATGTCAGCCATCATAGATGAAGCTGGACTTTTAATTACATTTTGTAATTGTGGGTCAGAATAGCTCTTCATAGGAAGAGCTGTACCACCACCTGCCATTTTCTTAATCTCCATCAAACCACCTGCTTTAGCACCACCGCCAAATTGATTAGCCATTGAAGCTAAGCCAATACCAGCTGTACCAATACCAGCCAATTGAGATACTGCACTTGGAGGTGCTTGATACATTTGTGTAGAGCTTTGTTGCATTGGTAAACCACGAAGCATAGAGTTGAGAACACCCAATTGCATGAATGGATATTGTTGTTCTGTTGCGTAGTTTTGAATAGCTTGGTTGATAATGTTTTGTTGTTGTGCTTGTTGTTGTTGACCAAGTTGATTCTGAAGGTTGAAGATACCTTGTTGAGCTTGAAGTTGTTGACCGCCAAGACCAGCCAATTGATTAGCAGCACCAAGTTGACCTTGTAATGCACCTAGCTGAGCTTGTTGACCTTGAAGGCCTAAGTTAGCACCAAACTGTTGAGCTTGTTGTGCTTGACCAAACGCTTGGTTGTAACCTTGACCAATCATTTGATTCATAGCCGTGTTCATGTTACGTCTGTTTTCAGCTGCCATGAGAGCTTCACGAGATCCGCCAAAAGCACCAGCACGAGCAGCTTGCCCTTGTTGTTGTTGGCCAGTAATGTCGTATTGTCTACGAGCTTCAGCTAGTTGAGGAGCTAAAGAAGCTGATAGATATGGATTCATGTAAGCTTGGGTAGCATACGGATTAGTTGCCATGTTTGCATACTGAGCACCAGCCATACCCATTTGTGGAGCAAGCGCACCTATTTGCATACCAGTACCTAAAGTCTGACCAGTAGCTAAACCATAGTTAGCTGGAAGATTTAAGTTGGCTGCACCAGATTGTGCATAGCTTTGTAGTGGAGAAAAGCCAGCAACATATTTAGTAGGATCGGTAGAGTAAGGAACATATTTGTTAAAACCACCCATATCAGAATTATAAATCTGAGCCTGTGTAGCATTAAGCATATTCTCTACATATGGTTTAGCGTATTCTGGAATATTAGTCGTGTAGTTAGTTGACTGTGTAGGTTGAGCTGAGCCGCCTCCCCCGCCTTTACCTTTATGGTATCCAGGATGTTGTAATACACCGATTCTAAATTTATTGTTAAACATAATTAATTGTCCACTGGTAATTCATAAAAAACAAACCTTGCCTTATATCCTTCAGCTTCCCAGAATTTCTTCCAACCTGGTCTACCGTAGGACTCCATAACTTCACATCCATGATCTTTGCAAAATCTTACAAGTATTGGAAAGCCTACGACTCTCCAACTATGAAAATCTTTACCACCTACAAAGTGCAACATCAAAACTCTTTTTTGAGGATAATCATAAATCTCTGTAATCCAGAAACCTACAACACCTCGTTCATCAAACGCAATCCATAACTGTTGTGCTGGATTGTTAATAACACCTTGACGCATATCATCTGCAGTATAGCGTCCGTATGTATACTTAGCGCACTTTTCTGCGTAAGCATTTATTTCTGGCCATGCACGATCAATATATTCTTTAGGTACTAAAGAGACTTCCATTAGATCTGTGTATTTTGATTCTGGTTATTTTGCATCATAAACGATAATTGTTGTAACGCATCAGGCCCTGTAGTTCTAGGTGGAGGTGCTACATTATTATTAGTATTACCACCAACAGCAGAAGTATTGCTTGATGTATAGTAATTGCCATAAGGATTCCATTGTTGTCCTTGAGACCCACCATAAGGGTTAACGTTTGGACGACTAAACATTGACTCTTGTTGTTGACCATAAGGAATTGCATTGAATGACCCTGTGGTTCCTTGTGGAGCATATGGATTTGTAGTTTGTTGATTCAACACACCAGAGCTATACAGACCAGCTAATATAGAAGCTAAACCGCTATCACTATTTACGCCATTGTTAAATGCTTCTCCAGTAGGTTGTGGATATGATGCATTATATACTTTTGGTTCAGATGTGGATTGCTGGAAGTTATTAGTATTTAAAGAATTACCTAAGTAATTTCTATCTGTTTGTCCAACCATTCCACCCAATATAGATGTTAAAAGATTACCTGATGATCCTGAGTTGTTTGTTGTGTAGTATTGGTTTTTTGTTGAATCATAATATACTGGCTGACCATTGCTAGTAGCTTGGCCACCGCCTTTACCTGATCCACCTACTCCGCTACCCATACCCATAATATTTTCCTATGCTGGTAATAATTTATATGCTTTAGTATCTGCTGCTATATCTTTAGCTTTTCTACGTTTAGCCTTGACACGATCCATCATAGCATATAAACGTTTAGCGCCAGCGTCTGTAGAGCCGTTGCCTAATTCAGATACAATTCTTGCTGGAATAACAAACTCACCTTCAGCTAATCTTGCAGCTTGTTTTCCGCCTATTGTAGCAGGTATTGAGTCAGATACACCATCGCCTGGTCCTTTTAATAAACGACCACCATCTGAGTAATCACCTAAATGACTATCCATTAAACCACCACGTTTAGCTTCTTGAGCAATTTGTTGTTTGGCTTGTGCTTCTAGCATTTCTTGTCGTTTAGCTGCTGGCGTAAAGTCTAAAGCACCTAATGCTCCCATTGGTTGAAGTCCAGATGCTAAATCATCTTTAAGAGTTCTTTTTCTAATATTTTTCATCATAGCATAAGCTCTTTGATCTGGAGTCATGTCAGCATACTCTTGCTCATATTGCATAATACCTGGACCACCCATAGCATCACCTGGGTCACGAGGCAGAATGGGTGCAAACCCTTCTACTGAAGGTGATATTAAATCAATGCCTTTGTTCATAGTTTCTATAGAACGTAATTGTTTTTCTACATCTACCTTGCCTTTAGACTTATATCTATCAATGCCAGCCAAGCCACCATTGTTCATACCATATGGACGTGCTCTATAGTCTGGATATTGTGCTGTGTAATATGGATTAGGCTGTGTTGGGAATGATCCTTTAAAGTCTTTGCTTAATCTTTTTAAACCAAATGGATTTTCTTCTTCTTTCGCCCCAGGGATTGTTCCATAGTTTGGTTGTAATGCAGCTAATGCTAATGGCGATAAAGCCATAGCTGTATTAAAACCTACGCCATCTCTAGATAAGAAATCAATTGGATTTTTCATTGCATAATCAGCACCGCTTGAAAACTGCTTCATGCTTTGTTGTGTTTGTGACCATGCATCTGGTGGTGGAATATTAACCGATTCTAATGGTTTCATAATATCACTAGCTGATCTTCCAGAAATAATATTGCCAGCTATATCTTTAGTGCCAGTTGCTCCAATATTAGCTAATCCACCAGTTGTATCTACAATAGACTGGGCTGGAGTACCAAGTAAAGATGGATTAAATCCTGTAGTGCTTGCTACTGCGTTTGAAGCCTCTAATGTTGCTTGAGGAATTGCAGCTGCATTGTTTTGAACTAAATTACCAGCTGACTTAATATCTGCACCTAACTTACCACCTGACCATGCACCAAGACCAGCCATAATGCCTTGACCAATATCACCGCCTGAAAGTACTGTAGCACCAAGACCAACCGCACCAGCAACAAGCCATGGGTTAAATCCAAAATAAGATCCAGCAACGCCAGCAACAGTAGGAAGAATAGAGCTTAGGAATCCAGCTTCAGGAAGTCCTGTTTTAGGATTTACAGATAATGGTTTGCCGTTATGATCTAAAGATAGTTTATTAAGAGCTTTAAGCTCATCTGGGGTCATATGGACAAGTTTAGTGTCCTTATTACGACCTTGGGATTCGAGATGTTTGGCGGCTAGTGCTAGACTCATAATTTCACCATAATGTTAATATTGACATTTTAAACTATTTCTACTAAAAATCATTGCTTTTTCTCTCT
>Ga0247723_1001147_pt1 | contig 15970 bp, 14 predicted proteins | sample MSEWelMarce5H_FC_FD_189079 | JGI IMG/M metagenome (GOLD analysis project Ga0247723, IMG submission 189079) | Subsurface sediment microbial communities from gas well in West Virginia, United States - MSEEL Well Study Marcellus 5H_FC | ecosystem: Environmental > Terrestrial > Deep subsurface >...
GTTGGAGAACCTGTTGCAGGAGAAATCGTTAAGCCGACTCCAGTAGCAGCAGCGCCCAACGACGCTTGGGTAAATAATTTTTTAACGCGTCAAGAATTGCTTAATAAAGCTGAGGAAACTGGAGAAGAATCGACAAGGCTCCTTGATGAACTTAATAAATTAACCTTTTCAGAGCGACTTGATTCACCATTAACGCAAAAACGAACCGAGCTTAACGCGCAACACGACGAAATTATTGCCCAAATTGACGCGCTTGATGCCGCCCGTAAAAAGCTAGGTTCCACCCCTACTGAAACAACTGAAACCAAAGAAGGAACCCCAAGTGCCACTGAAGCCCCTGAAACCCAGCAAACAGAAACGCAACAACAAGAAGCACCAGCAGCCGCAGGAGTAACTCCAGCCAAGCGCGGACGCCCAGCAGTCCAGCAAACTCACGTTGTTGCAGCAAACCCAGAAGGTGGGTTTAGCCACGTTTCTAACGGCGAAGTAGTTGCGACCTACGCAAACAAAAAGCAAGCAACTGCGGCAGTTGATTTGGCCAAGGCACAGGATAAAGGCAGTCCCGAACTTATCGCCAAGAACCAAGCCAAGCTTGATGCAGCACTGGCTTCGCAAGGGCGTGGCCGACCAGCAGGCGTTAAGGTTGAAGGCGAAGAAAAAGTTTCCCAAGAGGACAAGGTAGAGATCAATGCCTTGGAGTCGGCGCTGGATACATACAACTCACCTGATTCAGACACAACCCAAATTAAACTTGCAGCAGGGTATATCCACGACGTTGCCAACGACAAAACTGCACCCGAAAAAGCTCGTGAGCGTGCGCGGCAAATGCTGGAAGAAGAAGTCGATGAGAAAGATTTGCCAAGAAATAAGCGTGCACTGCCTGCTAAGTATGCAAACTCTCCGGCGAGTGCGGGGTTTAACAAGTTAACCAATGGCGCACAGGCGGCAAATCACGTAATCAAAACCGGTACGCTCTTCCAAAGGTTTTTGGCTAAGCGGCTGCGCAACTTTGTTACCAATGTACGTTTTGTAGTGCTCGAAAGGGGGGACACTATCCCCCAAGAGATGTACGGCGCTCGTGGTCTGTTTGTCTATGACCCTGCCAATAAAGAGCGCGTTGTTTATGTACGTGGTGCAAGTTTTGGCGATATGCAGGGCATCAACAACGTCACTGTTTTGCATGAACTACTGCACGCAGCTACAGCTAGCCGCATAGAAGCGGGGCTTTTGGGTGGGGCTAAAAATGCTCAGCTTCAAAAGTTCATGGAAGAGATGCAGGCTTTGATGCAAAAGGTAGAAGCTGCATATACCTCGGGCGTACGTCAGGGTACCGTTTCTAGCGAACTACAAGATTTGGTTGAAGCCGACGTGGACTTTGACTCGAAGACGGGCAAACCTCGGTTTGGGGTATTTACTTCGCCCCATGAGTTTTTGGCTTACGGTATGTCTGCTGATGAGTTCCAACACTTTCTTATGGGTATCGAAGGTGAGCGTAAGAATGAAACTGGGTTCTCCAAATTTGTCAGCGATATCCGTGATTTGTTTGGTGTAGGCGAAGGTGATGCAACTGCATTCACTGACTTGGTAAAAATCACCGACGATGTTTTATACGCGACGGGTACCGCCCCTACGCAAGGGCAAGCACTACAGCAGAAAAAGAAAAAGTTTACGCCCCCAGTCTTTGACGAGAAAGAAGACATACGGGCTCGGCGCTCGGCCAAAAAGCTGGCTCGGGATACGCAGATAGCTAAGGCTAAAGTAGCTGCTTCCCGCGAAGGAAACATTGGTGAAGCTACCGAAGAAATGCAAAAGGCGCGTGACCCTGTTGCGGCTCGGGAAATTATTGCTTCTAAATGGGATGACTTAAGCTACGCCGTACGGGAGCAGATAGTAAAGCTACCCACGTTTGATGTTCTGGCTAAGTTGGCTGCGGACAAGGGTATACCGACCTTGCTGCAAGTAGATACGCAGCTTGGGCAAATGCTGGGTATGTCTCAGAAGTTTTTGGGCGGCGCAAGTCAAATGATTGATATGCTGAAGCGCGGGTTTAAAGAAGACTCTAGCCTTAGCCGCACAAAGTTTGAAGATTTTGTATACGCAACTACGCTTGCAGAGATTGATCCGTCTGATCCCAATGCAGTAGAGCGCAGTAAAGACCTCGACAAAGACTACAAAGCGTTGGGTGCAACCGGTCAGCGTATGTACAAGCAGTTGAAGTCGTACTATGAGTCCATCATTGAGTTGTACTCCGACCTGCTGGATGCGCAGATCAATAATATTCAAGGCATGTCCCCGGAGGAGAAGAGCAACCTAATGCTCGTGCTCCGTAAAACGTTTGAGGCCAAGGCCCGCATCACTCCTTTCTTCCCCTTGGTTCGCCGAGGCGATTACTGGCTGGCTATCGGTGAAGGTGCAGAGCGTCAGTTCTATTTGTTTGAAACCCGTGCCGACAGAAATGCAAAGGCAAAAGAGCTTGCTGCTCGCCAAGGTGATAGCTTAGAAGACCTGCTGTTCCAACAAAAGTTTGAGCAGGGTAATGATCTGGGCTCCCTGCGTGCGGCATCTAAAGACTCCAGCGCCATGCTCAAGCAAGTGTTTGAAGCAATCGACAAAATGGAGTTTGGCGGTGCGGACTCTAACGCTGCTAAGGCTAAAGAAGGCTTAAAGGACGCGGTGTATCAAGTCTACTTGACCACCATGCCAGAGCAGAGTTTCCGTCGGCAGTTTACACATCGTAAGGGCCGTACAGGTTTCAGTACAGACCTCCAGCGCAATATTGCCACCACTGCGGCAAAGCAGGCAATTCAATTGTCTCGGTTGAAGTACGCGCCATTATTGCGCAACGCTTTGTCTCAAGCAAAGGACTCCATCCGTGAGCGAGAGGAATTGTCCCCGTTCGTGCAGGAAGCTGAAAAGCGCATTAATTTGGCCCTGTCTGGTCAGAGCGGTGGTATTGGCGAAGCCGTTGCTGGAGTAGCAAACAAGGCCTCATACTTCTGGTATCTGTCCGGCGCATCCTCTGCTCTGATCCAACCCGCCAGCGTGTTTATATCGGGCCTTCCAATACTTGCAGCAAACCATAACAACGCAGTCGGCGCGGGCCTTGAGCTTGCCAAGATGGCTACGTTGGTAAATCAGTACAGCGTGTTGCGTAAAAATATTGACGGCACTACGTCCATCGTTGCGCCTAGCCTAGCCAACAATAAATCCCTCCCTGCGGATGAGCGCAAGGCTATAAGTGAGATGGTGTCTCGCGGGGTAACTCAGTCTACCTATGCCTCCTTGGTATGGGGCTACAAGAGCATGAGTACCGAAGCAAGTGAGGGCATACGAGGTAAAGGTAAGCAGTTAGCTAACTTGATGGTCGGCGCACTGATGCACAACACGGAGCGTCTAAGCCGTGAGGCGGTGTACCTAGCTTCGTACCGGCTAGGTCGTAAACGTGGGCTTTCTTACGAAGAAGCTGTGCAACAGGCGGCTGACGATACCAACGAAGCACTTGGCAACTATGACATTACAAACCGCCCACGCTTTATGCAACAGGGTTTGGGTAAGGTAGCGTTTCAGTTCAAGATGTACCCGTTGCAGATGACTCTGCTGCTGCTGACCAACTTTAAGAAAATGCTGCCCTACTTAAATAAAGAAGGCAAAAAAGAAGCGGCGACTAAATTCTTTGGCATGATGGGTACATCGTTCCTTGTAGGTGGTGTAGCAAACATGGCGCTCTTTAGTCCCATTATGGGGCTACTTGGCTGGGCTTGGGGTGCAATGGGCAAAGACGATGACTGGCCAGAAGAACTCAAAGGTCTTAACTTTGAAGTTTGGTTTAAGACTGTTTTCTTGCCCGAGAAGCTAGGTGACATTAGCGTCGGCGGTGTACCGGTAAGTGACTTGGTAGAACGTGGCCCATTAAATGCGCTCACAGGTTGGGAGATTGCTTCCCGCATTGGCCTAAATGATTTGTGGGGTCGGGATAGCAAAGAGACTAAGACTTCCAGAGACAGTGCAATTGCGTTCATGCTTGACCACATGGCTGGGCCGACTGGTAGCTTAGTTCTTTCCTTTGCCGATGCTTACGATGCTTACGCTATGGGTGACTACCAAAAGATGCGGGAGAAATTACTCCCTGCTGCTGCACGCAACCTTGCTGTGACTAACCGTATGGCGAACGAAGGCATGAAGACTGCCCGAGGCATGGAGCTTGTGACCAAAGATGATGTAAAAATGGGTGAATTGATTGGGCAAGCAATTGGGTTCCAGCCTGACTTGCTTTCTGCTACCCAAGTAAACAGCTTTAAGTTGACTGGTATTGAGCAGCGTATTGTTAATCAGCGGGCAATGATATTGAACAAGCTAGACTTCCAATACCGCCAAGACACTGATGCAGCGGATGAGAAGTTTGACAAAATCCTTGAGGATGAAGTCACCAAGTTCAATACAAAGTACCCCTCCTATGCTTTAGACCCAGACGCTATCGTCAGTTCCCTTGAAAAGAAAGCGGAGCAGAGGGCTGGTTCTCGTGCGGGCGTAATAGCGACTGAGAAGAATGTACCCATCATTGAGCAAGCTACGGATACGATGGAAGCTAGGCTTGACCGAAGGGCTGCGGAGATGAAGGCTCGGCGCGAAAAGACCCAATGAAAAAAAAACCCCCGAGGATTAATCGGGGGTTGAAGGGGCGGGTTGCGCCCAAGGAGAAAGCAACAGACTAACGCACAAAGTCTACCTCATGCCCGCCATACCCGCAAGCCTTTAACGCCATCCACTACAACTACTTTAGAAATAGTTTTAATTTTTAGGCGAGTACTTATTGCCGCTAATGTGCGACGGGCAGCTTTGTGGTCAATGCAGGGTACAAAAAACGAGTACCCTTTCCTAAACTTGGCCCAGTTAATCCGGTACGTCACCGTCTCGATTTTCATCTTGCTTAATGTAAGTGTCCATTTGCAGGAACTCTGAAGCTGATGCGTCAAACTTAAGCACCCGAACCGCAGGGGATACAACCCTCATGCCCTTGGACATGCGCTTATTTGTACCCTCAATAAACACCTTGATCTTCTCTAAGTCTTTTAGTGTGCTGCGGTAGTTGATTTGCTGACGTACACAAAAATCTTTAAAGTGCTTCGCGGAAACGTATAAATCTTTCGTGTCTGGTTCGTAGCGTATGAGTAGCTCTCCCTTGGGTTCTAGTAGCGGCAGTGATACCAAGTTGCTGCGGGCATCCACCTCACCGTTGACCACAAGTGCGTTGGCGATGTAGGTGTTCATAAACTCACCCAGCACCGTAACAGGGGACGACTGTGGAGGCTTAACCTCGTAGCGCATCTCCTCCAACATAACTTTGAGCCACTCGTAGACAGACTTCATGTCATAGTCGTGCAGGCCAAGGGATTTGGAGATCAAGCCACCAGCAATATTGCAAGCAGCAACACCCGACCAAAACCTTTCCCGTTGAGTAAACTGAACTTCTCGGTCAAGCCTAGCTTGGACTTGGCGCATAAGGCTAACGGCCTCTTCCAAATTATTGACAAGCCATTGGGCGTAAATCTCCATTGCGTGCCCGTAGTTCTCCCGTAGTTGATGGTCGAACATTGCCTTGCCCTCTTGCACCTCAATAACATTGTTCGGGCTAATCTTGTATTCCAGCAAACGCATTGACTCGCCATCGGGCGAACTTTTAGATACGCCGAGCTTTTCGTAAAAGCTGGCATTGGAAGAGCATAAGGTGATGCCTTGCCACTTCGTATTATTAATGCGTAGTTCATTGGTTGAGCCTTTCATCTTGTCCTTGCCCCTACCCTGCGAAATGCTGTACGCAAGGTCTGAGAACTCCATGCCCGACAAGTTGGTGATCTCGTCGATAGTGTTGGCCAAGTTGTTCATCACGCCGAGCCGGTGGATTTTTGCGTTGAACGTATCCTTGAACATGGACGTTAAATCTTTGGGCATACCCGTCACGCTATTGCACATGAACAGGGCAGTGGACTTACCGGAGCCAGACTCAGGGTGAATAAGGTTAATGATTGCCCCCTCCAAGCCCGTGAACTTCAGCAGCGGGGAGCCAAAGGCTGTGAGTGCAGCAAACGCATGGGGCTCCAAACCTTTGCGGCTATACATATTGAACGCTTCTTTCCACTTCTCAAACGTACCCTTGACGTGAATCTTATCTACTACGTCCTTAGTTGTAGATGACGGGGGGCTATAAAACACACCGTCCTTAGTTATTTCTCTGTCGCCGACAATAAATTTACTGTCTCCTTCAACCCATCCAAATTGAGTTCTCATTGTTTCCGCCTTTCTGACGTATTGCAGGTTCTTAACAAAATACACAACGAACCGTGCTAAGTTTTCATATTGCTTGATGTGGGCTACCACACCTTGCTGCGCTAATTGCTTTCGTAGATCATCCTTGGTTGATATCGACATTGTGGATATGGTGAATTCCCTGATTCCATCGTGCGGTAAGTGCAATCTGAACAGGGCAACCTCGCCCATCTCAGGGTCACGCATCCGCTTGACTACGTACAGATCATGTTCGTACACCAATGCAGGCTCCGACTCTTCATCGTCGGCTTCAGGCCGTATATAAATACCACCGTTCTTACCCCGGAAAAATGGAAAGGGGTACTCAGGTATGCGCGATATCTCTTTACTCTCCGTATCCTCAATAACGTACTCATCGCCGTCTACGTCGGCTTCTTCTATCTCCACGCCCAACATAATTGGGGACTTAATCTTCCCCTTATGCTGACAGCCGTCACAACCTTGTGGGTTGAGCTTGGCAAACGTGGTGCAGTGGTGTGGCCCACCTTTCTTTCTAATATCACTAACCTTCTTATCTACTTCTGACGGGTCATAGCCTTCGTGTTTGTTGGACAGCTTGTGTGCTGCTGCGTCCCCGTCTATGCAAAAAGCTGCAATGGATAACGCCGAGCGCCACAGTGGCTCGTCAATACTCTCCTGATTCTCAAAGCAATGAAGCAGTTGGTTGCACCCATCCTCGCCCTTCAGCATGATGGTTTTAAAACGCTTTACCTTGTTCCCCATCAACGCTTCCATCATTGGGCTGATACTGCGCGGGATAAAGTCAGGTACCTCGTCTTTGGGCTCTGCCGCACCTAGGAGACTTTTGATCTCGTCGTACGTCATGCGCTGGGTCACATCATTTAGGACGGTCACCGGCTGCGGCTGCTCATTCTTGTAATTGAATGTGCCGGGGATGCGCAGGACACGGGATGCCTCAAATACTGAGGAGTCCACAATTAACCCTTGCTCAACGCACAATTCACGGAGCCTGTCGGCTAACGGTTCCCACTCGCGGCGGGAGATCGTTTTGTCTAGTAGCCAGTACGCATGTACGCCGTATCCTGAGCTAACTAATAGTGGCCTTGGTAAGCCGACTGCGATGCAGAACTTCTTAAACTCACTGAGTCCAATCTGCTGAGTCAAGTAGCCTTTGATAACGCCCTTCTCATCCGGCACACCTTTAGTGGGGCCGCAATCAATGTCCATCCACAATGCGCGGAAGTACGTGGCGTTCTCATGAGTCCTGTTGTTTAACGGGCCAAACTTAGCGCATCCAAAATACGCATCAACTTTGCTCGCTACAAATTCCTCGGCTATCTCATCAACTTCTTCCTTAGTATCTACAAATCGCTGATCGGGGTACCGACCCATTCCAAACACACAGTACCGCCCTTCCGTAGGCAGTACGGCGTCCAATAGATCGAATGCGGACATTGATTATTTTTTCTTGAGTTCTTCGATGTATTTGGCTACTTGCGGAGCTAAGCGTGGGTGGGGGCGTGAAGCCCCCTGAAACCAGTTGTAGACCGTCATCCGACTTACGCCAAACGCTTGCGCCAATTGATTCACGCTTATCCCAGCAGGTATACATACACGACCCAAGGCTACGCCCAGAGACTTAGCATTAGCCGCTTTATTGGCTGACACTAAGCTCAGGCTATAACCGTAGCTCATGCGTTACTCCTCATCACTCCAAGCCTTCACCACGGAGTCAAGGTCTTTCTTGACGGTAGGCTTAGGCTCGGGTTTCTTTTCGCGCTTGGTGGGCTCATCAATAGGCGATTCCAACTTTGGCGCAGCGGCAACGGGTGCAGGTGCTTCCAACTTAGGTGCTCGGCCTGATGTGTCCGCTTGATACGGAGTCATGATGACCATCTTCTGCACCTCGGGAGTAGCAGCTACCTTGCTGGTAACCGCAAACTGAGCCTTGTTGATAAAGCGTGTCGGCGTGAACATAACCGACTGGTTGTCGTTGTCCTCGTTGAAGCTGATCTGCGTAACCACGTAGTCCAAACTCTTGCCGTTGTTCGACAGGTATTTGGTGTAGTTCTCAAACGTATGGGTGTTGTCCCCTGCGCCATCACCGAACAGCGACTTGGATGCCAAGTTCATCTGATACACAGAGCCTTCCAGTGAAGTACCAAAGTCCTCTTCCAACACAAGCGCAATACGGCGCGAGTAACGGCAGGCTTTAGAGTTGCCCATGCCCGAACCTTTAATGTTCTTATCGCAGCTATCGCAGCGATCTGCTTGGGGGTTTGCGGAACCAGCATCGGGTGCACGGCCATCATTGGAGAAGCAATCTGGCGCAGTCGGCTCGGCTTCGGGGCTCCATGTCTTCGTGTAAAAGATACGGCCAACGTGGGGGGATGCACTAACAATGATGGTGCTAAGGTCACCCTTAACTTTACCCATCTCTTCGCCACCAACTACCTTGCGAAAGATACCGTTCTTTGGAACGATGCGTTTAACTCCGGTCTTACCAGCGAGTTGTTTTGTAAGCTCACTGACACCTGCGGTTTGCAGGAAGTCGGGCAAGTCTTGGTTTAGTAAAGCGATATCACTCATTTCATTTTTCCTTTGAACGTCTAACTACCACGGAATAAGAACTCTCCACGTTGAGACCAGCGGGAAGAAGATCGGGATTCTCAATAAGAAAGTCCTTCATGTTGGTTTGATGAAGTCGTTTCTCTAACAGGCCAAATGCACCTTGTTCTTCGATGAACGTGTACATTGAATCCCAATCATTCGTCCAGTACCGTGACTTTACCGAACGGATGATCGTGCCATGTGGGGTGCGTATGCTATCCGCATTCATCTCTTTGCATACGTCGAGCATCTGTGTTTCCAAAACTTCCATCTGCTCTTTTAAATCGGCGTCGGCTTCCTCAAACTCACGTTTGTTTTCAGCGCGTTTATCTCGTATCTTGATGTAGATTGTGGTGAGCTTGCCCAAATCTATGGGGGCAGCTACCTCTTGAACTTCGTCCATCTAATTCTCCTGATTGGTTGTAATCGTGCGACGTGCACGAATTGATTATAACACTGCTTTTTACAGTGTCAAGCGTCTTCTGAAATTATTTGTTTGTAAAGGTCAATGACCTTTTGGTGGTTGCCAATGTTGCCCCTGAGCATGGAGTACATGTGCGTCTCCACAGGGCTGCCATTGATGTGCACGACTGTCATGTTATTGACCTGACCGGGGCGGTCAATCCGTGCGTTGGCTTGCAGGTAGGTTTCTACGCTGGTGCATGGAGCGTACCAAATAATTGTGTTGGCCGCAGTTAGTGTTAACCCGTGGGATGCCGCCTTGGGCTGAATAATCAGCACCTTGGGGTCGGGGTTGTCTTGGAACCGTTTAACTATGTCGGCGCGGTTGTTCACCGATACAGCACCATTTATTACGTCACACGTAATGTTGTTCTTGGCTAAGTGCTTCTGAAGTAGCTCAATGGTGTGCGTGAACGGGACAAAGACCAGCACCTTGTGGCTGGACTCTTCAATGACTTCCTGCACCACGTTCAGTCGGTTGCTCACATCAAACTCAATGATCTCACCGTTGTCCGAGTACACCGCACCGCCAGCAATTTGCAGCAGTTTATTAATTTGTACCGCAGCATTAACGGCTGTGATCTCTTCGCCAGATGCCTCAATCAACATCTGCTTCTTAAGTATCCGGTAGTACTTTAATTGCTGTGGCGTCAGTGGCGCGTCTCTGTCTACAAAAGTAACAGGAGGCAAATCAAGGCAGTCGGCTTTCTCAAACCGGATGGCAGGCTGCAACGCCTTGTGCACGATGTTTTGCGCAGTTGGCTTTGGTATCCAGCGGTACAGACCCATCTTGAGCATCACTGAATCGCGGAACATACTGAAGAACTGCGGGACTCCGGTGGGGTTCACTAGCTTTGCCAGCCCATACGCATCTGCGGGGGACTGTGCTGCCGGTGTGCCTGTGAGCATCCACAAACCCTTGATAACTTTTGTTAGGTCACGCAGGTCTTTCCACCGATCGGTCTGCGCATTCTTGTACGCTGAGGCTTCGTCCACCACGATCAGGTCAAACCCGCCCGCAATGATTTCTTTCTTGACGATGCCGACACCATCAAAGTTAATGACGACAAAATCTGCGCCCATGTTGATAAGTTGTTTGCGCTTCTGCGCAGCACCGTATGCCACCGTAACTGTACGATGGATAGCAAACTTAAACAAGTCGTTCTGCCACGCCGACTTCATGATGGACAGGGGGCAGATCACCAGCACTCGGTTCACCAGCCCACGCTGCATCAAATAATCTACGGCCCAAATCACTGATGCCGTTTTACCTGTACCCTGCTCGTTAAAGCAAAACGCTCTACGGTTTGTGGTTAGGAACTCTGATGTTAACTTCTGATGGTCGAATGGGGTAAACCCCGGAGGCCGGGGCCACTCATACTCTGATAGGCTCATTTTTTCTTACGCTCTTTGGCGCTGACCTCTGATACTACCTTGTGGTTTGACCCACGCTTGAATGAACGGTTGGCGCTTGGGCTTTGCAGCTTCGTGCCATCCTTGTTGGTTCCACCCTTAGATAAAGCCTTGATATGTGCAACATCTTTTCCTTCGCGCACATCAGCTTCTCCGTTGTGGTTTGTGTCAGGGTTCTTTTTATCAATTGCTTCTCTCGCTCGTTGGCGCTCAAGGCGGGACTTACCCTCACCTCGGGCAAGTTGTTGTTCGTATTCTTTTTTATACGGACGGGGTTTATTCACGTAGGGCATAGTTAGCTCCTGTTGTACTCACAATCTTTCACTGCGCAGAACTTGCACAGTGGGCCTTGGACAGGGTTCCACACCCCATTTTCCTTCGCTGCGTCGATTCGTGCAACATCCTCGGCGGGCTTTTGCATGTACTTGGGCAGCATTTCAACGTAGTGGTCGGCCCGAACAAACTCTTTACTCACCGTAAAAAGTAGAGCGGACTTCACCCTCTGAAGAGTCGGGAACTTGGCGAACAGGCCACAAGCTACAAGATCGAGTTGCTTCACGTCCGCATATCTCGCACTCTTGCTTGTCTTGTAGTCCACTGAGTAGGCCATCGTTTGGGTCTGATTGATAACCACCAAGTCGGCTATTCCATGCCACCACACATTCGGTGCATCGAAATCGCAGCTTTCCAAGCTCCTTGTCAACCCAAGCCTTACTTCGCATAACTTGTCTCCGGGGATAGCCTTCAGTACATCTAGGGTAGCTTGCATATAAGCAAACTGCGGTGGGATTGGCACGTCGTCGCGGATGTATTCCTCTGCTACCGTATGCGCTGTCTTGCCATAAAGCGTTGCCTGTGTATCGGGCTCAACAATATCTCGGACTACCTTGGTGTGGTAGTACTTGCGGGGGCATTGCTGAAACGTCTTCAAACTGCTAAATGACCAGACAGTATTCATTTTGCTTGTTCCTTATCAGCAATCGCCGTAACTTTTTCCATATCCAGCCTCACAATTTAAAGGTAAATCCAACGCCCATTTGGGACGCAATCTCATGCACAACTCTACGTACTCCTTAGCCGTTTCGGCCTCGGCTTCGGGAACAATGCTAGCAATCGCATCATGCACTGTCATGACTACTCGGTATTTCTTCGCAACCATAAGCATCTGCTCACCGATCACAATCCGCGCAAGGGCTTGGCATACATTCTCAATCACCTTGCCGCCGTAGATTCGGTTTGGTATTATGGCCTTACCCTTCTTCGTATCGTAAACGACTTCGGCCCATCCGTTTTCGTCGAGTCTTGTGCGCAAATTAGGGTAACGTAAGTACAAGCCATTGGGCAGTCGAATGCCTCTGCGCCCTTCAACCTTTAAGATATTTTTGCACCCAAACTCTGCATATTGCCCATCAATAATCGCGCCAAGGATAACCGTTGCAGACTTCCACAGTTCTGTAATCTTCGGGTAAGTTCTGCGGTAGGTATCAATGACATGCTGAGCCGCATCCAACTCAAACTCGACCCCAAAGTTTTTAAGTTGCGCTTTAAATTTGGCAGCGCCCATGCCGTAACCACACCCAAGGATAGTAGTCTTGCCCACGAATCGCTCGTCCTTGGTAATGTCGATCTCTGCTTTGTTGTAAATAGCTGAGGCCATGATCTTGTACACGTCATCACCCCGATCAAACGCAGCCACCAAATCATCCTGCCCAGCCAGCCAAGCCAACGTACGTGCTTCAATCTGCGAGGAGTCTGAGTCAATCATTACGTACCCATTGGGCGCAACGATGCAGGACTTGAGCAGGGACTTGCGCGGCAGGTTCTGAAGGTTTAGCTTATCGTCGCCACCCCAGCGTCCAGTATGTGCAGCATAATAACGTAGGGGCACTGGCAAAGCACCACGGTAAGCGATACCGATAAACCGCTCTGTCCGCGTCTCTTCAATCGTTGACTTGGTTCCCAACCTAGCAGCCACCAACGCCTGTACACGTATGTCCTTATGCTCTAGCAACGCCTTAAACTCTTCGTCCGTCTTAGAGAATGCGTAAGTTTGTTTGCCGTTGGCGGGGCTAACTTTCATCGGGGGCTCTACGCCCATCGCTCTGAGTAAGTCGGCAAACTTGGGGTTGCTCATCAAGTCGTCTTTGTCGTACGTACTAAGTATGCGTTTTTTATTTAGCTTCACCTCTTCTAAATAGCTTTTGAGCAATACAACGTCCAGCCGCAGCACAGGCTCGGTAAACATCTTGACCGTCAGATCAATGAGTCGCAACTCAGTCGGCGGGAAGTCCGTAGCCATCGCTTGGAACAGGGCATACGTGATAGCCACATCGTTCTTGCAGTACTCGCCATACCTTTGCAGTTGCTCAGGGCTGAAGTCCTTGCGGCGTAGGCCTAACGCATTTTCAACTTCGGTTCCCTTTTCGCCGATACCGTAGTGATTTGCTAGGACTTTAAGGCTGCCTCCTACTTCAGTACCGTGTAAGGCTCGGCCCATCGACAGAGTATCAAGCCAACCCTTGGGGCTGAGTCCGTATACCCAAGACAAAATTGCACCGTCGAACGGAGCGTTGTGCGCAAGGGCTAGGGAATTCCCCCAATCAAACTGGGTGAGGAACTGGTGCATGGCAGCAGCATCGCCGCTAAACCAAACCGGCTTACCGTCATTAATCTGCACCGACACGCCGATCGTTTCAAACTGCGAGCTACGAATGTATTCCTCGGTGGTAACTTTTGTTAGGCTGAACTCACGGGAATAGAAGGTCTCAAAGTCGATCGTTAATATTTTCATTTTGGTTCCTCCAGTAGTTTCATCATTCCAATTGCGGTGTGCTTGTCCAGCCCTTTGGCTAGGGTCGTTGAATGCCTGCGCTGCAACTCAATCGAATACTCAGTTTTGTATATTGAGTACTTGCCGTACCTAAACTTCATCGAGTACCTCATGCCAGCCTTTTCGTACTCAATACCAAACAGCTTGTTGAGCCCCGGCAGTAGGCTTTGCAGCACTTGGGTTCGGGTCAGCGCAGTCACTTTGCAGCGCCTTCTATCCAATGCTTTAAGTCATCTATGTTTGTTTCGTAAATGACCGCAGTCAAACCACCGGCTTCTCGGATAGCCTTAAGGTTCTTCTCTTGTAGCGCGGTAGTTGTGCCCTTCCCTGCCTTAGCTTCAATAGCCAAGAACTTGCCGTTCACGCAGCAAAGGAAATCAGGCACACCACTGTTACCGTAGCCAGTACCGATCGGCATGGCGTAGTAAATGTTGTGGGCTTTGAGTATGGCCTTGATCTTTGCTTTGACTTTGGCTTCAGGAGTCGCGGCCATAAATAGTGCTGCTCCATAGTGATACCGAAGGCATGTGGTTGTGTGATTTGGTAGGGGTTATGTAACCCTTGTGCGCAATCCACCCTATGGATTTAAGGGCTCGTACTCCTGATACCCATACATTAGGATGCAAGGATGCTGGTCGGAACAGCCGGTTGTTTGCGCAGTAGTCTTTGAACTCATCCCCTAAGACCATAGGCTTTGATAGTAGCAATTGCTCTGCTAACTCTAAATAACGCTCAACAAACTCGGGGTTAGCTTTGTTGGCTTTTTCCCAGCACTTGTCCGCTAAGGCCAAGGCGTTTTCCATACGTGTTGTCATCTCATACTCCAGTTGTTTTCAGCCTCCAGTATACCACATACTTTTACTCTGTCAACATGCAGGCACAAAAAAGCCACCCGAAGGTGGCTAGTACTTACCCTAACATTTGTTAGGTATCACTTGAGCATACTGATCTCTCGCGTCAGATACCACTGTGCCTTGCGCAAGTCCTCCAGCTTGTTGCCTTTGTGGTCGGCGCGGGTGATGTACTTGACTACGTTGCCAAGGTTGTACCCCAGCTTCTTAGCCTCAATAAAGTCGATGGTCTCGATACCACCTACCTTGTAATGGGCAGGATGATTCACTGAGTCAGATTCGGGCGACTTAACAAACCTCATTGTTCCATTGCCTACCTCAGTGAGCTTTAAGCCTGCGACCTCTATCCCCGCTAGGCTCGCTCCAGTTGCGACTGCTTTCGCTACGGCTTGGTCGAACTTGTTGTTGCTCGTGCCAATGGTTAGAGTCTTCCACTTGTTCGCTGCTACCTTAGCTGACTTGCGCGGTACACGTGGAATGCCCTTCTTAGCTTTCTTGTCGTACGCAAGGGTTGCGTATACGTTGGCTAGCGTAGCCCCTGTTGCTGTTGCTACATCCTTGGCCTTAGCCTTGGGGTGCTGCTTCATGTATACGCGGATTGCTGCTGCTTTACTCTGTTCCATTTTTAACTCCAGTTTGGTTAGTAACATACTCAGTAAGAATCTCTCTCATCTTGGCTTGCTTTGTATACGCAAAGTTAGTGTTGAAGTAATCCATCACCTCCTTTGTTAGACGCAGGCTCGTGTTGAAAAGTGCGGGCTTCTTACCCAATCCCCGCCCTTTCCGTTTTTTCTCCGGCTTCAAAAATTCAATCCCTGTTGTCATTGAATTGCTCCTTTCGTACTTTTATAAACTGGTCGGCTATCGCAAACGCTTGCTCATGCGGATGGTTGTCGTTCTTGTTCCTGATTAACAGCGCTGCCATTACAAACATAGCTGTTAAGTCTCGTAGGTTCTGTTCATGCTCGGTCATCGTAGGCTCCAAAAGGCATAGGGCAATTCTCAGGCGGTACAACTACGCACCATATCGCACTCCACTTGCCTCGGCCTTTACCCACCTTGGGAATCCATCGGTCAATATAAGCATCGGGCATCTTCTCTAAACTGCGCCCTGCATTGGTGTAGTTCATGTTTAAGTAGTTGGATACATCTAACAATGTTAGGCCATCGTGATACTGCTGTAATAGCATCCGTATTCGGTGTTGGGGAGGCGTGTTCAAGAATTTTTCTCCATTTCGGCCTTTAGTTTTGGGGAGTATTGCCCAACAGATATAAGGGTTGACTGTGCTGTCAATGGGCTGAATCCGTACTTGAGATGCTGCCTAATGTTTAGATGTGCCAAGGCCAGTAAGCCATATATCTCCGCACACTCGCTGTTAAGGTTTTTTATTTCAAGTTGAAGTTTTGCAATTGTGCGTTTGTGTTCTTCAGCATCATCCAAAGGCCACAACTGCCCAAGCGGTGTAAACAGGGGGTCGTTCTTGTCCGTGCTAACGTGGTGGTTGGTGGGGTCGTACCA
>Ga0247723_1001148_pt1 | contig 15968 bp, 25 predicted proteins | sample MSEWelMarce5H_FC_FD_189079 | JGI IMG/M metagenome (GOLD analysis project Ga0247723, IMG submission 189079) | Subsurface sediment microbial communities from gas well in West Virginia, United States - MSEEL Well Study Marcellus 5H_FC | ecosystem: Environmental > Terrestrial > Deep subsurface >...
GTTGTATCCAAGCGGTGACACACTTAGTCAGTCCATTGGCTGATGTATCTGTCCATTTGCTGAAGGCTAGTGCATGAAGTGGTACAGATGGATACCTTTCTATGAGATGTGCTCTCTCAAGGGCTGTAAGGCGGTCTTTGTTTGTCTTATTCATTCTTGTATGTTTCGTTGTAGTATTGTTCTGCTTGATCAGTTATTGATTTGCAGTTAGCCCAAGTCTGTTCAGTATATTCTTTTTCAATTGTTAACTTGATAGCATTAATTATCTGCTCTTTCTCTAAATCAAGAAGTTTTTTAGCATCTTCAATTGCAGTATGCAATCCAGCCATGACAAAATGATATGACATCTGGCCAAACAAATCATTTTCTTCTTGTTTCTTTTTAGCTGCTAATTCAAGTCTATGCTCTAGTCCTTGAATCAATGTTTTTAATGCTGTCTTATTCATACATCACATTATTATCATCCAGAATACTGTGTAGTTGATCTCTGATCTCTTGTACCTTCTCATGTACATCATCTGGTAGATCTCCATGCTTGAGTTGCGATCTCATCCATTGGTCAAGTTCCCAGATTACTGCCTTGAATGCATTGCCATTCACAGCATCATTGAATTCCTCTTGTTCCTCTGGTAGGTCAAATGTTAATCTTGCTTTCATTTTTGTATAGTTTAAGTCCTAAAAATTGCCACATATCTCATGCAGCGATGTAATTATTAGTGGCCCAAAGGTCTTCTTATTTGATAGTTTTGGCCACGGATGTCCAGTTTTTTGCTTAATAAACTTGACAAGTTTTAAGGTTATTGCCTGGTGTTATTTCTATTTTTTAAGGCTGTGCCCTGATTAGTATAATATGCAATGTGATATAATTATGCACTTTTTGCATAGTTTATTATTTGATTTCTTTTAACCAGTTCTTAATTGTCTGCCTTGATACACCTAGAATGTCTGCAGCTTCACTGCGATTGAATTCTGGATGCACCTTGAACACTTCTTGAATCTGCTCCTTCTTGCTCTTGCCCTTATTCAATGCCATCACCTTCTTCAATTCAAATGTCTCAGATGATTTCAGCTTGACTTTCTTAGCCATGTTAATGAAGTACTTTGACAAGCGCTCAGCCTTCAGCACAGATTCCTTGCAGATGATGTCATGTGGGAATGCATCTGCAGATGTCATTGAATCAAGTGTGTTGATCAGCAATGCGAACCGGGGAATGTAGCTCTTCTGCTTAGGCAGCATGCTCTTCATGTACTCATTCTCAGTGGATGAATTCTGCATGGCAGTGATTTCATCATGTATTCTCATCCATTCCTTCTTGGCGCTCTCGGTGAACACAGCAATGATTGATGATATCTGTTGCTCATTGTCATAAACCACTACATTGCGCTTGATATGTTGGTACATGTTGATGATGAAGTCTTCATATTCCTGAAGGAGCTCTGCATCCATTTCATTGTCATTGTACATCTCAACCTCCACATCTGGATAGCACGTTAAGATACGGTCAATAAATCCATTGTCCTTGTTTTCTTCAGTATAGAATTGATTCAATACACCGGGCTGAATACCACCCAAGATGGGGATGATTGGTGATTCAACAAATGAGCTCTTTGAAGTTTTTCTGTTCAAAGCCACACCCTTGTTGGACCATGATGACAGCCAAAATTCAAGATCAGATCCTGCTCGGTATTTGTTCATGTCCTTCAGCCAGCCTGCAAGCTCATCCTTGAATACTCCCACAGCATTTTTGTTCTCCTCATGTAGCTCAACAAGTGCCTCCAGTGTGATGTCAGATGCAATGAACTGAGTCTTGATAGGCTTGTACAATTTCTCTTCTGCTTCACGTTCTTTCTTCTCCAGATCCATGTATGCCCGGTATGCATCCATCCGCTTGATGTAGGTCTTTATCTCACTGTTGTTTGCTTTCTGCAGTGGAAAGATGATGTTGTTGATGTTTGGTGTTTTACCCACACCAGGTCGGCCCACAATTGCCATCCATAAATTGGCGCTTTCAATCCATCCAGTCTTGACTTGTATCTTGATACTGTTGCCAATGATGATGCTAAGCAGCCATAGCATAGAACATCCCATGTAGTCAATTGATGCATTCAATGTGCGGTGACATTCCATCATGTAGGTCTGAATGTTGGCAGGAAAGATATCAATTGGAAAGGTCATTTGATTGCTGTCAATGGTGATGTCAGCAGGAGAATACTCAGCCACTGTCTTCTTCACTTGACGTGTTCCAAATCCTTTCTTATACAGATCCCTTGATGCCTCCTTCATATCACCTCCATGATATTTGTATGCATAGATGGCAAATGGAGATAGAATCTTCTCAGCTGGATAGATTGTGCCAGTGGTGAACAGGTACATGTAGCCACTATTCTCATACACATATCCGCTGTGATCAGATGTGCCTCCTTCACGTTTGATGACTTGCTTGTCCTTAAGTCTTCTCACAATCTTGAATTCACCACCAAGCACATCCCATACTGAGTTACGGCTATTGTAGTCAGTCCATGGTGCGATGCTGTCAGTTGGTATCTGTTCAGGTGCCTGCTGTATCTCTGGCTCCTTGTAGTCAAACAGCCTTGAGATGTGCAGAATCATTTCACGGTCCTTGACTGATATCTCTTTGATGTCTGAGTAGCTTAGCTCAGTGACTTTTTTCTCATAGATGAAGACGTATCCACCAATGCCCCTGGTCTCAATAATTGCTTCAGGTGATTCTTTTAGCTTGGCAAGTTTCTGATTGCCTTGAATCTCAGCACAGCGGTACAGAATGTGATATCCGTTGTTGATAGTTTTGTAGATCACAAACTTCTCATTGAAGTCTGCTATCTCTGATTGAAGATATTGGACATATTCTGTCCAGAATTCTTGCTGTGCTTTTAAAGTTGGTAGAATCTTCAGGTCCACATCAATCACCTCCAGTCCATTGTATCCAGTGCACAGTCCTTGGCCTTGAGTAGTTGGTAGATCATAAACTTTGGCAAAGTCTTCTTTGCTCATTGGCTGAGTCTGGAATTCTTTCCACTTGATATTCGGGACCTTCTTGTCACCAATGGTGATCACGCTGTAGCCGTCATCAATCAGACGGTTAATTTTTGAGATGGCTAACTTCATGCTAAGGCTACAAATTCGTAAATGTAATTTGCTGTGCCTGATTCATCCACTCTCATTCCAGTGCATTTGAACAGCACATATCCTTCAGCTGTTTCAATCTCAATCTCCAGCTCTGGATTGTCAGCTGTATGCACCTCTTTCTCAAGTGTTGCAAGGTGTGTAAATGGATAGGAGCACTGAGCTGCTTCAAAAAATTCTCTCAGATTTCTGACTATTAGATATCTCTTCATGATTATTAATTAAGTTTTGTCAAATGTAATAAGAATCTGACGTAATATATTTACTTTCCACCTCTTTCCACCTTCTTTCCACCAATTTGCCACCTAAAAAAACGCTGTAAGCTAGTGATAGTGTAGTATGCAGACGTTTTGCTTTCCACTTTTGCCACCTAAATGAAAATAAAATATTTTTTTCTGCTTTATTTTTTTTCTATTTTATCAGTGGTGGAAAGTAAAAGGTGGAAAATTCAGTGTAAAAGTGTTGATATCACTGAGATGTAGTTGCTTTCCACCACTGGAAAGAAGTGGAAAATTAATTGTAAAATTCAATCCACTGGATGATCTTGTCAGTGTAGCTGTATTCATCAAGAATTACTAGCCTTTTCTGATCATTCTTCTCAATTGGACAATCAAATTCATCTCTCAGCATCTGGATGTCCTTCTCAATGGAGCTCCTGCAATAGTCCATGCCAGTGATGTAGTTCACACGTGACGTGATTTGCTCAATGCTGTGCGGCTTTACTTTGAGCATGTAAACAATACAGCTCATTCTTCTCAGTTTCTCTCTCATATCATCTCTTTTAATAGCTCTCGGCTGATTACACCTTGATTGTCTCTGAACAAATCAGCATGCTTTGTGTGCAGGTAGATCTCCATGGTGACAAATGAGTCCTGATCATTCACTATCTTCATGTGCACATTCCCAGGATCAAGGTCTCTGATGTTAAATTCATTCACCTTCTCGAATAGATTGGCCACTGAATTGATATAGATCCTATCATTCATCTTCATGTACTTATCATGTTGATTCAATCCATGGATGATTGTACTGTGATTCAAATTAAACATGCTGGCAATTGCCTCCAGTGTGAGCTCCTTTCTAAGTTCACTGAACAGATAGTATCTCTTGTACACTAGATCCTGCTTTCTGCACTTTCTTGATAGGTTATTTTCTTCTGCTATTGATATCAGTTGTTTTACACTTGCCATAATACTTCTATTTTTTCATTGTTAAATTCATTGATGTGACACAGTTGGTCTTCTTTGCCATGGTAGTTGAATCCATCCTGGTGAAAATATCCATTGTCATCAATTTTTCCATAGCACCAAAAGCCACCTTCAGGCTCTACTGAATCAATCAGCCAAATTCTTAGATGTGATCCTGCTTTCATTTTGTCTCAATGTTAATTTCTACTTTCAATAATTCTTTTATCAGGGCATCATTCAATTTTACCCATCTGATCCACTTGTCATTTTCATCATACAATCCCACTCTGGATATTTTAATGTGCTGGCCGTATTGATCAGGCACCAGTTCTGCTGTTTTAATTTTTAATTTCATACTATACGTTTTTGGTCATTGTCAATTGATTTGAATAGTTCAGATGCTGAGTCCAGTCTGCCTGTTGCCTTGATGAAGTCCACTTCAATCTTGGCTGAGTTAATGATGACAGATCCAATGGCGCTGATGGCCTTAGCTTTGTTCACCTCTGCTTCAATCTGTTCAGGAGATAGTGAGTCATCATCAATTCTCTCTAGTGCTGCAAATAGGTGATCACGTAGATCACTGATTTTGTTCTTTGCCATTTAATTTTTGTTTTAGTTTATTGTTTAATCTAATTAATTCTTTAATCTCTGGTGTGTAGCGATGTATTGTGTTCATCAACATTGCCTCCTGGTACGTCACCATCTTCAAATTCTCCAGTCTGCAGTCAAGCCCATTTCCATTAATGAATACTAATTTCATCTTTTTAGGAATTTCACCATGTTCCTGCTCCCACAAATAGCGGTGATATAGCTCCCACACTGAGTCCTTTATCTTGATGTAGACATATTCTCTACCTGATGTATCCGGGCGCACTGAGAGATGGCCTATAGGCTTGACGTTTGCAGGAACATTGCCCTTTTTAAACATGGTGCTCTTCACTTTGTCATAAACTTCAGCAGGCATCTTGAGTCCTTTGTTGAATGGCACATGTCCTTTCTTGAATTCTCCTGCAATGCAGTTGCGATGCCTTGGCTTAAGTCTAGTTGAATATGTTCCTGCATAGTATTCTGAAGTCTTCTTTATATCCATCTTGTAGGCTAGATTGTAAAGAGTAGAGATTGATAGGCCCATTGATTCTGCCAGCACACTAGTTTCCTCATGGGGATACCTTTGCTTGATCTCATCCAGCTGTGAATCTGTGTACTTTCTCATACCAATTCCACTTTTAAAATAAGATCTGGCCACAGATCCATCTTCTTGATAGCATCTTCTTTGCTGTTGGCTTGAAGCACACGGTACATGATCCGCCATTCTCCATCCACTTTGCTCTTGTATGTAACTTTGAATGTTCTCATAGCTCTACGATGTATTTGATTTCTTTCTCATCCACTCCAGTAGTGGTCATGAATTGAATGATGGCATGTGTGATGCTGTCAGCTGATAGAGTCAATCCACCAAGCAATGGAGTTTCTTCTGCAGTCAATTCACCTCGGCTGATGAAATAGGTCACATGATAGTTGCGTGATGAATCACCAGTGAAGGTCATAGATATGTCCTTGCAGAATAGATCAAACACATCTGCTAATTCCTTGAGCTCTTTGTCACATTTATTGTCAACATTTGCGACAGATTGATATTCTTCAATGTCTTCTTCATTGTAGCCTTGGCCATCACAATAAGTACACTCAATGTTCTCCATCTTGCTTGTTTCCCAGTTGGCATACTCATATGCCCCTTCTCCGTTGCAGTCTTTGCATTTGATTTTCATAGCGAATAGAAATAAAAAATTACACTTAATACAGCCACCATTGCTGTAATTGATTGTACCACTACCCAGTGATCAGGTGTTGAAGGAATGAATCTTCTCATCTTGTTAAAAAATTAAGGTTTAAATGTCTTATGACTCTGCGAAGATACACATAGTTTTTATATATGCAAATTATTTTACACAATTATTTTGATATATAAACAAAAAGCACCCCAATCTGGAGCGCTCTTTCTTACCTAATAACCTATAAACTATACTTATGCGTGGTCAAATATACTTAATTGTGGTGAATAATACTTAATTATCTCACCTTTCCATCAATGATCCTTAAATTCTTTACCTTATAGTCACCATTGGCTTCAGCCTCTACAAAGATAAATCCATGATTCCACTTGTTGTAAGGTAGATATTCTGGTGAAAGTCCACAAAGACAGCCCTGGCTAAATGTAGTCACCACATTGCCGTGCATATCCTTCTCTGAGTGCTCAGATGTTTGGTGATGGTGCCCGATGATACATGATGCCTTGGCTTTCATAAACAATCCCCGGGCAGGATTCACTGGAGAGAATACACTGTTGCCGAATTCATGGCCATGCATCACTGCAAGCTTTCCAATCATCACCTTTTGTTTGCTCTTGATCAGCTGAACACCATACTGACCAAACTTTAAAATGTGCTGCAGTTCAAAGTCAGTGATTCCTAATAGCTCAGGAGCTCGCACCTTAAGGTAGTTCTCCCATCTTTCCTCATGATTGCCTAACTTAAAATAGATAGGCCCAGGAATGGCTTCATTTAGCGTCTCAAAGAAGTCTCTTGTCATCTGCAGTTCACCTGATAGTGATCTCAATCTAGGATCCTTGATAAATCTTGATGCCTGGTACATGTCAATTGTATCACCATTCAAGAATACACAGTTGGCTCCATTCTCAATTCCATAGTTTATTGCTATGCTTAGCGCTTCGTTGTCCTGATACGGCAAGTGAATGTCTGATAGTATTAAGATGCGATTAGATCCTGCAGGGAATGTGAAGGTTTCAATCTCTTCATAGTCACTTGCTGGTAGTGTTTTTTTCCATCCCATTGCTTCAATTTTTTGTTCATGACTGCGCACAGCTATTGGAGCAGGGCATTCATTAGATTTCTGCTCACCTCGGTAGTATCTTATCTTGTGATATACTGAGTTGTATTTGATAAATACCTTTGGATGCAAGGCCATCAATGCACTGGCTGCTGTACGGCTACCAATGTCAGGATTATCTGCTAGAAATTCCTTGATAATTTGTACATCTACCTTCATGCTGGATGAATAAAGCCTACTAGTTGCAGTCCATTCATAGCTTTCCACTGATATGTGCGAGTCTTCAATGCCACTTCAATACCTTCACGGCCTCCAGCTTTGTTGGTGTTGCCTTCAATGCACTTGAAATTCTCGGCAGTTGCCTCTACCACTATGCCAATGTGACCTGTCCATCCCCGGTTGCCGTTCTTTACAGATCTCCAAACAACAAGTGATCCAGGTACAGCTGTCTCTGATCCCTTTCTGCCTGCTTCTTCATAGTTCAAATATGTTTTGAATGCTGATGCACTGAATGGTGCAGTATCTTGTCCTGCTTCTCTCCAAACTAGCTCAGCAAAGTAAGCGCACCATGCTTGAGCATTGATAAACCCAACGGTCCGCATCTTAGCATCAAATTCTGGATTGATGAATCCCATGTTGCCAGGCTTCTCTCTTTGTCCAATGTACTTTGTTGCCACTTCTACTATCCTTTCCATGTTGCCATTTTATATACCATCCAAATCACAATAACTAGCCAAAGGGCTAGAATGATTTTTGTGACCAATGTGATAGGTGATGTTTTGATTTTTGCTTTGTGCTCCTTCTTAGCAATATATTTGATGAGTCTGAGAGTATCTCTCTTCAATTTGTATTCAATCCGCTCCTGGTATCGTGTCAAAGGAATATACTTGATCACTTCATGAAGTATAGGAACAGAATCAATCACTCTCCTAATTACTTCTTTCTCTTTGGTCACGGTATTGTATACAGTATCTGTGCGATAAATGTACTGATAGGATGTATCTGTGCCGAATTTAGCACCTTTAGCCTGTGCTTTGATAATATGCTTTTTAGCCTGGCGCACATGGTATGCTGCGTTGCATGATGTTAAGAGTAAAATGATGGCAATATACCTCATAAACTGTCTTTAATCTTCTTTATGCTGCTTATAAACTTCTTGAATCTAGATATAATTCCTTTATCATCACCGTATTTCTCTCTGATTTTTTCATCTATGCTAGATATCTCAATGCCAATCAGGAACAATCCTGCAAGTTTAGTCACTACAAACGGCACACTAAACACTGTGAGCATGGCATCATTAATCATTGCATAGTCAACAAGAAACAGAAGGAGCACTGAAGCTTCATATGCTATTGTCTTGCTTAGAATACCATGTCTCAGCCGCTTGCTTGTAAACTTACTCTTAGTTAATGCCAGGGCCACAATTGTATCTGTGAGAATTGCTAAGCCTACAGCTAGAATGATGAGTGAGATAGGAGCAAAGAAGGCCATGCATGTCAAGATGGCTGTGCGGATGATAGATGTCATACTTTAATATGTATGCATGTTCTAAACTGCGTATTTCTGTAGCTCAGTAAATGCCCAGATGCGCACCTCATCATCATTCCAATCACTCACATATGTGAATCCTGATAGAGTAATACCAAACTTTGCATCATTTGTAGTGAGCTCCATGTCTACTGAGCATGTGTGATCAATCACATTGTCATGCACAATTGTCATGATGATTACAGGATCAATGATTTGAACGTTGAATTGTGGAAATTTATAAGTTGCCATAGTTAATTAAGATAAAGTTGTTCCTGTTACTGTAAATGTTCTGCATGCTATCCAACGTCCATCTGCTCCTGTTTTACCTCCCAAATTTATCCAGCTGCCGACGTGTATATAGGCTAAAGTTGTGGCTGCTGTGTATGTTGTTGAAGTCCAAATTTGAGCGTTTGGAAAGCTAAAAGGAGAATAGCTGATCCCAAAGGAAAGTGAAAAATTGAAGATATTTTCCATTTCTCTTTTATTCGGTAGTCTCCACCCAGTTGTAAATCCAGTAATAGACAAAGCAAGTGCAGCATCAATGGCAGCATTCCATGTTATATTAGTAGCACTAACTGTGCGATAATATCCAAGCACATTTGTGCCGTTATATGTGCTCCAATCAATGACAATGTTTTTGGTGTATGTTTGTCCACCAAGCTCATCAGTGAATCTATTCGTGTTCCCAAAGGGATTGTTTGATGCAAGCACTGAAAATGAAGTGGCTCTACCAGCTTCAATGTCTCCATCATCTCCAGTGCGAAAACTCGTTGTTTGGCCTGATTTTGTCAAGGTAGCTCCCACTGGTGCAGCTGCTGAAGGTGCTGTCGCTTTTATATATCTATTGTCGCTCATATCTTGCTGATAGTTAAGTTGCAGACTCCAGCCACTGATGCTGTCACGGTGATCTTGCTGCCTACAGCTATGGTAGCTCCCAAAGTATATGCAGCACCATCATCTTGCAGTGTGATTGTAGGCGCATTCTTGATATTGGTCACTGCATCTATACTCATATTGTATGGTGCATAGAAGTCCACTATAAGCGCATCAATCAGTTCTATGGTATATTGTATGCTTGCATCAATCCAAAGGCTTGTACTGGTCTGATATTCCAATCCAGCGCCACCTGTAGGTGATGTGATGGATACATTGTGCAGCTCCTGAAGTTCAAAGCCATTCTGTACACGAATGAATATCTCTCCATTGCTGACATTGGATCTAGTCACTATTCCAATGAATACAAGATGAGCAGGTGCCACTGGCTTGTTGATGAGTCCATAGATCAAATTTCCTGCTGTACCTAGCCACACTGGATCACCAGCTGTTGCAGCTGCAGTATTCAATCCATCTAGAAGTCCTTCAGTCATTACATAACCTTGGCCGTTGTTGGCAAGATTCTGAATGATCAATCCCATTGTTTTACTGGATGTAGCTTCAGTTGTATTGGATGCCTTAGTCACAATCATATTAGTGCCATCCGCTGAGCTCACATACACTGCCTGCCCTTTGGTCATGATTTCTCCAGCCTTAACTGCGTGCTGTAGTGTGGATGCCGTTGCTGCAATGGTCCATGTTCTATCAGCACTCAAGTCATATGTAGTACCATTGATAGTCAAGTTGCGTGTATCTGGCACCAATCCTGCAATGGATGGAATAGATGGCTGATTGATTAGATCATTGTAGTCACCACTTGTTGCAACATCCGCAAGATCTGCAGTGTTTGCTTTTAAAGCCAATGCGTCAAAGACTGCATTCTCAGAAGGTGCCGTTGTAGTTACTCCATCAGTGATAGTCTGAGTGACTTCTGAAGGTATATTTATATTTACTGCCATACTATATTGATATCAAAGTCTGCTAAAGTTACTGCTGTTTCTGTTGCTACAAGTTCATCATTCAAATAAACATTGTAAGTTGTATCTGGGAGCACATATGTAGCTCCTGATTCTACACTTGCTGTGAATGTGCCATCACTATTTACCACTGTTGCTGCAGCGCAGTCACCAGATGGCGGTGGATTGCCATTCTCAAAGTCATAATCATCCATTGGTAGATCACACCAATTTTCTTCATCAAATATATTGAGAGATACATTCATGCTCCAGCCTGCTGTCATATCTTGACTGCGCTGTATAAATGGATCAGTGCTCATTGTGAAGTTGATGTCAGAGAATTCTGTCCACCTGTACTGCTGCATTGTTATCTTGATATCATTGCATATGCTCAAGCAATCAGAATGAATCTCATTGATCTGACGATATTCTTGTAAATTATATTTGTCGGCAATGGTGATGATCACATTCACCTGGACAAAGCCATCACCAAGGTTGCCCGGTTGAAGTGTTGCCACCATCAATGGATACAGTGCAGCATCACGGCTGACAGCATCTAGATAGTCACCTTGAAAGTACTCCCTGATTTGTCTGTGTGCTGTTGCTATCTCGCTGAGCTCTCGCATCAGCTGATTGAGTGTTCTGTCCATTTCTCTCTAGGTATTTTTTCAGCTTGTCAATGGCCTTCTTGCTGGCCTTAAATTCTTTCTTTACACTATCCATCCACTAGGTGTATATCCTGTTCTGTCCTTAACTACTGATTCAGCACAATTGTCATCACATCCGGTGACATACTCTGGATATAGCTGGCCATTGTCATCTACCAAGAACCCAATCAAGCGCTCCTTGTAGAAATAGGCATCTTTTCTGAGTAGATCTCTCAGTGCTGTAGTCTCAGTATCCGTGTTTGCATTCTGATATTCATCAGATGAACGGCCCACTGCTTTGTTGGTCAGCTTCTCATTCAGCAATACTGCAGATCTGTAGTCAACAAAGGCCACTAAACATGGCAGGATGTAGTTGTTCATCAGGTTTAGATAGTCAGCATCCCAGTCATTGTCTTCAATGCGCTGCAATAGGGCCTTATATAAGCATGTTCCTATGGCAGGCTGAATGTGCATGTCCTGAGTGCGCTTGATGGCCACACCTAGAATCTTTGTATCTGTATTGTTGTGAATCAATCCAAGCTTCTTGAGATTGTCCACGGTTATCATCATATTCATCATCTCTTGATTACTAGTTGCTGTACCCAAATGTGTCTGCAGAATGGTGTGGTGACCTTAGTATCTGGATTTGTGTACCATCCACCACGGTATGTCCATACGTTTCGGCCCACTCTTGCAGTGATGTTGTTGATATCTTCTCTTGTAAATAGTCTATTGATCTCAATTAGCTTTGCACAGAATTCACGGCTGCCACTTTTAGCATCTGGAATACCTGGGCGCTTCTTGTATGAATAAACTACTTCAAACTGTGCCACTGGTGCCTTAGCTTGGTCCACAATGTTCTGACCTAAGTCAGTGATTTGTCCCTGGCTTATCACCTCCAATGCTGTGAGCTTTGCAATTGACTCAGCTACCTGCTGTATAGTACTCTGCGTTGCCTTAGCAATAGCTGTAGAATCTTCTCCTTTGCTAATCATGTCAGCTACATTCTTGTCATAGTCATTCATCTGAATGAGCAGCTCCCCAACAGTGGCAAACATCATATCATGTGCTGCGAATACATCCTCATTCGGTGTATCCCATTCAATAATCTGTTCCTTGATCACATAGTACTCTGATGCGTCACGGCCATACTCACTGAAAATGTCTAGCTCATCTTTGCTGAATGCATGATTTGTACCACAGCTTGACATGGCCACAGTTGGTAGACCTACAATTTTGCGTGCTTGTCCTTCATCTATTCCAGGGAAAGAAGCTAAAACAATCTGCAATGCTGAGTCAGCTGTCAGTGTTCCTGCTTTAATCTGTGCTACCACATCAATAAGTGATGCTATCTGTGCTCCATTGAGAGCGCTTTTAGCTACATCTACAGGCACATCTACTGCTGTTGGTGTAGTTGGTCCATCCTTAGGTGCAACAAGCGGTGCCACAGCCTTAGCAATTGATGCAATTGGTGCAACATCTTTAAGCTTTAATACTGCCATAGCTCCACTTAATGATGCCATGTAGTTAATCATCCATTCAATCTGGCGCTGTCTAGCATTTACATAGGTCAGTTTAAATATCTCAAAGAGATCTGCAGACTCAGCTGCATTGAATGATCCATCCTTGATGATACCAAACAATGAAGGAGATGTCACTGAATGTGACACCAAGATATTCTGCTGCACTGATTTCTCAGTCATCAGATATCGGTCACTCAGGTCATTGCCATTCAATGAAAGAACCGTTGGCGCTGTATCTGTAGAATCACTGAATGTGATGATTATTTCTCCAGCATCCTCAACAGATTGTGTACGGCCCTTAATTTGTTCCTTGATATTTCTTTCTTCTTCAGCTGTCTCAGGAAAACCGCTTGCCAGATTTATTAAAGTCCCGGCTTTAAAGCCATTTTGGATTTCATACATATGGAATTTAGAGATGTCAACATCAGTCTGAATGGCTGTGATACCGCCATAGTAAGGCGGTTTAGGATACACACCCTTCTCACCTTTGGATCTCTTAGCTGGCTCCTTGTAATATAGAATAAATGAACCTGTTTTGTTGGTCTCATCTAGTGCAGGATAGCTTCTGAAGTTGGTCCCTTCAGCAGTCTGCTCTCTGGCATTCCAATCATCACTGACAAAGTATGTGCGCTCATCTTCGCTAGATCTCACAGCATCAATGTCAATGAATTCCCATCTCACTACTCTGGTGCCTTCTCTGTTCCATGTTCCAATGGCAGCCATTCCACCAAAGACTTCAAAGTCAAAGGTCATCCGCTGCACAATCTCATTCATGTCATAGTCACTGTATGGATTCTCCAAGAATAAAGTAGCATCACCGGATGTCACTTCAAGTCCTGATCCTGCAATGTAGAAAGTTTTAGATTTGATTATTCCCTGGTGCCAAGCGGACCCATTCAATAGGTCAATCAAGAAAAAAGGATAGTCATTTCTGGCTCCCCATTTCATTACTCCAGTCTTCTTGTCCTTCATCTCCAAAGGCTTCTGATATTCCTTAGAGAATGAAAGTGTGAACATCTTATCACTCATATATTGTGTGTATTATTTCAGTGTCATATTCATTATTTGCTGCAGTATCTTCTAATACCTTAGCAAGTCCTTCTTCACACAGCGCATGTGCCTGCAATGGATCTAGATTTGAGTCACTCTCTTGCTCCCAGATGCGGTAAGTGTAGTCACCGGCATATGGAAAGGTCAAGTCCACCTCATCAATGATCACAAATTCATCATATCTAGGAATACCAGTGCTGATATTCTCCAAGATACAGGTCACTGTCTCAAAGCTCTGCTGATGTGTAAACTCAAACAGCCAGTATGGTGCTGTCAGTGTCTGCAGCTCCGTCACTGTCACTATCAATGTGCTGCTCTGTGATCTCTGTATTCTTAGCATTGCGCTTTAATTTAGGTGATTTCGGCTCAAAGATAAACAACAAGCCAGCTGATTCATACTCAGATTCATTGCCTTCAGTGATTTTCCACCTCTTGCCGTTGACTCTTAGATCAGCACCAATATATACTGCCTTTATTTTCATAGCTCTAATTTAAGCAAAAAAGGGAAGGAAACATTTCCCTCCCCTCAATTATTTTGTGCGGTCTGAATTAAACTGCTGGTGACTGCTGTGCAAGCAAAGTTGCATATACTGTACCATCAACATCTGGCACCTCGTTGTTCTCCATTCCGAATAGAACAATTGTGTGTCCATTGCGGTCTGACTTAACTGTTCCAGAAGTGTACTCACCTCCATCATTTACTTGTACTCCTTCATCAAGTCCTAATGCTACAATTGTCCCATCAGCCTTCTCTACCAATGCAACAATCTCATTCTGTGCAAGCAAGTGGATTTGTGACCGAAGGTCTTTTGAATCGGATGCAAGGATCATTGTCAATGTCTGCTCATACCAAAGTGTTCCATTATCTTTGTTCACCTTGATAGGCGCTGCATAGCTTGAAAGATTGCTCTTCAATTTATACAAGAATGTCTCACCAGTTACTGTCAGCACAGTGACTACATTGTCAACCACTGTTGATGTAGCGGCAGACACTGGAAACAATAGAACCGATTTGATCCCACCTTTTCCATTGGTACATGTTCTGTCATTGTACCCATTTGTCATTTCACATGCCATGTGTTCTGTGTATTTAGTTTTGTAAAAGGGAGCACCCTTGAGCGCTCCCATAAAAATTGTTAATTAGTCGTTTCTCCAAACACCAATCTGATTCAAGAAAGGAACCTGAACACCAGCACGGAATTTAGAGCGGATGTAGATCACGTCATCATCTTGAGAATACCACATCTCGTAGTTATCAAAGTCAGATGTCAAGTCAGTTCCGAAGATGAATTCAGTTGACTTACCTGTGAAGATAGCATCTGATCCATTTAATCCTGGGATACGAACCACTTTCATGTCTGTACCTGGAACAACGATCTCAGTCATTGAAGCAATTTGTGCAGGAGAATAGTGGAAGAAGTTCAAGTCAACCAAGTTCTTCATCAAGAAGTTGAAAGACTCACGGCCAGCAAAACATACAAATGCTGCGTTTTCAGCTACTGCTTCAGGTGTGTTTGTGAAGCACTCATAGAAAATGTCATATGCATTTGTTGCATCCATTGATGCTGTACCTGATGTGTTCAAGTTTACTGCACCATTGGCAACAGTCACAAACTGAATGAATCCATTCATCCAAGCCAAGTTACCTGTACCAGTTGATTTGTTACCTTTCCAGATCAATTTGTCAAGCTCAATTGCATGCAAGCTCAAAAGGTATGAAGTCAATTGTGCTTCAAACGGCAAAGACTGATCCTCAGCCATTGCACCCGGGCGCAAAGCTAACTGTGTCCAGAAACCTGCAAGGTCCTTCTGGCAGAAACGCTTCATGTACCCAAGAGTCTCAACAGCAATTGCACGATCTGTGAAAATTGTGTCTCCTTCTGGAGTCATTGTACAGTCACCTGACTGATATACAATTGAATCATCAAGCAATTTGATTTCTTCTGATCCTTTGATGCCTTCTTGAATAGCGATGTACTCAAGTGTGCGTGCCTCAGTCACTGAACGTGTGATAAGGTCTTCTCTTTGTTCGTCAACATATGCTGCTAGTCCAGCAACATCATAGTCAAACTTTGTGCTAATGAATTTTTTTAAGCTCATTTTTTCTACTTGTTAATGTTATTTTTCAAAAATAATTGGCGAGTTGTTAAGGTGCTCGTAACCCTTGCAAATTTCTCTGTCTCAGTTACACTGTTTGAAGGAGCTGC
>Ga0247723_1001150_pt1 | contig 15958 bp, 19 predicted proteins | sample MSEWelMarce5H_FC_FD_189079 | JGI IMG/M metagenome (GOLD analysis project Ga0247723, IMG submission 189079) | Subsurface sediment microbial communities from gas well in West Virginia, United States - MSEEL Well Study Marcellus 5H_FC | ecosystem: Environmental > Terrestrial > Deep subsurface >...
ATCTATCCATTCTGCTATGATGAAACAATCCTTCTCCATGCGCCACTGTGAAGTCCTGGTTCTGCCACCATTCATCTATATTGGTCTCTAGATCTATTCCTTCTCCTGAGAATGGAGACAGGCTCTTCAGATAGAAATCGGTTTTAAACATGCATGGGTTATTGGTCTGGTTGGCGTATCTAGAATTGCAAAGATACATTCCTGTTTCCAAATCTACTCTTATATGTTCCGGGAATACTACATCTGGTGATGGTCTCCAATGAATGCATTCAAATAGATGCTTAGGGCTAGCCATCTCGTTGAAGGCAAACTGACGGGTGTATAATGGATCCCCAGGGAACTTTCTATGCCTATACTTGACTACGTCGGCCCTGCCTGTATCTAGGAGCGTCATGCCGCACAGGAGCTCTTTACGCACCGCTACTGACTCTTCTATAGACACCCAATCGTTTTCTAATAGGAGCACCTTGTTGGTCATGGCAGTTTGAGCTAGCCTAGTGAAGGCTTTGCCTATGCCTACGTTGGTAGGGCTCATTATAATGTTGAGGTTGTATAGGGAGGCTATCTCCTTGTCCTCACTAGTACCCTCTTGGAAGAATATCCATGAGTCATTTACCATGTCTAACAGGCCTGAGTACTTATAGGACTCTAGGGTGTTTATTAGGGTCCTAGGTGATTTCCAGGATAGTATGCCTATTGATAGGTCTAGCTTGTTCATGTTTTATTTTTTAATTGGGAGATTCATATTTTAAGTCATAGTCTTCAAATATACTCTTTATAGATATGAAATTGTCTGGGCCATCAACTCTACGATATATCGTAATGTTCTTATGGTTCATATGCACTGCAGGCATTAGAGTTGAGGTGGATACCATATGAAGTTCTTTAGCGCCCATCATGACTTTATACCAGTCTAACATAGTATAGCCTTCTACATATTCCATATCTACTATCTTATAGTCAGATTCTATTTTCAGATCTCTCTTTCCAGCAGATGAATGTCTATTCACTAGAATATAATCTCGGTTTCCTAATCCAAGATGGTTATACAACTCCCCCTCTTTCTTAGTATTTCTTACGAATGTAAAAGTTTTCCATAGGAGTGGGTCTAATTCTGATATGATATACTTATCATATAGCCATCCGGTATTCACCCACTCTTCGTATGGAGTTATTGCTTTTCTCATTAAAGGCAAATATATAAAATCTTCTGTCATAACCACAGTATCTTTTCCCACATACCCTTCACTCATCTTTTTGAAGTTTATATATGGGATGTAATCCTTAATCCATATATACTCATCTTTCGCCCAATACAATATCTTGTAACCTAGATTATGATAGTGTCTTGCTATAGGTTCACATAGCAGTATATCTCCTAATCCATAAGGCTGATCTATCTCACATACTTTTCTCATGTTGGTCGTTAATTTATTTAGAAGATTTTATTTTTCTCCCATCACCATGAAGGCATTATATAGATCTACTCCGGATGAGAATATATTAGAGTATCCCTTATCTGTCATGTAATCCACTATAATTGTGGAGTTAAATATATTCTTATGCTTCCGGTTGGACCATGGCCTATGATATGTTTGTGAGTAGTCGGGTAGATATAAGAACAACACTCCACCGGATTTCAATTTGTCATACCAGTAGTCTAGAGCTTCTACCCAATCATACAAATGCTCTAAGCAGTGGGAGCTAAATACATAATCTAGGTTATCGTATGGGAAGTTAGTAGCATGCATTGATCTGTCTATTTCAGGATCCACGGTCTTAGCTCCTGGGAATGCCCACTCAGCTCTATTACATCCTACATCTACTCCAACCCCCTTACACACTTCTTTAGCAAATGGAAATGCGAATTTAGCTGCAAACCCAGTAGATTGGTATTTGGGGTACAAGTTTCCATTATGACTTATCACTTCTATCATATATCAGTTTTTTAAATTTATTCATTATTACTTCCGGTTTGAATTGGTCCACTAGGTGTTTTACATTGTAATCTTTTTTCTCGAATCCGTTAAGCAAGCTCTTCAGATCATCGCAGTTCCTGTAGTACATCCCATAGTCTCCCATGACATATATATGGTTCCTATCCCGGCATTCCCAGTTAGCGATTACAGGCTTGTTTTGATGGAGGAACTCAGCCACCGCTAGTCCGAAGGTCTCACCGTCTGTCCTACCATGTATCATGGCATCGCAGGTGTTTATAAAGGCCGCCTTGACATTCAAATCCGTCTCAGCATGCAGATACATGATGTTGGGGTGAGGCTTGGCTAATGGGGCTGTATTCATCAAAAGGAAGTATCTTCCTTTCTCTGCTGCGTGATACAATGCCTCAGACAGATATGGGACATCGAATTGACTATACCCTCCATATCTTCCAAACACCGTTGCCTCTTTAGGAATGTTCAGATACTCTCTGAAATCATTTTTCACTTCTTTTGGCAAAGATACAATATGTGGGAGATATTCTATCATATATTTCTCACCTAGCCAATCACTCACCGCCACATAATTATCTCCATGAGGTTCTGATCCGTTGAATACAACGTGAACGAAGTTCTTTACGCCTGGTACAATCCTTCCGTCTCGGTGCCCGGCTTTTATGAAGTAGGCATAGTCTATTGAGTACAGGTCTGCGACGGTGTTTGAGAAGGATTGGAAGTCTTCATATAGGAGAACTCTATCTCCGAAGCGGTCTACGAACTTCTGCTTAGCCGCCATATCTGAGTCTGCCGGTGCTGCTACATAAGAGACATTGCCTAGTATCTCCTCATTGTAGTGAGCGTAGTCGTATAACGCTACCGATGTTCCTCTTAATCCGAATTGATTTTCTACAAATAGTATGTTCATGTTGTCTCTAGTTCTATAGCGTCTGGTGGGACATTGTTTAATGAATAGTACCCTTTTCCTCTGAACTGTGGGTCTCTGTATAGCTTGAAGTAGTTTCCTGGTATGTACTTAGTGTTTACCTTTAGTATGACAGGATCGGCCCCTCCCGGATAATAACTCTTCAGCCTCCCTGAAAGTTCTTTTGCTACGTCTAGGTCTTTAGTGAAGTAGATCCTATCAGGGTGGAAGGCTTTCTTCGATCTTGACTTTGGTGATAATCCCAACCTCAATATCTTCTCATATGCAGTATCCGTTGTTACATGGTACAATGTATCGGGGATTTTGTACTCTTCTACATCATACTTGGCTTCGAAGTATAGATCTAAGTAGGCAGGTCTAGATTCGGCATATTGCATCATCTTATTTAAAGTATACGCACTCTGCTTAAATTTATTCTCGCTATCCTTCACAGCAAAATAAGACGGGAACCAGCCAAGATTATTTGTCAAAGTTATCAACTCACTCAACTCGTTCTCATCAGGCATATGTTTTGTGTATCTGATTATGAACGTATTATTACGATAGTCCGGTATTATATTATGGCTATCTGATTTGTTTTTCTTAGATAGTACGGATATAGTAGCTTGCATTGAGTGAGTCTTAATCAATCCCTCATTCAGGGCATACTCTTCGGCATACAATTCCATCATCAAATCTACAAACTTGATAATGTCATCAGCCTGCTGCAATCTAATAATGTCCTTTCCTTTAACTGATACTATCATAATCTCTATTTTATCTCACTTGTCTGATGCTAAATGTCTCCGGCATATCCCCAGTTATTAAAGTTGGTAGTCGATATTAAATTTAGCAATCTTCTTTTGTTTTTGAAGAAGTAGTCCCATGAGGTCATAGCCTGATTGAAGTCTTCAGGGGCTAATTTGTTGTACTTCGTGAGTTCAAATTTGCATATGATGGTGCAGCCACAGTCTGTGTCTACGGTGAAGAATGAATAGTTGTATGCCATTCTGTACTTGAGTACGGACTTGTAGACGTCTCCGTGCCATATGTTGCTCACTCTAGGCACAAGCGTATGGAACTCTAGCTCTGGGTTAGTGTCGTGAAGCATGATGCAGCCTTCATCTCTCAGATGATCTAGGGCATTCTTAATATCCATGTCTACCTGCTCTGTGTGGTGAAGGCCATCTATGAATATGAAGTCATACTTCTTATCTCCAATCTGTTCAAAGAACTGGTTTGAGTCCATTCGGTAGTTTACTTCCGGCACCATTTGGCCTTCTACTCCCGGATCCACTCCGTCTTTGTTCTCAGCAATCACTTGCCGGATACATTCACCTCTGAACACTCCAATCTCCAGGTAGTCTTTATACCCTTGTGATTTTATAATCATGTTCATCACTTCAAATCTTGTCATAACTGTTTTGCTTTATTGGGTTATTTAATTGTGGAGTATAGCGCATTCTGCTTCTCCTGCCTGTCTATGTTTTTTATATGTAGTAGACAGTAGTCTAAGGTTTCATAAGGCAATGCAGCATGCGTTTCATGGCCGAAGAGCTGCTCATGCACAGCATTCTTCCACTCAATAGCAGGGCTGTTTACGATAATCCTAGTCTGATAGTCAGGGTAGTTTATATGTCCGGCCTCATTCACCCTCCATCCCCACTTAGCAATATGCTCAGGGGTGATTCCCACCACTACATTCACTCTAGGTACCAGGAACATGTCCACCGTATTGTTGTTATACAGGATCTCCTTTAGAGTCAGTAGCAGAGTATCGTTTACATTCTCATCAGCGTCTATGAAGAATATATACTGCTTCGTGCACTTGGACTTGGCAAAGTTTTTGTGAGCTGAGAAGTCTCCTTGGAACTCATGCTGGTACAGGTTTATACTACCACTATACTTTTCTAGCGTGGCTATTGTGCTCTCCTCAGTTGAGAAGTCATCTACCACTACAATCTCATCATCTACGGTGAGGTGTGAGATTAGTTTTTTTAAGAGGGGGTCTAAATAAATAGCCCCCTCGTTAGATACTGTTACGCAATATGAAATGCTTACCATGTTAGATGAATCCTAAAGCCTCTAAGGCCTGTGAAAAATATTGTTGATCGAAATGCAAAACGTTTTTCATATCAGTCTTGTACTGATGATAGGTCCCGTCCTTCTTCTTGAACTTTTCTTTCTCATGCTCTTCTACCGGTATCTGCCTTGCTACAGCCCATTTCCAGGTGCTAGCAGGCATGCCGCTCTCGATGTCCGGAAATATGATGCCTATGCCATCCTTAGTGAGCGTAGTAGGATACCATACGAAGGAGTCCTCATCTACAAATTTGATGTCTCTGAACAGGGTTGGAATCATCGACTCGTACCCTAGGATAGCCTCTGTGTTTTCTAATAGCAGCGTATTGGTGCCATAGCCACACTGTAGGCAGTCCCATGAGATGAGGCCACCTTGATGGCGCTCATAACATAGAGGTGATTTGCATTTTCTGCATTCTGTAAGTTGGTCTTGCATAGTTTAGCCTTTTAGTATTTGAGTAGTTGTTGAGATTATTTTTGAGTCATCTACCGGCACTCCTGTAACAGTGCTGTCCCATGATGGGGAATAGTATTGAGGCCTGTCTTTAGGCTCCTCTACCTCATCTAACTTCTCTCTAACTATGCTCCATTGGAGGGGAGTTATGTTTCTAGGGTCTGAGCCCTCTGCGAATCCTTTTAGCCATGTGGCAAATTGTATAGCTGTCATGTTGCAAATATATAGGTTTTTTAAATCTCTTCCAAATATGTAATCTCAGGCTTCTTAACGTTCACTAGCTTAGGTAGAGATAATACTACCGGCTTGCTGATCTTAGGCATGTGCTTAGTCAGAATCTCATCTAGCTTCTCAGACATCTTATCAATAGTATACTCCGTTCTAGTCTTGTACCCCTGGCGCTTACCAAGCTCTGCATACTTAGGGTAGTTTGTATGCATGTCCACTAGAGCATCAGAGATAGCTTTCACATCAGGTTTGAACCAGCTAGAGTCCTTTAACAGGAATTGGTTAGCAGCTGACCCGTGGATTTTCTCCACCTTACCGGCCACAAACAGATTGTATTCCATGTGCAGGAAGTCTTTATGACCACTCCAGCAAGATGCTATGATAGGTTTACTAGACACCGCTGAGAACTCCGCATACGGTAATCCGAATCCTTCATTTCCCACTAGCGCAAAGGCTTTTACTTTCTCATGAGAGTACAGCTCACACAGCTCCGATTCTGACAGCTCTCCATGTATCAGATAGATCTTAGGCAGGTCTTTGCCTTGGACCGTCTTAATGAGGTTGTTTATCTCTCTCAGAGTACGTTCCTCATCCATGTGAGAGTATCCTCCTGTTGAACATTTCATGATGAGGGCTGGTTTGTTCTTCTTATCCTTGAACGCCTCTAGGAATCCTATAACGAGCCTTCCAATCATCTTTCTGTCCTCTAGCTGTCCTGTACCGGCCATGATATGTCCTACTGTAAGGTAGCAGAAGCTTTCTTTGATAGATGACAGGTCAAAGGTTACCTTCTCAGGCTTACTGAATTTAGTAGTATCCAGCCCCAGGAAGAGTACCTCCACTGGCTTTTCCAACACTATAGTACCTATCTTGTTACCATCTTTATCATTCTTGTCCCATGAGGTATGCTCAGCAATGGCTTTAGTATGTTCAGATGATACTAGGTTGAAGTCCATCCTGTTTAGGCCCTCCATCATATCTCCCGGCACGATATCCGTTTCCACTAGGCATGAATATCCAATATTTACTTTGCCATTCCTCGTGAACTCATTCGCCACGCTTATTTGAATCCAAACATCAGGCTGCTCTTTTATATCCTCCTGATTTACGAGCCTTTTCAATAGCTCACTATCTCCCGGATTGTCGGGATTGAGGGCTCCAAATGGAGTGTTACCCCATCTTAGGGACAAGATCTTTATGTCCCATTCACTATCCTTTGCTTTTATTAAAGCGTTTAGGAAGGATCTCGCCATCGTACCATACCCGCTGAAGGTATCTACTGGGCAAGCACACACTGCTGTTAATTTACTCATAACTACTCAATTTTGATATATCGTGTTTAACCATTTTTTGTACAAATTCTTCAAAGGATGTTTTGGGAGCCCATCCTAACTCTCTAAAAGCCTTGCTAGAATCTCCAACTAAAGTTTTCACTTCTGTAGGCCTGTAATACTTGAGGTCTGTCTTGACCATGTTTTCCCAACTATCTATACCAATGTACTTGAATGCTACATCTAGTATGTCCCTTATGCTCTTTGCCTGTCCTGTAGATATCACATAGTCCTCAGGGTTATCGTTTTGCATAGTGAGCCACATGGATTCAACGTAGTCCGGGGCATATCCCCAATCCCGTTTAGATTCTATGTTACCCAGGGAGATGTGATCGATTTCACCGGCGTATATCCTAGCTATCTGGCTTGAGATTTTACGGGTGACGAAGTTTACAGACCGCCTTTCACTCTCATGGTTAAACAGTATTCCACTGCAGAAGTATCTTCCGTATGACTCTCGATAGTTCTTAGCGATGCAATGTCCGAACAGCTTTGCAGCTCCATAAGGGTTTGTAGGATTGAAGGGAGTATTCTCATTAGCTACGTTGGTAGGAACTTCTCCGAACATCTCAGAAGAGGATGCCTGGTAGAACTTCACTCCGTAGAGTTTATCATACTTCCTTACAGCCTCTAGCATTCTTACTACGCCTAGTCCGGTAACATTTGAAGTAATCTCAGGTGTCTTCCAGCTCTCTGCTACTGAAGACTGAGACGCTAGGTTATACACCTCATCAGGCTCAGATTCCTCTAGGCATTTCATGATAGACCTTTGGTCTGTTAGATCTCCATCTACATATTGAATATCGTATAGAAGATGCTCGGTGTTGGGGGAATATTCAGGCGATCCCGGCCTTCTCATACCATATACGGTGTAGCCAAGGCCTAGCAGGAAATCTGCTAGGTGGCTACCATCCATACCGTTAATGCCAGTTATTAGGGCTGTTTTTGACATAGACTGCTTATTTTAGTATTACATAGATAGCGAATTGCTAACGGTCCTCAAAGGTAGGGCATTCACTTCTAAGATACTATACTTTTGTCTAGGTTTTCTATTCTCAATAGTCCGGTCTACCGCATCAATAACATTTATAGCCATGTTAGAGGAACTCATCATAGCCTCTTCGGAGGTTACCCAAGCCCTTCCGGCAGCTCCTTTAGCCTCTCTCTCTTCCTCAGACATGTCATATACCTTTCTGATGGCTACTGCTGCATCTCTGAAGTCAGCTCTGTCATCTGATATATAAGGAGTTGGTACTGATCCCTGGATGCTTATGTTTGATGGGAATACCGGAACGGCCCACTCTCCGCAAGTCTTGTACTTGCCAAAGTGATTTGAACAGAAGTTCTCGTTGAACTCAATCCAGGCACCGTTCTCATCTTCAAATCTCATCTGATCCTGCATACCGCCTGTTACGTTGGCGATAATCATAGTGCCGGTCATAAGACTCTCTGTGAGAGACAGTCCCCATCCTTCATTGCTACTCAGCAGGATAGTGACATCGGAGGCATTGTAGAGCATGTTCATGTAGTCTACTGCAGCTCCTACTTGTGAGAAGATTACCTGGTCCTTACGCTCTCCTAACAGATATTCGATTACTACGGGAAGGTCTGTACCATTCTCATCAGTAGGGTGCGTATGGAGTACCAAGCAGCACTTATCTGCCTTCTCCTTAGGTAATCCATCTAGGAACAGTTTAAAGGCTACTATAGTGTCAGGTATTGACTTTCTACGGATGTTACGGCTGTTGAACAGGACTGCAAATTCAAAATCCTTCTTACCGAATAAAGCCTTTTTGAAGTTCTGCAGGTCTGCATACTTCTCATGACTCTTGATAATGTTGAAGAACATGTCTTCGTTGATACCGTGGGGTACGTATTTGATTATCTTGTCATTAGCATAGTCACCTAACACCACTCTGTTAAGGATTTCGGTCTGCTTTGAGATTGCTAATAAGGTATCACAGCTCCTGTAGAACTCTCTGTTGTACAGAGGAGCTGGCTCAGAGTCCCAAATCTGTAGATAGATCATCGGAATTTTCTTTCTAATCTCCTGCTCAATCTCAAACAACCAGATGTAATACCGGGGATCGGTGATGAACATAAGGGCGTCAGGCTTCTCATGAGCTATAAGGGCTTTTAGGAAGTCTGGGTTGCCATAGTTATCAGTGGGGTACAGGATTACATATGAGTCTGATATACCAGCTATCTCATTAGTAGACTGGCAGATGTCGAACCTCTTACCCTTGTCTGGGTGATTGATAGCCCCTCCTATTACTGCGTAGTTGTAGTGGTGGGCCGTACCTAGCACCATTTCTCGTGCAATGGTAGCGATGCCGCTGAAGAATCGGATATCATCGCAGATGAGCAGTATCTTCTTCCTATCCTCTTTTTTAATATAACCTTCTTTCATTTATTTTTCTTTTGTTTTACTTTACGTATCGTGATGTCACTTCTCCCTTTTTATTTACCTCTAGTACAATGTCTTTAGATTCCAGGAACTTCTTGCCCTGTTCTACAGTCCCCTTTGGCTTTCCAACGGACTTAAGCACTTTATTGGCCATAATATTCAGAGCATATCCCTCAGGAAGCGTATCCTCTATCGCAGATAATTGCACTATATCTAGAACTCCTTCAGATAGCAATACGCTGGTTTTACCATCTGCCTGGAACTTATAGAAGTTGATTTTGCCTGTGAGTAGCCCCCACGCCATTTTAATAATTGTTTTCATATCGTTTGTTTTTATAGACTGCCGCTTGTAGATAGATTGCTGTAAGACATTATTTTAGTCTTGAATTCAGGCTCATTCATGAACAAGTGCATAGTCCGGTTTACTAATTTTTGGAGTGATAGACCTGTTTTGGCGCTCTCCACTTTGAACTCGTCAGCTAGGTCTTTGTAGATTTTTACTGAGGTAAGTTTTAGTTTATCATTTTTCATAATTGTGTTTTATATATTCGTATATAAATATATACAGATTTTACTAAAACGATTCTCTTACCCATTTTTTTTGTTACATAGAGCGTCATCATCTTTGAAAGGGCAGAACCTGCAGTTGCTTGGAGAGGGGTTTTTATCGAACTGCTTTTCCTTATATGACCCATCCGGGTTAAACGCATTGCTGATGAATATCGCCATTCTCTGCATAGCGGCGTTTATCTTAGCGGTACCGTTAGCTGGCTCATGCATCTGTATTCTAGATTGCGGGAAGTCTGAGTTCTCCCAGAGCTTTCTTCTCAGGATTCTGTACCTTGGGACAATGTTCTTTATGTCCACACCGAACTGTTTACTGAAATACTTCTTGTAGAAGAGCACTTGAGACTGCTTGATGTCATCCCCTTTTTCATACTTGGACCATCCTTTGGTTGATGTCTTGAAGTCCTCTATGTATATGGTTCCATCTCTCAGGTCTTTGTATATGAAGTCCACATACCCATTGAATAGGAAGGTGTCATTATCATCTCCTATCTCAACATTGACAGGTACCTCTATCCCAAGCAGCTCCTGGTTCTTGTTAGAGAAGTGATCCGCTCTCTTTTTCTTGAAGGCAGTAAGGATTTCAACCCCGTCTTGGAAGAATTCCTCCATCTCTTCTTTGGTTGAGAAGTGATTTCCGTTGTTACTCAGCTTCTCCTTGAGATATTCGGATTTAAAGGTCTGCTCAAACTTTCCTACTATGTCGTACTCATCTGCCGCCTTTATCGTAACCTGATACATTATCCTAAGGTACTCTTGGATGGCTTCATGTATAGCGGTACCGAATACTGTGTTTATGCTTCCGGTAAACATTTTATGTCCTTTGGCATAAGTTTGATACCACCTGTGTGGACAGGATTCGTATACTGAGTATTGGGAGAATGATATGTTCTTCTGATCCTCCCTCTTCTCACCTCGTAACTTAGCTTTTAAGGATTCTGATAATCCTATGGCTTCTTTCATGATATGTTTGCTATTATGGTTTCTATTTCTGATATGGTGTCCTCTACTGAAGACATAACTCCCGGAAAGTTCTCCGGGAGTACTGCTTCATCTTGTGATGTCCATTTATCAATAATAGAGTTGTAGTGCTCCAGCTTTTCTTCGCAAGCCTTCAACCTTTTTTCTATTTCTTCTGGATTCATCTTATAACATTTATTCGGTTTCTAAAATCTCTTCTGTGTCCTCAGACTTAGCGCCTTCCGGTGTGAATTCGCTATTCACATGTCCACACTTTACGCAGTGGAATACCGGGACCGGGATTATCTGATCCTTGTCAGTAGCAGCCGCTACAAGGAATTTAGACACCTTTCGGAGCATGTAGCCCTCTGAGAATATCTTACCCTGGCATTTTTCACAGATTACCCCAACTGTTTGTTCAAACCGGATACCGGCTAAAGGATTATGTTGCATTGTTTTAGATTATTGCATGAATTGTGAATAGTCGATTTCCTCTTTCTTACTCTCGCCTACAGTATACACTACTGACTCTGTGGTGAGGATTGTACCAGCTACGCTAGAAGCGTTCTCAATAGCAGTCCTAGTCACCTTAGTAGGATCCAGGATACCGTCTGTAAGCAGGTTCACATAATGACCAGTCTTTACATTGTACCCATACCATTTAGTGTCATCTTCAGTTTGGGAGTATGATGAGGTAGCTAGGTTGCTGATTGATCTCTTATTGTCGTTGATGTTGCTAAGGACGTCGTGGTAGTCTTCGATACCGGCATTCTTGAGGATTGTCTTGAATGGAGCATACAGAGCCTTCTCAACAATGTCATAGCCTAGCTTTTGGTCTAGGTTATCATACTCTAGCGTCTTAAGTACGCCAGCACAGTTGATAAGCGCCATGCCGCCTCCTGGGACAATGCCTTGGTCAATAGCGGCCTTAGTGGCATGCAGGGCATCATCGACACGGTCTTTCTTCTCCTTCATCTCAATCTCACTCATCCCGCCAACGTTAATGATGGCTACACCACCAGTCAGCTTAGACAGCCTCTCCTGTAATTTTTCAATCTCGAAGTTAGACTTGGCAATGTCGATTTGGGTCTTGATCTCATTAAGACGTACCTCAATGGCCTCAGCTTCTCCTTTACCATCAATGATAGTGGTGTCCTTTGAGGTAATGGTTACCATCCGGGCCGAGCCTAATAGGGGTTTGAATTGGTCAGCCTTCATCTTGTCAATCTTATGACCCTTTGTTGAAGATACTACGGTACCTCCGGTGAGGATGGCCATGTCTTCCAAGATAGCAGTCCTACGGTCACCGAAGTCCGGAGCCTTCACCGCACACACCTTGATAGTGCTATTGGCTTTATTGACTACTAACAGGGCTAATGCTTCCCCTTCAATGTCCTCTGCTACTACCAGGATAGCCCTAGAATCAGATGCGGCAGCTTGCAGCACTGGTACAATCTGACTAGCGGCTGTAATCTTACCGTCGTACAGGAATACGTAAGGCTTCTCCAACACCGATTGCATACTGTTGTTGTCTGTAACGAAGTAGGGAGACTTGAACCCACGGTCAAACATCATACCCTCAACCACTTCTAGAGTGGTCTCACCAGTCTTAGACTCTTCGATAGCGACTACACCGTCTGTACCCACTTTATCCAATGCTGTGGAGATTAGCGTACCAACCTCAACATCGTTGTTGGCTGACAGCGTAGCCACCTGCTTTATCTGATCTTCTGATGAGATGTCTCTTGAAAGAGCTTTCAGTTCATTCACAACGGCCTTTACAGCCTTATCAATGCCCTTTTTAACCTCAACCGAGTTACACCCCTGATTGATTACTTTCATGCCTTCATTGACCATTACAGTGGCTAGTAGCGTAGATGTGGTGGTACCATCTCCTGCCTTGTCTGCAGACTTCTCAGCCACCTTCAGAACCATCTGTACTCCGATGTCTTCGATAGGGTCTTCTAGCTTTGTGAATGACTTTGCACAGCTCACTCCATCCTTGGTGACTCTGATACTTCCATCCTCTCCACGTATGATTACGTTCCTGCCTCCTGGGCCTAATGTGGATGATACGCTGTTGTTTAGCGTGTTAATGCCTTTAAGGAGCTTCTTCTTCAGTTCTGTTCCGAACTCAGTTTTTACCATCTTCTGTTGATTTTAATTTAAACACTTTATATTTTATATTCTTTAACTCTGCGGACCATCTTAGGTTAGACAGGTCAACCTCTACTTGAGTATACTGCTCTTTTAAGTGCTCTGCTATGTTTTCATAATAGTCAGGGAACATCATAAACTTTCCTTCGGTTGGGCAGTCTATGAGGAATGCAAAACTTTTCTCAGCCATCTTTAGTCTTTTATAACGGTTAGAATTTCAACTTCTCTGCACACATAGAAATCTTCCTGGTCTACAATGACCTGCGTCACCACTGCTTTGGGTACGATTACTACGTCACCCTCTTTCAATTCCATAGGAATGTAATTTCCCATATTGGTATTAAACATACCGCCACCGACGCTTACTACCTGGAAGTAGTTAGATTTCTCTTTTCCTGTGTCTGGGATAATGATTCCACCGACCATCTGATCTTCTGAATCGATCTTCTTCAATACTACCTTGTCGTGTAGTGCTACGAGTTTACTCATTGTTTTTATTTTAGGTTTTACAAATATACTAATACCTTGCCAATACTATTGGATTATTTTTTCCTGCCATTTTGCGCTAGTGGCCCTCTTTTAGGTTATGTGCCAAAGAAGGTACCGCTATGAGATCTACCCCATCTAGCTTAGTGGTATTCTCCATACAATCCTGTACTATCACCTTGGCCTCCTCTACCGAATCCTCATGCACCTCTGCTACCAACTGGTCATGGATATTGGCCACTACCTTTCCGTCTATGCCTCTCTCTTTGAATAGCCTGTTTATTCTGATGGCTGCTCGGTTTACTATGGATGCTGCCAACCCTTGTATGCCTACGTTAAAACTATTGTTTATCCCATTCTTATAATCCCTTGCCATGTTCGTCACCACTTCTTTGCCTAGTGAATTTTCCAGCTTCCTTTGGAACTCCCAATTCAATATCGAATCTCCGAACTTTTTATACAGGTAGGGAACTTTCGGTAAGTGGCGTATACGGCCTGTCTGAACTTTTACATATCCATGCTCCTTTACAAAGGCTTCAGTGTACTTCATCCACTTGGCCAAATCAGGGAATCCTTCAAGGTAGCCCTTCACTAGCTTATCAGCTTCCTTCAGACTAATCTCCAGTGTCTTGGATAGTGCGTAGGATTTCAGACCGTAGGCGATACCTAATGAGTATTCCTTTGCTGATTGCCTCTTACTAGGCTGAACCTTCTTAAGGAAGTTAGCATCTTTAGGATTGGCACTGACTCCTTGTAGCTTCTCAGTCTGGATGGCTATATGGGAATAGAAGTCTAGGTTGTCACTGAATATCTTCTTCAGGTTATCATCTCCGGATACATGAGCAAACACCCTAGGCTCTAGTGATGAGTAGTCATCGTCTATGAAAATGTAATTAGGCTTGGATATGAAGAACGCTCTGATGTTATTATTGTACTTAAGGATTATAGGATCGTCTTCTCCCTCTTCCTTAGGTCTTGGTAGCTGTTGTGAGTCAGAGCTGTACCTGCCAGATACCGTTCCATGCTGTTTGTATGAGAAGTAGTACATACCATCTTCCTGCCTATCCAGGAATCTATCCATATAGGTAGACTTTATCTTGAGGAGCTTATTGTAGATGCGTAGGTTTTTAGCCCACTCATAGGTACCTGAGATGCTCTGTATGAAGTCCTCATCGAATTTATCCTTGCCTTTGTCAGTAGCGGATAATGGCTTGAATCCTAGAGCGGTAAATGCTATACTGCCTAGATGGTCTTTAGACTGGATGTTGAAGTAATCACCCCCTTGTCTTTCTCTCCACATCTTCACGCTTATCTTGATAGCGATGTCCTCTTCTAGGTATATAGTATTGCCGGACTTCAGAAAATTCTTTATAGGGCCATCAGGACAAGTGGCTATGGTAGCAGCAGTCAGACTATACTTTCCTGTCTTCTCAGATTTGGGAATGTCGTACTCATACTCTTTGACCAGCTGTTGCGCAAAACCTCCTTTATGGTTTGGGGGGAATGTAGTAAGCGCCTTCTCAATCACCCACTCTTTTACTCTAGGGTCTTTTATCAACTCCTTGATAGTCAGCTTCTTATACTTCTCTAAGTCCGCTATAATCTCCTCCTTCGACTGTAGGATGAGCGCCATATCTAATAGCATGCCATTGCGTTCCATTGGAATGGTCACCTCTCTATACAACGGCATAACTTCCTCATCGTAGAAGAAGCTTTCTAGATCCTCTTCTTTAAGTATCTTAATATAGTGGTTGAATATTCTCAGAGTCAGATCAGTATCCGCACAGGCATATTTGGATAGGATTGGCAAGTCAGCCTTGTAGATCTCATAGTTGTCCTTAGTAGTGGACCCGCCATTGTTCTTTATAGAGGCTTTCAGCTCTATCTGCTCTTCATTGGCCTCTTTTTCCATGTCGATACCTAGCTCACCCTGTATAGCTTTGGCTATCTCCTTGAGGCCGAAAGAGGCTCCTACGCCATCTCCCGCACCTTCCTCTGATACAGTGTGTACTAATAGTACAGTGTCTGCATACAGGCTAGGTACTAGATCTATGTCGTAGAAGCCTTTTACGAATCTTGAATCAAATGACCCGTTGTGCATGATCAACTTCTTGGTCGCTAGTATTTTCAGAACCCTCTTAGCAATGTCATGGCATAGAGTATCTTCAATATAGCAATCATGTAAATCGCCATCTCTGAATATAATGGTAGGCATGTAATACCCTACCCCAACTTCTGCAGATACGGATAAGCCGATTATCTTACCCTTCCGGGGATTGAGAGATGTTGTCTCCGTATCAAAAGCAACGATGTCGTGCTTCTTTATATGGTTGACCATCTCGGTCAGCGTATCCATTGTATCTACAGTGACGTATCTCTTATCTTCCATAACCTTTTTTTGTTTTAACTTCCTGTGCTTCCGAATCC
>Ga0247723_1001151_pt1 | contig 15954 bp, 26 predicted proteins | sample MSEWelMarce5H_FC_FD_189079 | JGI IMG/M metagenome (GOLD analysis project Ga0247723, IMG submission 189079) | Subsurface sediment microbial communities from gas well in West Virginia, United States - MSEEL Well Study Marcellus 5H_FC | ecosystem: Environmental > Terrestrial > Deep subsurface >...
GTATAACCCTGTACAAATGATATTTACAACATAAGTTTTTGTTCCTATTGCAACTGAATATGTTGTTGTTGATGATGTAAAGTTTCCTGGGTAATCATCATTGATTGCAGATGGAGATATGTTAATTAACTGCATTGTATTTGCTGCAGTTGGTGTAATCGTTTTTGTTCTTGTTGCTGTTCCACCAGTTACAACAACATTGAATGATGTTGATACCTCTGCAAAATATGGTATAAAATAGTTACCAGTTGTAAATGTCAAATTAATATTTGATGGACGATCAGATAAAACATCATCATCATAATTTGATAGTGATTCAAAACCAGGATACCTAACGTTGTAGTAGTTAAAATAAACTCTAGATGAATCAGTGATCAAAACTGATGAAGTTGTTGTTCCATACTCTTCACGAATTTTAACAACGCATGAAACTCTCCATTCGCCTTCGCCCATTTCATCAGCCAACATTGCACCACCAACGGAAGCGTTGAACGACTGAACGCAGTATTCTCTTATTACAGCGCTTAGATCAATGATTCCACGGTTAGATGTTGGATGTGGAAAGTACTTTCCTTTAAAAACTTGAGTTCCATTTATTTCAAGTTCAGCCACATATTTATAATTCGGATATGTTGCTGGATCAGCTGCATGTGCATCGTAAACTACGTATACTAGCGTATCGTTTACTGATGAATACTGAACTGGAGTAAATTCAAATGTCATACTACTAAATTATTTATAACGTCAATTTTTATTGCCTCACCTAATTCTTTCTCTACATATTGTTCAAAGCCTCTTGTTGCATCAGACCAAAAGTTAGTTGGTTTAATACCTTTTCTTTTAATGAAATAAGCAGCTCTTGCCGCAGCTTGAGTTGTTGCATCTTTCATTTGCATACCTCTTTTTTCTCTATCTGTCACTGAAACTTTTACATTTCTAGCTGAAGATCCTTCTCTTTGTATCCAGTCTTTTAGGTTCCTAACCATTTGACCATTAGGATCTACTCCTTTAGTTTTAAAACTAAATCTAGATCCTCTATCAATTGCCCAACCATTTACACCTTCATCTTGGTAAGATGCATAATCTGGAGCATTAATACCAATAGTATAAGTACCGTTGTTATATTCTACATCAGTTGGAGTAATTAGTTCTTGCATGTTGCCAGAACTTTTCACATCCTTCTTTTCTATTTCATTTGTTATTGCATCAACATAAGCAGCTCCAAGTTGTATTACAGTATTTTCAACATCACTTAGTTTTACTGTTTCAACTTGATCATTGCTATATGTAGCAAGTTCTATGTCGCTACCCTCAAGTAATTCATGCACCAACTTCTTGTATGACATTACTCGTTAATTTTTCTTTGATAAGATTGTTCAGACTTCAAGTAAGACAAATCATTCAATGCTTGAATAATTGGTAGCTCAAACGCTTTCTCTAGTGTTATGCCTTCGTGTTCAGCAACTTTCTTAGCACTGAAGATCCATCCATATTGTTCTATGAATGGATGTGGCTTCTCTAGTTTTGCATCTTCATTTTCCTCTTGTAGTTCGTCCGTTTCAAATAAGCCTTTGTACGAAACAAGAAGCTCAGCAAACGAAAGCAAGAAAGACGTAATATCCTCAAGAACATGTTCTACTTTTTTATTTCTTAATATTTCAGCCTTTAATTCATGATCACGTTTATCTTTCCATATAGATGCACCAACTAGATGCATGCTATCTATTTCTCCCATTTTTAAGAAGTGTTGAACTTCTATAAACTGTCCAAGAGTTATCTTTTTGGCATCTCTTTCCAGTTTTAACATGCTATACCATGGTTTCTTACCTATTCTGGTAAAGGATCTTTCAACTTTCTTTGAATACTTTAAGAACTTTTTAGGACCTATATTATCTAACTCTTCGTGGGAATAATTGTATAAATCACAGATTATCAATGCAACCTGTGTTACTTCATCGTTTTGGTCAGACCATAATGCTGACAATCTTTGATATTGAGATAAAGTCATACTATAGTATGTGGCGTTTTTTATTGATTTGTTTCTAGATAAAAAAAATCCCCGACGTAGAAACATCAGGGCAACTAACTAAAACAACTATGTAAAATTAACTAATATAGATCATCTGCAAAAGAATATTCTCCACTGTTCTCGAATTGGCTTAGTTTGTTTAGTCCGATGTATCTAACTGCGTCAATTGCATGGTTCATTATGTCTTCTGGTGTGTTTAAAGCTTTACCATCTTTATCCTTTGCCCACTTATATTGTCTAAGCTCTTTTATCAGGTTTAAAGATGACTTTGTGACCATTAGTTCGTACTGCTGTAGTCTGTCTATTGATGCCTTTATACTGTCTGGACCTTTCCTTGCTGCTTCAACATAGAATCCAGCGTTTGCTAGATCTTGGATGCTTTTAGGCTCTGCACTATCAGCTACTATGCACTGTGATTGAGATATGCCATATTGCTTCAGCCGAGATACGATCTCACCATTCGTCAATTTTGTTTGGTATAGTATTTCATTTAGGTATATCTTTCCATTATGCCTGTGAGCCTCTATTAGCGCTGTGGGATCATTTGTGAAGCCCCAGTCTATACCGTACGATATAAACTCGGCATCTTCTGGTATTTTATCGCATAATTGCCAATTGTTGAACACAACTCCGTCTAGTGATCCTATTTCACCTAATCCATAAACCCTGTACCAGTTCTGCCAGAATCCCGATCCTTTATCTGCTTTCTCTTTTGCTTTTAGGATAAAGTTTAATGCTGATTCTGGGCAGGCTTCATTGTCTTGATAGTTTATGATCAAGAAGTCTACATCATCATCATTTATTAGTTCATCATGGAACCAAAATGGATTAGTTGGATTCCAGTCCATGTAAACACCTTGCTTTGTCCTAGATGCCAACTCCGTGTAAGAGTGGAAGTTCATGTTATTGGCCTCATTCATGTACAACCAGTCCCTTCTTGCTCCCCTTAGTTTAGCATCATTATCAGCCGAGAAAAACTCTATTTGTGATCCATTTGCAAACTGATACTTAAAGTCTGTAGCATTCCATCTTTCATCAAACCACCTCCCTGTTTCAGCCATGATCTTCCTGAAGTCTTTCATGGCACCACGTTTAAGATGCGGTATAGATTCAGCAACTATTGATATTTCAGAGAATGGTTGTTTTGCCGCTATGTCTATCAATATTGGAAGTATAGCATAAGTCTTTCCTGCCGACGATCCACCTTGCACACCTCTACAAAAGCGCTTAAGCTTTAAGATCTTGTTTATAGCTGTTGTTCTGATGAATGCCATTATTCAGGAAATAGCGGTTGCTCAACCTTTATGTCTGTTTGAGTCTTCTCAACCAAACCATTCAACCTTTGTGTAATCGACGGATTGTACATACCTGACATACCACCTTCAATCTGATCCTGCCTAATAGCTTCCTTTATACGTGCGCAGATAAGTACATATTCGCCGTATCTTCCATCTCGATTAGAGAAATAATCTTTTACTTGGCTTATTTTGTCCCAGCAAAACATACTAAAACCTTCCATCGTTAAAGGTTTTTCTTTCTTCCTTTCTACTTGAGTACCCATTCCACCTACCCAGTCTGTTACTACAAAAGGTTTACTTTTTGTATCCTTTTTGTATGCTTCAAATAGTTTCCATAATTCTTCTGGAGTCTCTATATACTTTCCTAGTCCTTTAGTTGTTCCCATTTTCTATTCTGTTTGAGTTTTCAAATACAAATCTTACTAATTCGTTTACGCAGTCCTGGCATCCTTTGACTACAAATGTCCTGTGTGGACTAATTAGTTTTGCGTACCAAATGAAGTCTTCTATTTCTTTTTCTGAAGGGTGGGCATCAATCCCTAGTTTTACCCTTTCGTACAAATACTCTAAGTGTGTCATATCGATTCTATTTTTTGTTTTACTTGTTCCCAGAATAGTTGGTCTGGTATTTTTTTTGAATTGATTATTTCTTCTATTGCAACTAGTGCACATTGTCTAGCTACTTCTTTTGTTCTATCTACCGATCCCTGCCAATCAGTTATAGATAGCATAGCTAGGCATAGTTGATCAGCTTTTTCTATTGGAGTCATAATTCTATATGTTTTTTTATATTACGTCTAGCTTTGTTTACCGTGTGGTAAATTGTGATGTGAGGTATTCCTGTCACTTCTGCCACCTTTCTGTAAGTTCCTAGTTCAGCATATAGTTCTAGGATTTTAGCGTCATACCAGTATATCTTGTTAAGAGGTATAACAATAATTTCAGTTGGTTGTTCATCTGCCATATCTGGAAGAGTTTCTACAATAACTTCTTTAGATAGTGATTTCCTGTAAGTTCCTCTTTCCCATCTAACCATGTTGTAAAGCATTTTAGCTATGTACGCCATTAGTTTGTTTTTCACATATAGTTCAATTATAATTTTTTCATCCTTCATTAAAAGTTCAGTAAACGTATATTGTAAAATATCTTGCTGAATGTGAACAGGACGGATCTTGGATAAGCACTCTTTCAAGTCTTTTGATTTGTAAATTTCTTCTAGTATCTCTTTGCTATCCACGTTCAAAATTAATCTTTTTTTTATGTGCGTGTTCGCGTTAGCGAACAACACGCACACTGTATTTATATTTATAGTTATAACACTGTTATAGCGGTGTTATAGCAGTGTTATAACACTGTTATTAATCTATTGATTTTCATTGATTTACTTATTATAAAATTCATTAATATTGGCATTTTTTATTGTTTTAGTTCTGTTATGCGTCTGTTATAGCTGTGTTATGAGTCTGTTATAACACTGTTATAACAATGTTATAACAGAACTACTCAATGTACTCATATTGTCTAGTTAAAGTATTATATTTATATGTTATAAAACCTATCTTTCCAAGCCAAGAATATCTTACTTTTTGTACGTATACTGTAACGTCATTGGTTTGAAAGTCTCTATAAACTGTTATTCCGTTGTCAGTTTTATTAAAGAAATGAGCTGAACCAGATATTGAATATAGTGTAGGAACCTCGTATTTACCTGTTGTTTTGTCCTTCTGAAGCTTGGTTGGATGAGCAATTATTATAATATGGATGCCTAGTTTTAAAGCTGTTTTCTTTATTTTAGTAAGGCATTCACTTATGTATTGCGTCTCGGAATAGCCATTAGGTATGTTATGTTCAATGTAGTTCCATGGATCAATTAGTAGTCCCTTAATTCCTTTTCTTAAAACCAACTCGGATGTTTTATTTAATATGCCGTCAATTGATATATCTGTTTCATTTGTGTTTATAAAATTGAAATTATTCTTTAGATGCTCAATAACCATGTCAAGTTCAAATTCTGATACTCTATTAGTCGGGTCGATTCTGTGGTCAAATGATCTTCCAGATAGCTTCTCAATTAGTTTTGTGGCATGGAATACTGGTGGAGTATTTTCAAATGAACAGATTGCCCATTTCCAACCATGGTTTATAGATGTTTTAGATATTATGTAGTCAGTAAATTCACTCTTGCCAGATCCTGGAATACCTGTCACAACTGTCATTTGACCATCCATTAGTCTAACATGATCATCAAAACCTTGGATTCCTACTTGAACTCCTTTAGGGTATCCATTCTTGTAGTAGTCCCAGATGTCTATTTCTATTTCATCATTAGATACTATCCCTTCAATTGGAAATTGTTTTGCTTCATGTACTATTCTTTTTAGTTCATCTTTACCTAGTTTGACTAGTACATCGTTTGCATCTTTACAATCATTAGGAAATTCTATTTCATAGCATCTTTCTTTACCAAGTCTTCTAGATAGTTCTTCCTTTAGTTTCTTACCTACTTCATCGTTGTCTGTTGCAATAATGATCTTCTTTTTATCTATGAAATACTCGTAGCAATTGTCTAGATATTTTAATTGCATCTTACCGTTTGGTGTTGTTCCGTTAGGTACAGATATACAATTATAAATACCTGATTCATACATACTTAGGCAGTCTATTTCACCCTCTACTATAATTACTTCATCAGTACCTTTGATCGAATCTATGTTGTAAAATATTAGTTCAGCATCTTTAGATAGTTTAAAGTCTTTACCAGGTCCTCTGAACTTTATGTTTACTAACTCATCATCCTTGAAATAGTTAAAGCATACTACAGGTACCTCGGCTTTTGACTTAGGCATCCATTCTGTTCCTTGAGATATTTTAAACCTTAGTAATGTATTATTTGAAATAGATCTATTTTCAAACCAATCAATATATCTTGGGTTTATCTTCTCAAGTCTCTTTAATGGCTTTACATATTCTTTAGTGTAAGTATCTAATTCAAAGTTGTAGTGTCTAGCAACTATCTCTACTGATTCAGTGAATGTGCAGTTTTCTATTTCAGATACAAATGAGAATACATCACCAGATTTACCACAACCAAAACACTTGTAAAAGTTATTTGATGTAGGTATTTTAAATGACGGTGTTTTCTCATTATGAAATGGACAGCATGCAACATAGTCTGAGCCAGATCTTTTTGTTTTAACATATTTATCTACAACATCAGTTAGTTTACATAGTTCCTTTAGTTTTATTATTGATTCATGGCTGATCATAAAATCATTTTATTTTGTTTGTTAGTTTTATCCCATCTCTTTCTCATTCCTTCTTTTCCTGATATTGATTTCCTTTCTTTAAGAAGCTTGTACTGTTCCATGCTTCTTACCAGTCTTTCAGAATAGAATGTTTCATCTTCGGTTAAAAACAAATCAAAATCATTTATTATTGATTTTATTATCTTTTGATCGATGTTAAATGAGAATGCAATATCATCAATACAATTTATTGATAGTTTATATTCTGGCGCTTCTCTAAGCATTTCGATCAAACACCAATATAAACCATAACCTTCAAAACCAAGGTTCCTTCTAAGTTTTAATATCTTAACGTCGTTCCTAGCGTTGCTATCGTGTGAAAAGTAAAATGACTCTTTCATTGTTAAAAAAAAATGGCCCCAAAAACACACGATCAAGGTAGCATCTCAATCGGGTTAATGAGGCCAAAAAGTTAATACGCTTATGCTACAAGCGTTATACTGCTAAACTACAAATTATCGTAGAGATTAAAAAACTGTTCTGGATCTTTTATAAATTCATAAATGCCTCCAGCTTTTCTTTCTCTTACCTGTTCTTTTAGTTGATCTTCTCTAGGTCTATCTGAACCAACTTTTATTTCAATCATAACAGATCTTCCTTTTATTGTTGCTGAAATATCTGCTGTACCTCTTCTAGTTGATGATGGAATCCATTTCTTTACTCCTATCTTAGCTCCTGATGGTTGTTTTTCTACTCCATCAACTAATCTTCCTGATACGTTGATTCTTGTTGCTCTATGACCAGACCAAGATAAGAAGTTGCAGATATAAGTAGTAAGACCATTTGCTGTATCTACCTTAGGAAGTTTAGGATCTAGATAGTAACCATCCTTATATGCGTTAGGGTATGATTCTTTAAACCAGCTTTCATGAGCTTTACAATATCTATCTTTCGTGTAACTTGAAGTGTTTTTCATATATGTGTAGATTTTGAGCAAAATGATAATACCAACCAACTTCTTTCTTTAGGCGAAGTGCAACCATCTGTTGTAACTTTGAAAAACAATATTGATCATTACAAAATCCAAATACTAGATCATTGCTTCTCATCGTTACAGTCATGCATAGTTTATCGTCTTGTATACAAAATACAATAGATAGTGTACATGGTGTGTCATACTTGTATTGATCGTGTTCTTTGCCATCATATATTGTAAGTACTGCTCTTCTAGAGTTGTTATCTCTTTCTAGTTCTGATATGACATAATCTAGTTGATTGTTCCTACTCCATTGCCAACCATAGTTACTATTCACGATGTTGTCGCCATTGTGCATGGTGTCCCAGATCTTGGCTTTTTGTTTTATGTTTTCAACTGATCTGTTTTTTGACAGATACCAGTTAAATTCATATTCTGCGTATTGATTATTAAATTTCCTCCAAGGTGTTTTGATGTCGTTATCTACTGGGTTAGATATTTCAAACCCTACATTATGTAGCATCTTTGTATTACCTACTTTTAAACCTAAATGATTTATTAAAAAGTAGTAGTATTCAAATGCCTTTTCTGCGTTATCAAATTTGTTCAATGTGTACATTTGTTTGTTTTAGAAGTTCAATACCAGAAGTATCTCTATATTGTTCGATATAATATACTTCTTTTATTCCAGATTGAATGATCAGTTTTGCACATTCAAAGCAAGGTGAAAGAGTTAGATACATTTGTGAATTGTTAGAACTATAGAAACTTTTAGCACACTTTGTTATTGCATTAGACTCTGCGTGTAAAACTTCTTTCTTTGTTTGACCGTCAATTTCACAAATATTCTCAAAGCCTGAAGGTGTGCCATTATAACCAAAAGAGATAATGTTATCTTCTTTGACTATAATAGCACCAACCTTAGATCTTTCACAATAAGAAGCTTTGCTAACTTCTTTTGCTATTGATAAATAGAATTTAATCTTTGACAAACGTTCCATTGATCATTTTTCCTTTTCTTTTTGCAATTACGTTGTAAGCAGAATTAATACAATCTTCTATAGTTAATTGATTAATTTGTCCAACGTAATCATAACCTTCAATCTTTACATTACATAGTTCACAAAGGTTAGTCAATACTACTACACAATCTCCAATTGCATCAATAATCTCTTCTTCATCATTCTTTAGTATTGCTTTAGCAAGTTCACCTACTTCTTCTTGAAGTTTAAGGAATTGAGTCTTAGGATCTCCTTTTTCATAGATCCCTCTTTCTTTTGCCCAGTCTCTAATTGATTGAAATTCATTTTTTAGTTCCATGATCTGTAAGATTTAATTGATTGTTTATTTAGTGAATGTTTAATTTCTCCAGCTACGTTCCAGAATAGATCACCAGGCTTTGTGTATTCCCATACCTTTGCATCATAGTTCCTAGCACTAGGAAATGGTGGCAATATTAAACTATTTTGACTGAAGTTCCTATAGTGTGAAATAATGTTTGCTCTACCTTTTTCTCCATCGTGAATATTCCTAGATACTGCAACACCATTTGCTATAGAGTTTGGCCATGCTATTTGTAGTGCCCTGTTTAATACTCCAGTCGAAAATGCTGTCCAGAAAGATTTTGGTTCATCTATTTCACTAGCTGTCTTAACTATCATTGCTGTTACTAGTTTATGTTTCAGGCCTAGTGGAATGAACATTCCATTGTTTTCATCTGCCCATCTTTTAGCGATTAGATTAAGATTAGGCATTGCAGCTATCCTATGGAAGTGGTATTCGCATCCATTTTCTATACAAAATGCCTGATGGTCAGATATTTCTTTAGAAGAAGGCATAAACAGTACTAGTCTTTTATTGTACTTTTTACATAGTTCTGTTAGTGAAATACCAGCAAAACCAAACCTAGGTTGTACGTATACAATCGTATCTGATTCTGCTGTAGCTATTAGTAGTTCACCAGCTCTAGCTTTTGTTCCTACTGATAACACGTCTTCTCTAACAACTATTCTATCTTCTATTGATTCAATTACAGGTTTATCAAATGAGCTAGTGAAATCACCAACCATATCTATATACTGTTGTTTTGAATAGACGTCGTCTTTGTTTACTTCTGAAGTTGTGATTGAAAACTTTTGTATTGATCTTGAGTCCATATTTTTTTTAATAAAGAGTTGTTTTGAAATACTTTACCATTATTTTTCTCTATGTGGTACCTTGATTGATAATCTAAAAAATATCTAACAGGATCACAAAGTCTACTATCCTCTACAGAATATGGAATAGAATTATATCTTTTTGCTAGAAAATCTATTGCTTCAGATTCATCACATCTTCCAAATATTGCTCTTATACATTTCTTTGCATTAGTACCTGCATAGATCATACTAGATGGATCTACGTATTGTGGAAAGTATTCTGCAACATCTGCAGCAAAAGCAGATAAAACAAAGTTTTGTCTTTTAAATCCACGATTACGCAACCAATCGTTTCCTTTGTCTACTAACTCTATTATGTTATGTTTTCTTAAAAGAACTTCATTATACAAAAAGTGAACTAATTCTATAGAAAATTTCTCTATATAACCTTTAAGTCCAATAGAAAACTGAGGAAGTAAATAACCTTTATTGTCACAAAATTTATTTTCTGGAATATATTCTATCCATTTTTCATTTGTATAATAACCTTTTTCAATTAACTCAACAATCCAAAAGTTGCCAAAACCATGTGAACCAGGTTTGTAATTAATACCTGAGCCACACAATCTAAATAAATAATATAACATGAAAAGATCGAACTCCTTGTCTATTTTATGATCCTTGAATCTAATTCCATTTCCTTTTGGATCATCTTCTTTTTTATCTAGAGCTTCAAGAAATGAACTGAACGCGGCGTAGCGTCTATCCAACATGTCATATATTGGAACATTGAATATTAGATCATCATTCACTTTTTGTTCTAAATTTTCTATCTCTTGTTTTTCAAAGTAATACTTCTGCATAAGTAAACTTCTCTCGTGATACTCATCTAGAGCATCTAGTACTTCTGGTATTATTTTCATTAGAATAGTTTTGATTGAAGATGAGTGATTCTAGATGCGTAGTATTTAGGCCTTAAATGAACCGATTGCTTAGGTTCCATTACTTCTTTTTCAAAATTTTCTATGTTAGTGTACCATTCATGTGGCCATACATTAACTTCTAAGCCAGAATCAATTAGGTAGTAGTTGAATAAATTAACCAACTTACTTCTTAATTCTCTAGATCCGTAGAACTTTTTACCTTTATACATTCCAGTAGTTGGTATCTTTCTTGATTCAGATTCAACAGGTAGTAAGCAAGATACTTTAGCTCTACATTCTTTAGCAAAGTTGATATATCTTTTAACTAGTTCTATTGTTGCTTTTTCTGGGTCTGGTTGCCTACACAAATGAAAGCGAATGTCAATATTACCAAAGTAAAGATAGTTTGCTGGATATGGATTTTTAAGGAATCCGTATAACGTTTTACCATCTAGCCTATGAATAGTGTAGTCAGTACCAGGCCAAACAGAAATAGAATGACTGTCACCTAACAACAATTTTCTATCGTGTTGTATTGTGTATTTTTTTATTTCGCCTGACCAATAGAAATTTATTTTTCTTTTAGTTAAAAAATCTTGCATTTGAAAACCATCATATTGAAGTATTTCAATTCCTTCTTGCTTACATTCGATTAGTTTTTTTATCCTTGATTCTATTTCGAATGACATACCTCCTATCATATTGAATGAACCTTCTCTAAAGTTAGGACCATGGTTTATGATCAATCTATCATATTCTAACCAATTGTCTTTTTCATTTAAGATAACAGAATTTTCATCAGTTAATCTTCTTACTATTTCATTCCAACCTGCAGAGTGACTGTTGAGGCTTGTTGATGGGTTGTTTAATATACCTACGAAAGCTGTTTTCATTTGTTATATGTATTATTTAGTGAACCAATATAAGCGCATGCATCTAAAAGGTTGTCTTCTTTATGAGAGTATGCTTCTCTAGATAGTTTTAAAGCTATCATACAGATGTACATGTCTGAAGTAGATATTTCTTTACCACATATTAATGTTGCTATGTCTGCGGCTTTCTTCATACCTTCTTCAAATGGTCCGTATTCTCTTTCTTTTTCTTCTGATCTAAGATTTACTATTTCGTCTGCTTTTTGTAATATGTTCATGTTTTAGTTTTTAAAATGGGGGATTTTTAGTCCCCCAATTGGTTTTAGAAAGGAAGATCGTCAAAATCTGCTTTTGGTTGTTCTTGTACTTGTTTTTGGATATACCTAACATTTCCAAGTATAGCACCTTTTATACCTTGTTCTCTTTCTTCTTTAGTACTATTCTGTACTATCATCCCGATATTACCATACTGATCTGGTTCATCTTTCATAATAATAACAGCGTCTAGGTAGGTACCTTTTTCACCTTGATAAAGTTTTTTCTTGTCAATCTTCATGACATCGAGTTTGACTGCAATATTTGTTGCCATAATTGTTTTGGTTGATTTTACCCGTCAACCAGCGGTTTAGATTTTACTTAATTGAATTTTAAATGTAGATGTTGAAGATTTTATCGGTAGATCACCTCTATGATATTTTTTTTCTACGTCTTCAATTTCTTTCTGTTGTAACCTTAAGGCAACGATTTGTTCTTCAAGTTCTGACCAACCAGGTAAATTTGAATAGTCGTACTTTACTGAATCCATTAATGATACAGTAGCCCCATGGATCTCTGCTTTATTTTTAGGATATTTATACAGTTCATTTAGAACATCTGATTGTATTTTTTCTTTAACCATTTTAGTTAAATGCTCTAGACTGTTCATAATGATTGCAACATGTATACTGTTGTAAAACCCTTCATTAACAAGGTCAGATATGTTATTAACTATCTTTGATATTTCTTCCTTAGATAATGGTCTTTCAATTATATTTACTTCTCTGAGGTTCATAGATCAACTATTTTATTGAAACTAGATGCTTTTACTTTACTAAAATCAATTACGTCCTGTGATGCCCTAACGCTAACTGGAAGCGACTTCCATACTTCTGTTAGTTCTTCTTTACTCTTGCAATCATCTAACATTGCAATGTAATCTACTTCTTTAGGTTTTTCAGGCATAATACCTTTGTCACACCAATCCTTTATCATCATACCGGTTTTCTCTGTTATCTTAAAAGGTTCCTTTCCTTCAAACAGTTCTGTACGATCTTTTGATGCAACAGTCATGTGAGTGTCTCTGTCTATACTAAGAGATACCGTTAGCTCGTATTCCCAACCATCTCTTTGTATATCTTTCATACCAACCTTCTTGATCTTCTTGTCTTCACCCATGATAGTTTCCATCTTAGATCTAGTACACGTTATGATATGTGAATCACAGTGCAACACTTTTTGTACAAAAGAATCATGCCTTGGTGTTGTTTCGTTCCATGCGGACCAAGTATTTCCACGGTATCTTGCTTGAGCAAGTTTCTCATTGATCTCTAAACAACCACCAGGACCAGACCATTCGTGAGAAGAAGAGTCTATTATAATTGCTTCCATACCAGCGGAAACGCATGCATCAATTGCATCTATGTATCTTTCAGGAGAGAAAGGTGGATCAAGATCTATAACATTAAAATCTCCAAGATGTTCGTACAGTGACGCAGATCCATTCTCTGTATCTATTACTGCAATCTTGTCCCATGATCCTACTAGTCCTTTTGCTAATAGTAGTGCACCATAGGTTTTACCTGCTCCAGATGGCGCTGATAAGTTTAATCTTAATTTGACTTTTTTTCTAGTTGCTTTCTTTAGTTGTAAGTTATTCATTGTTTTAAAGTTTAGGTATAATTAATTCTTTTACTGCGTTTGTAAGTGACCCGAATTTCTTGACAATCTCAATCTTGTGTTTGTCTTTAATGTAGGCCGAAACCATTTTTACCTTTTCGCTGTCTGGTAGTTTTTTCCTACCTGCTGTTTGTTTTTCCATTTATTTGTTTTTTGATTTATGCGAAACTAAGATTAATATTTCATAAAAAAAAATAAATTTATTTTAAAAAATATTATTTATTTAATGTTTATTAGTATATTAGCTATACGATTAATAACTAAAACATCTAAAATGAAGACAATTAAGAAGCTAGACAACGTTTTTAAGATCGACGAATCTAACAAAGGTTACATTAAAGCCACTGTATCAAACAAGGATCTTGGCGTAAAAGTTAGATGCTTTTATCCTGTTGGAGTGCATCACGATTCAATAATTGAACATCTTGAGAAAGCCGTGATGAATATAGCCAACCTAGGTAGATAAAATAAATGGCCTGGAAACCGGCCACTTCTTAAAAATATTTTAAAAAATATTTTTTTATTTAAAATAAAGTTGTACTTTTACTCCATCAATAACAACTAAAAAAAACAACATGAAACAAGTAACTGCAACATTCAAAGTGACTTACAAAGCTCCAAGAAAGATAGATGGTTTTTATCGTAATATAGATATTGATGCTTATGGCAAAGTGACTTTTAAAAATGATAAATTATCTATCTCTATTAATGACAGGAACTATCTTCCTCTTGTTAGCATGGTTGAAGATATTGTAAGAAAAGAATTTAGCAACTACAAAACTTCTGAGATTTTTTCTAATATTGTTGAGGTTTCTGATACTTTAGTTTCTGATCTTAGAATAGCAACACAAGAACTTAAAGCTGATTATATCCAAAAGGTAATTGACAGTGCGAACGAAATGCATAACAGTGCAGTTGAAAAACTTTCAAATGCTCATAAAGTAAAATCAGAAGCATATAAAACATGGAGAGCAGATTGGAAAAATAATATATTAAGAAAAGAAGCAAATGAAGCTGAGAAAACATTTTTAAGATTAAGTTCTATTGCATCTGTACCTCTTGAGAAATACATTGCTACAGAAGTTAAATATGGTGAGTTGCATTACGAAAATTCATTGTTAAAATTAGCAGATAGATTAATAAGCAAAGGAATATCTGAAAACTTTAAAATTAAGAGTGGTTATGTAGGTGTTAACTTTGAGTTGGTTATTACTCACGAACTTGGTCAAGTTAAAGCATGGACAATAATAGCATGTGGAGAGATTGTTAGACCACACTACAGATACTTAGTAAAATAATAAATAAATAAGGGGAGCAGCATCCTACACTGCAACAAATCATGAAACCTAAAACAATTATTACATGGGGAATTATTATTACGATGCTTTGGATAGTAGGTCAGATTCAAGATCAATTCTGCCGATAACACCTTATGAGATCTGGCAGTATGAAAAGTATGGAAACTTCTACAAAGAAAAAGATCATGAATCTAAATCCGATATGGATCAAGTGCCGGATCTGCAAATCAAAATATACAATAACAACTAAAACACAAAGCTTATGTCCAAGATGTCTTTGCCTAAATGGACCGAAATGAATCAACACGATCGTCACCTCTTGATTGGTGAACTCATAGATGCAATGATCTACAGTGGGAATGCTGTAGCTATTCTAAAAGATTGTGTAGAAGGATTTAGAAGTGCAGGTTATATTAAGTCAATAATTTTACCTGATCCTGAAACTATTGAAAATGGTATCTAATTTTATCACATCAATCCATCATCTTAGAATCGCAACGGAATACATGGATGATATAGTCAGGCAATATCCAGGATCAAGATCATGTGTCCTGTTCGATAACTATTCCAAAAAATGCAAATGGATCCTTCGAGACATTGCAACCTACCCACATTTTACCGATGAAATACGTGATGGCATTCAAAAAGAAATTAATTCCGATCCTTTGACATACCGCGCTATAATGGAACGCATTTCATTACTAGCACCTGAACAAAGAAATCTTTTAGAATTTGTTATTGAAGATCTTATTAATGGTAAACAAATAAAAATACAAGTAGATGAATAACCGTCAATTTCAACATGGTTTTATTTTTGGATTCATTGTAGCAATGGTTGCAATTTTAATAATTGGATTAATATGAAAAAAAATCTTGAATTGATTGTACAGGTTATTTTCTTTTTTATTGTTGCTATACCTACTGCAATTTGTTTTTACATTGCGAATGAAATTTATTTTTTAATTAAAAAAAACTTATAACAATGGAAGGAAAAATATGTCCTAAATGTCAAAAGTTTAAAGAAAAAACAATGTTTAGCAAATCAACTTCAAGATCTGATAAGATGGCTGTATACTGTAAAATGTGCGAAAATGCGCAAAGGAAAAAAAAGAACGATGAAAAGAAACTAGATTCGATGTTTGGTATAATTTAAAAAAAATAATATGGCAGAATTAACCGCAATGGGAAAACTTTTGAATTATATAGGAGTTGCAAAAAACATGGGATTAAGGCAAATAGA
>Ga0247723_1001153_pt1 | contig 15950 bp, 53 predicted proteins | sample MSEWelMarce5H_FC_FD_189079 | JGI IMG/M metagenome (GOLD analysis project Ga0247723, IMG submission 189079) | Subsurface sediment microbial communities from gas well in West Virginia, United States - MSEEL Well Study Marcellus 5H_FC | ecosystem: Environmental > Terrestrial > Deep subsurface >...
GTATTCCAGAAGGGTGCACTCTCGTATGTGCATTTATAGAGCATCGGGTTCCGCCAGCACTTTGAGGCAGTCGCGTGTGAGCCAGCCGATGTGACCCTTGTAGAAGACGCGCGAATAGGAACGGGAGAAGGGGTGGGGAGTTATTTCTGCATCCAGGCTGAGGACGACGTCTTCAGGTTCGAGGATGACGATGCTCTTTGAGAAGTTATCGTTCCATAGGGAGACTCCTTTGTACATGCACTTCAGGAGCATGGGTCAGTCCGTCTCTTTTTCTTGCCAGCATTGACCCCACCACCAGCTGATGTGAGCTGGTAGTTTGTTGTCGAGGGAGATTCGCCAGTCGCTCCACTCGTCGAGGGATGGCAGTACTGCGGTTACCTTAGCGGTGATGGGGTTGCCGCGGGAGTCTTCTCCAATCCAGATGTCACCGACTTGAGGAATGCGATCTGACATTACCTACCCTCCATGATAGCAATATAATATGCTTGCCCGTGGGTGGACAGGTGGTTCTTCTACTTTATTTCTCGAAAGACTTGAAACAGCGTTTCAGTGACCAGCCGATGGCGTCATTATAGAAGATCTTGATGTAGAGGTTGGGTAGGGCTGACTTTGCTTGCGAGTCTTGTTTCTCTTCGTCGAGGCTGAGGACGGTTGCTCCCGCTTCGATTGTTGTGATGCGACGGGTGAGCGAGTCATCCCAGATGGGGAGTCCCCTGTACATGCACTTCAGGAGCATGGGGAGTCCTCAATGAGTTTGAGGCATGAGCGCCTGATGTGTCCGGTCCTTCCCTTGTGGAGGACCTCTACGTGGGCTGAGTGGGGGAAGGGGTCTATATCGAGGACTATGTCTCCCTCTCGGACGACGTCAACGAAGCGACCGTCCTCGTTACTCCAGAGGTGTTCGGGAGCTGGAGATACGCATAGGTAGAGCTGACCCTTCATTCTTGCTTCCCGCTCAGATGATGTGCATCACACGAGTGGATGTGTAGAGTGTGACCCGATCTGGGTGTTCGTAGGGTGACCACTCTGAATGTTGTTCTTCTACGACTTCGCGGGAGTAGGTCTCTCCGTCGACCACAACTTCTTTACGGGTGCGGATCTGATTGATTTGCCGGCGTTCGACCCGTCGTGTGAGGTTCCACCATCCACCGTCATCGCATTCGACAGTCGCGCCGTCGGGGGCGTAGCGGTATTCGAATGATTTGGGGTCAGGTCCGCAGGGATTGACCACATCCTCGCAGTAGTCGGCGAAGACGTCCCGGACGAATGACTCGACACCCTCGCGGGTGGTGAAGTAGAGATTGAGCCAGTCCCCTTGTCCGGTGAGACGCTCGGACCATGCCTCGAGGTTTTTGTGGAGCCAGTAGTCGTCTCGGGCGGAGTTGACGTAGTAGTATTCGGTCCGCATCGTTCCTCTCCCCTTCTGATGGATACAATATAACCTGCTCGCGGGAGGTGAACAGGAGAATGATGAACTTTTTTATTGCTTGGCGTGTTTGGCGACAGCGACGTTTATTTCACGCAGTCGTTTCACGTCCTCTCGTCGCACCATCCATCGTTCACCCTTGTAGAGGACCACCAGCGTAGTGTTAGATGCTCGATCGAGGACAAACAAAGGAGTTCCCCATTCGACATCAACGTGGCCGGCGCTGTATACACGAATCAGGGTCGCGATGCAATTTGTCTGAACGAGCTCACCCCCCTCGATGCGCTTTGGATTAATCGAGTTAGCTGGCATCGTCCTTATTCCAAGAAAGTGACTGCTCCGACGTGGAGTTCAGTCCAGGTCATGTGTCCTGAGTTGAGTGAACGGTGAACCACCTTGAGGTAGACGAGGTTGTTGTCTTCGCTGTCCATCCAGATTTGAGAGATTGTCCCTTCGACGTCCTTGAAGGTCGCCTTCCGGTCGGGAGTACTGTATTCGTACGGCTGGGAGAAGGTGACCCGCTTTCCAATGAAGGGGGCAAAACGTTCAGCCTCGAGGGTCGCCTGGTAGTCTTCTACGTCGGCTTCGATCCCAGCAGCGATGCGGTTGAGTTCGTGCTTGCTCATTGTTGCGCCCCTATCGATTCCAACCACGGGTTTCGGAGATGAGAAGGGTCACTTTGGCGATGGTGACTCGAGCATCGCGGAGGGTGTTCTCGGCTTCGGTGGTGAACTCCCCGCGGTTGTGGATTTCGGCGAGCTGACCTTCGAGGGCTTGGAGCTGGAGTTCGAGAGCCCGAAGGAAGCCGTTGGTTTCAATCTTGTTCATTGTTCCTCTCCCCCTCTGATGCTAGTAATATAACCTGCTTGTGGGAGGTGGACAGGTCGCCCGGCGCTTTTTCTAGAAGGATTCGAAGATGAGCCAGAGGATGGTTACGATGATGATGACTGGGACTACGATGCTCAGCATTCGCCACAACTCCTGCGGAGGTACACGTTCCTGGTGGAGGTCGAGAACACGAGACCAGACCTGTGGAAGAGGATATAACGTTTTTCGTCCGTCCCCCGTCTCCTCTCCACCTTCAGCACAAGCGCATCCATATCGCTCCTCTTACCCCGGATGCCCACACGGTCACCAGTCCTTATGGTCATAGGCGGACCTGGGGTTGGGGCACCTGGAAGACCCCTTCCAAGCGACGGAGGTCCACTTCTGTTGGTTCCCGGTCCTTGCGACGGTGTCGGGTCTCATCCCCACTGAGGTCGAAGAGGTCCCGGAGGGCGCCACGTTCGGTGTATCGGAACTCAGTCATGTTGTTCTCCATTCCATGCGATTGTTATACAACCAATATAACCCCTTTGTGGGAGGCGGACAGGTTGCCGGCGCACTTTTTCTCGTTATTCTTTGATCTCTTCAATACTTTTGGAGTAGACGTACCCAACCACTCCATTGAAGAAGACCTGATGGTAGTTCGCGTCGACTCGTTCTTTCACCACCACACAGATGTCTCCCTTGCGCATGACCTTAACGATACGCGCGCCGGGGAATTTGAAGCCGTCGTATATTAACGTCTCAAAACGTATGCACTTACAAAGCATTTAACACCCGCTTTACTTCATAAAGCAGAGTTCGGCGCAGACGTCGTTGCCCCGCTTCGAGGTGAAGAGCGGAGCACCACACCCCTTGCAGCAACCACCCGTTCCCACCGATGCCCAGACGTCCCGGAGTCGCTGGATGGTCCGGTCTGCGATTGCGTCGATCTCACCAGTCCTGAAGACTCGGTGGTCTGCCTTCGCTACGGGTCGGGTGCCACCGTCTCGGGTGGTGTAGAGAGCGCATGCTCGGATGGCGTCCGCGCCGTGTTCTCGGACCTGGGGGACTCCGCGCTCTTCTACGATGGTGGTGTAGACCACGACTCGGATGCCCTGCTTCTTGTGAGGGCGGGAGAAGACCAGCTCCTTTGTCCCGGGTTGTGCAGCTTCTCGGATGAAGCCCGCGGTGTCGAGTCGGGTGAGGAGTTCGACAGCGAGGACTTGACGGTGCATCTCGATCTTGGGGTCGTACGGCACTGTTCACTCTCCGTTTGATGGAGTTAATATAACCTGTCTATTCAACCTGAACATATCGCCGGCGCACTTTTCTCACTTCGAATTGAACAGGAGAAGTCCGGCTAGCACGAGTCCAGAGGCGAGGAGTTTGTTGAGGGTGAGCTCTTCCCCTAGGAATAGGACAGTGAGGACCATGGTGATGACTGGGTTCATCGAGAACAGAATCGCGATGACGCCAGGGTCGTCTGAGGTTTTGAGGAGCACGCCTAGCAGCGCGACTGATACGGTACCGAGCGAAACACAAAGAGAGCCCCAGATGATGCCCCTTGTATCCCACCCAGCGATTCCTGCCTTGCTAATGATGTACAACCACACCGGTATACCGAGTGCGTACACAACACCTGCGACTACTTGGAGCTGATAGGGGTGAATACGGTCGACCGCCAGTTTCCTGAAGAACGACGAGACCCCGAAGAGACTGATGGATGCTAGAAGCAGGTAAAGTTGTTTAGACATGAGTTATGTAACATGGTCGGTTGGGGTTGGGTCGACCACTCGCTCTATATATCAGGTGACCAGAGCTAGAACCGTAATGACCATGGGGAAGAAGAGTAGTGGAAGCATGCAACCCATCATGGCTCCAAGCTTTCGTTGTCGTCCGCCCCTTGTGAGTGGGATGCCGATCTTCCTCGAGACACGGGTTTTGAGACCTGAGAGTCCGACGGCTCGTTTCCATGACCACGAGAGGCCTGGGATGAGTGATTTGCGCCGGCGACTCATCGATCACCCAGGAGACCACCACAGCAACACGAGAACATGCTGAGGAAGACAATGATGGTGATCGAGAAAGTGACCAGGTTTCCGAAACAACCCAACCCTGCAGGTTGTGGAGCTCGATAACCGTTATAGCCTCCACCGACTGAGGTGCACCGACCACAACCCGCTACTGTTTCCCTGATGGTTGCTTCGCTTTCCCCGTAACGTGTATTGACCCATCGACGTTGTTCGTGACCACAGATGCTACAGTATGTGTGGATATGTCGAGCCATTGAGTTGAACCTTTTTTAGAAAAGAGAACTGATGTAGCCGTATGCGAAGATTCCTGCTACGATGACAAGCATTGTGAAGACGGCGACAACAGCGTAATCACCAATGCCCCATTCGTCGTCAGTCTCGTGTTGGGAACTGTAGTTGTTGACATGTTTAACTGGGGAAGGTTGTGTTACAGTCTTGACGACACTGACGTTGCTCTGTGGTTCGTTGACAAGCTGGGGTTCTTGCGTGTCTTGAACTTGTTCGGCAAGGGCGTAGATAGCAGCTACAATAGCCTGCAATTCTTTCGAGAGTTCTTCGGGTTGTTGCTGTGGTTGCGGTTGTTGAACCACAGGTGGTGGGGGTGGCGGTTGGGGTGGTTGAAACTGGACATTCTTATTGTTCTCACGCCACTCTCTTAGAAGTTCTCTAGAGTGATCGTCAAGAACCCAGGTATCGATGTCATCCAGGTCGACTTCTTGTTGTTGCTTTTGTTTTCGTTGAGGTTCTTGGACACGTTGTTCCCTCTCGGACTCTGCACGTCGTGCTGCTATTTGATCACGCATGTACTTGAGGGTGTTTTTGCGAGTCTCTTCTTTTGCGAGCTCGGTGATTTTTTGATCGAGTGCCGAACCCGGTGCTGGTTCTTGACAGTTTCGACAACCGGCGACTGTCTCCCTAATAAGGGATTCACTCTCTCCGAAACGGGTGTCTACCCATCGACGGTGTTCGTGGCGACAGATGTTACAGTACGTGTAGATGAGTCGAGCCACAAATCCTCCGCAGAAGTTACATTAGAACTGTACGGAGGGATGTGCGAATGAACAAGAGCTTTAGAAGATTTGTTTGATTGCTAACGTGAGATTCATGCCCGTAGCCACAGCGACCTCTCCCTCTACCCATCGAAGGTGGACCTCACTCAGGGGGTCGCAGATGAGCCCGTCAAACATGAGGAGGTGGACCCCCTTGCCCAACTTCTCAAGTGCTCCCTCAACCACCTGGAGAGCCCTGTCCTCGTGTTTGGTGAGGAGGTCAAACATACCCCTTCCAGATTCCTGTTGTTCCTGGGTGAGGAGCATCGCCTTGATGAATGGCATCTCCATCAGGAGCTTCTCTCCAAGTGGAGTCTTTGGCTTCGTCAACCCATGGATGACTGCGTTGATATCATCCTTGACCTCCCTGGGTTGGGACTTGGATAGGTAAGCCCTTAGAGCCAGGGAGCGTCCACCCAACAGGTTCTGTAGGATGGTGGGATGGCACTTGGAGAAGTCGACGTCCATCAGTCCTGTGCCCTTAAGGCTGAGAGTCTTGCCCTCCCTGGAGAGGTTCTGGAGTGGGTGGTAGCGGCGTCCCCAACGGTTTGAGTTCATCCTTCTGTATGAGACCCGCCCTGGAAACGCGACAACGAGCGCAGTGTCGTACCACTTCATTGCCGAGTTGACTGTGAAAGCGTTAGTACGACCGTGTTCTTCAGAACTAGGGGAACTTGGACAGGGGGACCGGTCTGCAAGATGCTTGATTTGACGCCAGCATGGAGGCTTGCCCTCGGACTTCTTGTTGAAGATCTCCTCGAGGCGGTTGTAAGCTTCCTGGGGGTCGAAGCCCTTTCGGAGTCTATAAGGTCTTGAAGCCACTCCCGTCTGGTGACTCTTCAAGACACACTCGCAACTCAACTCAAGGAAAGGTGTGACGTAACACTTCCTGATGAGAGACTCAAGGGACTTGACAGTGATGGAGAAGACATCGGCATCCTCAGCGTACCACTTGTGCCGGCGCTCGGTCGCCCTCTGCAACAACGCAAGTGCCTGCATGGCACCAAGAATGGTCGCCCTCAACTTCGGAGCAAAAAACGAGACAAACTCGTCTGTTGGGGTTACAACAGGGGTCTGCTGATCATTTTCCATCGATGAGTCCTACGCATTGTATCTCCAGTTCGAAGTCAGACGGTTCAGTGTCCTCTTTCGATACAACTACATATACATCAAGTTAGGTTCTTGACGAAAAAAGTAGAAAAAAGTTGTGGCTCCCTGCTGAACCGGACTCGTGGGCGGGACTCATAAGCGCCGACGTCATCCTCAGGGAGCCACACTATGTAAGTATACTCTAAGTTCCCCCTTTCGCAATGTATACGAGAAGTCGCAACTTTTTATTCGCCTGGCCTCAACTCTCGCCACCAGCACTGCGACAGTCCCACGGCCCTGAAGTTCGCATCCACAAACGGTGGCAACGTAGGGTCAGTCCCAGTGTACATGCCCCTTTGGCCCACATCCCCGAGGACAAATGCTACCCAGTACCACTTCCCAGGGACAGGCATCGGCTCCCCTGGATACATGATGAAGTCATTCAAATCTTCCACGCTCACTCCTCCTTTGGTTGTTTTCTTGGTCTGCCACGCCCTCGCTTCTGTGGCCGGTCCCATGGTAGTGTCTTCACGACCCCATCCGGAACGGGTTGCTGGACACTCTCTGTGACTTCTGGCGGTGACCAATCGGGGTTGGGCGTATACCATTCCTTTTTTTCGTATACGACCTTTAGGACCTTACCCTCGTAGATTCGGGCGAGGACCGGAAGGTGGGTGTCTGGTGGGACGAACGTTCGTTTGCTGAGGTCAGTCGCCAGGTTGAGGCGGGTCAGTGTGGTGGTAATCACTTGGCCTCCACCCGACCGTAATACCCTGCGACGTAGACGTCTAGTGCCATGCTGCGCTGGATGATTGGGATGTTCCTTTCCGCACACATGCTGCAGTCGAACATGACCGGCACATCTCGATCGAGCCAGAAGAACCCACCAGTGCTCGGGTTCTTGCAGGTGTCGCAGGTGTGGGCGCCGCGGGTGTATTCGAAGGAAGCCATGTTCTCTCTCCACGTTACGGGCGGGATTGCCCTTCCATGATTAGAATATAACCCCTTCCCACCCAGTGAACACCTCACCCGCACACTTTTTAGAGATTATCTTCGTCCCTCTGTTCCATCATCCGGCCAACGAACCCCAGGAGGCTTGTCACAATGAGCGAGATCATCATCGCCTCGATGGCAGTACCACCCGCCCTGATGACCCAGAAACCGATGAAGTACCCAACCGCCAGGAGCGACACGAAACGTAGCGCGGCGTTCATTCTTTCGATCCGAGCTCATTGAGCAACGTCAAGTTGAAAGTCGCTGTATACCCGCAAGACTGGCACAACTTGTAACCCGCCAGGAAGCTGCGACCGCCAATGATGGGCATGTCCTGGGGGATGAGCGGAACCCCCGTCGTGAACAACTCGCCACGCTCGTCGACCATTGGATTCATCGTTCCGACTTTACACCACGGGCACACTGCCTGCCCGAACACACGATTCTTATCACTCATTCTTTCACCAAAGTTATGTCGTTCTTGAAGACAACTCGCCGGTCACCTGTAACTGTGTTCTGGATTGCCCAGGCGTGTTTGCCATGGCAACCCCAGGGGAAGAAGTCGAGAACAATCCAGGGAGTTTCATCGACCGCGAAAGGTGGTCTCTGTTGGACGCCGATGTCGGTTTGACGCGCCCACCGGACCAGGTCTCCCTTCTGTGGATTGTTCGCCGAAGCAGTCATACCCACCCGCCTTTTTGTGGGGGTTCCATCGAACGCCCGTTCTCGAACCCTGCCTTGAACCCCCGATAGTGGAAGTAGAGGCACGATGCGATGTAGAAGATGGCCAGGCCACAGAAGATAATCATTCGCTACTCCATCGGGAAGGGAAGGAAGCGGTCCGGATCCTCCCAGGCCAAGAGGTCGACAGGATCACGTGGAGGATTGGGAGTCAACTTGTGGATGCCCTTCCAGTTCGCAACCTGTTCGTGCCACCCAACTGGACGGAACCAGGCAGCCACAACACCGATGACACCCACTGCGATCGCGCTGTTGATGGTCGTGAGCTCTGAGATTACGTGAGTGATGTTCACCTTGCCTCCACTCTAGCAATATAACCCGTCCCTCTCAGGTGAACAGGACCTGTGCGAAAAAAAGTCCACACATGTACCAACCAAACAGGAGGGGTGGCGTCACAATGATGACCAGTCCCCACTTCTCAAAGAATTCGATGAAACGTAGAAGGTTCATTCTGAGTCCGTCCATTCGTAGGTGATTCGTTCCGTGGGTTCTTCTGATTGCTTGGCCGTTGCCCCGAAGCGTCCGGGGTCAACCCCCCACTTTTCACAGGCTCGACGGATCTCCGCGGCCTGGAAGGGACTCCACTGTACACCGTCACACCATCGCGAGTAATAGGCCCCAGCATAGTGCATGTCTCCGGAGATGATGATCTTGACAAGTTCGTTCGACAGCGTGACGGCGTTCATGGTTACCTTGTTGCCTTACTTAGTGGTGTTGAAGTAGTCGGCCACGGCGTTGCGTGCTAGGTCTTCTGCCCGTTGGCGGGGATACCCGAGGGAGAGTGCGCGGTAGAAGGTCGCTTCGTAAACCAGATCGAGTTCGCCTTGAATGTCGTTCATTGTCCCTGCCTCCTGTCTAGAATATAACCGACTAAGTGTATGTGAACAGGTCGCCAACGCACTTTTTTTACTGTTGCTTGCGCAATTCCACCTCGACGGGGGTCACCTTGACGCAAGAGAGCGAGGTCTCGTGGTATCCCCTAAGGGCGAAGCACACCACGTCGTGGCGGTCCTTCGGGTGGAGCTCAACCAACCGCCCAGCCAACCGCGCCACATGGGCCGACTCTTCCGAGATGCCCCGCGTCTTCGAGACGAACAAGGGAGAGCTGGCGATGCAGTATATCGATATTGATGCGATGAACGCAATCAAGACCACAGCGGGAGTGAACTGGGACAGTACCTTCAAGAACTCTTTCACGCGTTGCATCTTCTCTCCATTTGATACTATCAATATAACCCGTCCTCGTCCAGTGGACAGGTCCCCCGCTCACTTTTCTTACTTACAATCCATCGCGCGGGGAATTCCCTTAGGACCCATGGCCACGTAGCACGTCGTGCCGTCCATCACCAGCACCTTCTCGATGCGTGTGGGCTGGAGCACTTCGGCTTCGGCTCGGGGGATGATGATGTTCGCAGCCAGGCCCAAGAAAACGATGCCCGCTACCGCTGCGATGATGACGTTGTTGTTCACTTTCTCTCCTTCATGTTAGCAATATAACCTGTCCACTTCATGTGAACAGGCGTTCCATTCACTTCTCAAATCTTTTTTTGTCTACTCAACCACCGGGGTGACGACGTGGCCGTACACCTTCTCGACCTTTCCGGTCTTCGTGTCCGTGCACTCGAGCTCCCACCGTGCATCGTAACACCCACGGGGGTGGTGGAAGGTCGCCTTCGTGACGACCAGCGTCTGGACCGGGAACCACGAGAACGCCTGGTAGGTAACGAGCGTGCCGGCCTCGAAGGGGAAGTTGATGTTCTCGAGGTGGTTCGTATACATTCGGCCTCCAGGTTGTTCTTACTTAGATAATATAACCTGTCCTCGTCCAGTGGACAGGTCACCCGCTCACTTTTTTAGAGGTTTTCGAGGTTTTCGTAAGCCTCTCGCCATCCCTGGGCAGACCGCTCACGCCAGTCGAGCCCTGGCGGCTTGATGTCGTTGATGTCCTTGTACACTTCAACGTACGTCGCGAATGCGAGGTAGGTGTCCAGGTCGTCGCCGGTGTGCACGCCATATTCGGCCCAATATGAAGCGTCCTCCTCAATGAGGGTCCACGCCAACCACCCCTCGGCAAGCTCACGCGTGCCGGATACAGCGTTGATTTGAGCGGCGCGTTCTGAAGCGGTCATCTTTTCTCCCCCTTGATGCTAGCAATATAACCTGTTGACCCCATCTGGACAGGTCACCAACACACTTTTTTCAGCTCGCTAGCGTTTCGAACGCGTCGTCCAACTCCTCAGGGGTGCGGGCAGCGGGGACTTCAGCCACCCGCTTGGCCTGGGCTCGTTGCCGCTTCGCCGTCAGGCTGGCACGGTCGGTGTAGATGGAACCGGCCTCGACGTCCTCCTTCCGAGTCGCCAGGGCCGCCCGGGCAACCATCCGGAAGTGCTCGGCCTGGTCGGCAGCCCAACGGTAGAGCTGGTCCTTCGCCTCGAGGAGGGTCATGCCACCGTCTTCGACAACCAAGGCAGGGTTGTGCTCCCACTCCACGATCTGGGGCCAGGACTCGTCGTTCCATTCAACCGTGTATCGCTTCGTTGCCATCGACCACCTCCGCTGTTGATGTTATCAATATAACCTGTTGATGGGACCTGGACAGGTCACCCGCTCACTTTTTTTCGACTTTTGTTAGGCTGTCCCTGTGGACCATCATTGAGGTTCCACTCACGGCGGACGTGACCACCCAGTAAGCCCCACCCCTGGAGGTCGCCACCCAGTAGTCGTAAGCTTCCCCATTCAAGGGGTCGAAGCCAACCATCACCAAGTCCCCACGTTTGATGCGCGCCATCATCCCCTCCAGTGAAGATAATATAACCTGTTGATGGGACCTGGACAGGTCATCCGCGCACTTTTTTTACCAAGTTTTCCAGGGCATGCCGAGGGCGCACACACGACCCGGCCACCGGCGCTGGGCCGACTCCAGTGCTCGGCCAGAGATGCCTTCGTTGGTGAACTCAAGCATGGGATCGGCAAAGAATGAGATGATCACCTGCTTGATAGCGCCATCGTCCTGACGGATACCAACCTGAACCCTGTACTTCTTGAGGCCCTTGTTCATCTTCCCTCCCTGATGGAGATAATATAACCCGTCCTCGTCCAGTGGACATGTCGCCGGCGCACTTTTTTAGAGATTAGCGGGTTGGCTGACCAAGTCATGTGAGGTAAACTGGAGCTCACGTCCCACCTGGGGGAAGAAGACGAATACAGTTTCCCGCCAGTCGTCCCCTCGACGGGTAACGACACCGGTAGCCCCGCAGAACATACCCAGGTTAATCACTTCAACCAGGTCACCAGTCTTCAGCATCGCACCCTCCATGATAGCAATATAACCTGTCCTCGTCAGGTGGACATGTCACCCGCTCACTTTTTTTGCGAAAAAAAGTTTGAACTATTCGCACTTTCGATATGTTCACACCCACCAAACACATTATATTACTAACATCGGAAGGGCAATTCCGCCCGCCGATAAAACGAGAGTGTGAACGTGAACCCGAATGAACTCCAACTTGGTGTCGTCTACTGCTGGTGCTACGACGACGGCGCCGGTCCCTACCCCGCCGATGACCGACGCTTCGTGCTCACCCGCATCGACCTGGCCGCCAACGAAGCCGACTTCCTCAACACCGCAGGCTCGGCCACGGGTCAGACCGGCACCTTCACCGACCTCGACCTGCTCTACGACGCAATGGTCGCCCCGGCCTAAGGGCCAAAAAAGTGAAAAAAAGTGCGATAAAATCCTTTTCACCTTACACAAAACACATTATATTAATAATGTTGGAAGGGCAATCCGGCCCACCAATAAAAAAGGGTGCACACAATGGCTAACTTTAACTTTGCCTATGACCTTTTTGAATTCGATGCCAAGGCCCACTCATCACTCCTTCTCAAATCCGGAGTGGCCAGGAACACCCAAGGTGAGTGCACCACCATCCTCTCCCCCACTAAAAAGGGCCTTATTAAATTCCTTTCGGAAATGGAATACTCCACCAGTGGCCAATACCCCTCTGATCTGGATCTCCAGGAAATCCAGGAAGGCATCTATAAACTCTAATAACACACCTCATCCATAAACCCCAGGGGAGCTCAGGCTCCCCTTTTTTGTCACTGTCAAGGACATCAGTGTCAAAGACGTTGTGGGTCGACCACCAGACGTTCGAGGTCACGACCCTTGTAGAGTAGGGGTAGTGTCCCATCGAGTTGGTTCCAGTCGTGGAGAAGCTGGTGGTCCTTGTGGACGAGGATTCGGGCGTATCCCCATTCCTCAGCGAGGCTCATGAGGTGAGTGTTGTCGTCCCAGTCAGTGTTGCCATACAGGATGGGTTGGTATGGTCTGACGTCTGGGAATTCTTGATTGAGTTCGTAGATGTTGACCCTCTTGCAGAACTGGAAGGATGAGACAATCATTCCTGTTACTTCTACTGGCCCTTGGACACGTTGGCCACGAGCCGCGTAGAATGGTACACCCCAGGTGAGGGAGCCCCTGATGAGACTCCCTCGTCCCTCGTTACGCAGCACTCGGGTCGTCTTCGTCGTCGCTGCCATCGTCGTATCCCTCTCCGGTCCAGTAGAGTTTGACTTGTTCCTGAGCGTAGCGCTTTGCCTCAGCGTCGTTGTATCCCTGTTTCTTGGCACGGATGTAGGCGCTTTCATATACGATGTCGGCGGTGGATTCGTTAGACATTAGTAGACCTCCTCTTCTTCTTCAAGTTGTCCTTCTTCTTCTGCTCGGCGGAGTTCTGCCTGGCGTTCCTGTTCGAGTTCATACTGGACCATCATCTCTTCGAACAGTTCCTGTCGATACTCGTCGTAGAAGTCTTCCATCGGCACCCTCCTTGATGTTTAGAATATAACCTGTTTGCTTGCGGTGAACATGTGGTTCTTAACTTTTTTCGACAGGAATGTTCTCTAGCCGTCGCTTGATGTAGAGGGCTGCGATGTCGAGCTTTTCGTTAGGCGTTTCGGCGTTGATGAGTCTGAGGTCCATCAGGTCACCAATGATGTCCTCGGCGAGGAACCCGAGATATTCTTCGCGCTCAGCCTGATTCATTTTGCCGTCCCATTCTTCGCCCAATCAGTTCGCATGCTTTCTGGGAGAAGCACCACCTCCCGTCCCCGTCCAGTTCCCTCACATTCAGGAGACTCTCTGTCCCTACCTGGACCACCTGTTCGATGACGTATAGGACTCCCTCACGTCTCACGATATCCCTGGGATTCATCTCGTCCTCCTCACACTCGGGTTGGGTTTCCGTAGTAGACCCGGTCCGTCCCCACCATGAACCAAACGTTGGTTAACCCACCCCGAGGTCCCACAACCGAGGTCTTGGTGAAGGTGTATTCCTGACCGGTCTTCGAGTCGACACACTTGACCGAACCAAGGATACAATCGATAGACCTCTGACCGTATTGGAACCCGTCGAGGTCGATGAGTCCATCCTGGAGGGTGTTGTAAACTTGGGGGTCGAAGTCGTCCTCAACACACTCTTGGTATTCACGGGTGACGACCAAGGGTTCCCCATTGATAAAGTTCTTGACCAGGGACCCTTGTTTAAACTTCATCATGACCACCTCTGTGTTTGTGAGGTTGTTCCATCACCCCCTCACTTAGATAATATAACCTGTTGTCGTCAGGTGAACATATCACAAACACACTTTTTTCGAACTAAAGTTTACCTTTCACGCGCGGCCTTTGTGGTTCAGGTTTTCCATCTTCTGAACTGTCTTGAACTTGATGCCGGACATGGGCGTGAGGTGAGAACCAAGCTGACAACTTTTGCCTTTATGCATGCCCGCATTGTTCAACCAAGCTTTAGAATATGCTTCTCTGTCTTCGTCAGTATCGAACTTGAGAATAGTGATTCCCGCAGACTTTCCATCTCCCGCAGCACATGCAAGGTATTTGGGAGGGCTGTCGTCGCCACCACGTGCCTCTACACAGTTGGGACACTCATTAGCATACCCTCCCGCCAGTTGCTTTGCCCGGCTCTTGGGGTTGAACTCGTCACCACAGTGTTTACACTCGCGCATTGTCTTACTCTCCGTCCAGGGGGATGGCGATGGCACCCGTCAGGTCTCGGCCGAGGCGTTGGCCGATGTAGAAGAGGGCATCACCTGCAGATGGAGCCTGGACAGAACCGAGGCGGACCGAACCTTGCCACACGTCCCAAGTTAAGATGACCATCAACCACCCCCCTCTGTTATGCTATCAATATAACCTGTTTGCTTGCGGTGAACAGGCGCTTGGCAAACTTTTTTCGCTTGGCTCTCACTTTTCTACCCGCTGCAACCACCCAGTTCTGACCAGCCTCGTGTGCCCCGACGTCAGCTGTGTCACCTTCCACTCATCGCCCAAGGGGTCCCTCTCAACAACTATCCAGTAGTCATCTGCTGTTCCTCTCAACCCGTAGAACGTGACAATAACCAAGTCACCCGGTTTCATCGTGGCTCTCACCGTTCCCCCAGGGGGATGAGGAACTTTTCGTTGACGAACTTCGTGAGCCCCGTCTCCATGTTGATAGCCTTCCACCAAGTTCCGGGGGGGAACTGAGTTTTATCAAGGGCATCAGAGACGGTCTCAACGGTCATCCAGAAGTCGCCCGGGCCTCCGTGCTGCGTGTGGAATGATATCGTCACAAGGTCACCCGGTTTCATTCAACACCCAGAGGTAGTCCTTGTGGACAACTACGCGCCGGTCACCAAAGAGGACAGAGACATGAAACTCCACGGCCGTCTCACAACTGGTGACGATTCCAATTGAACCCTTCGGCATCGCGACGCTCGACATCCCCAGTGTCTCCCAGATTGCGACGTCCAGTCTCACCAAGTCACCCGGTTTCATTCTGATGCCTCTCCAATCACTTCGAAGGCGCTATCCATTATATCATATTCCTTTCCGTCGATGAGCACCCAGAAAGCCTCACCATCACGTTCTGTGATCAGTCCCTTCTTACCCTTGGGGATACGAGTGAAGTTACGAACATCACTGGGATTGGAACCACGCGCCCACCAGACGGTCGTTGTATAGAGAAGTTCTACAAGGTCTCCAGGCTCTGGTGTTCTTTTCATTCTGATGCCCCCTGGAGCACTCCCAGACTATCATCCCCTATGGCATACTCATGACCGTCGATGAGCACAAGGAAGGTGCATCCAACACACTCGGTGACCAGTCCTACCTTACCCTTGGGGAGGGTGGTATACTTATTGGCTGCTTGGTCTTCGAAGGCGACCACACTCCAGAGGAGTTCCACCAAGTCACCCTGTTTCGGGAGCATCACTCTATCACCTTGAGCTGGTGTTCGAGGACCCATAATGTTTCGCCATTGTTGAAGAGCACTTCGAAGCCACCCCACCCGTGGGCGACACTGCGTAACTCACTCAGGTTGATGATGATGCCGGTGCCGGCCACAAGCGCTGTCGACACCTCAACCAGGTCCCCAGGTTTCATTCTATCACCCTCACCCTTGAACGCCACACCATACACTGCAGACCCCTGAAGAGGACGATGACCAGGTTTCCATTGCCGTCTGGAGTATCCTCAATGACGAGACCCCTCTCCCCCTTCTGGAGGTCGACGTAGTCCACCTGCTCCCAATCCCCCTCACTGGAGTAGGCGACCTGCCTCGTGTTCTGCGCCATCTCCACAAGGTCACCCGGTTTCATTCTATCTTCCTGAGCTGTTCCAGACTGAACATGAATAGGTATACCTTACCATCGATGAGCACGTGCACGTTAGATTGTCCCCTGACCAACACTGAGAAGTAAGCGTCAGACTTCTCGCTCGGGTGCACAACAATGCCCCTCTTCCCCGACTCCGAG
>Ga0247723_1001154_pt1 | contig 15945 bp, 27 predicted proteins | sample MSEWelMarce5H_FC_FD_189079 | JGI IMG/M metagenome (GOLD analysis project Ga0247723, IMG submission 189079) | Subsurface sediment microbial communities from gas well in West Virginia, United States - MSEEL Well Study Marcellus 5H_FC | ecosystem: Environmental > Terrestrial > Deep subsurface >...
GCTATTGATGCTGTTGGCACTGGTCAACGTTTCAGTCATCTTATGGCTGTTGCTCCAAATGCTTCTTCGTCTATCATCATGGGAAATACTAGCCCTAGTATCGAACCTTATCGTGCTAATGCTTATCGTCAGGACACTCTATCGGGCTCATCTCTAGCCAAAAACAAATGGCTTGATAGAATCATCAAAAGTGTAGTAAAATCAGATGATGAATATCAGACAGTTTGGTCTAGCATTATCGCAAATGATGGTAGTGTACAGCACTTAGATATTCTTGATGATTGGACTAAAGATGTATTCAAGACTTCTATGGAGATCGACCAACGTTGGTTAGTCAATCATGCCGCAGATAGACAAGAGTATATCGACCAAGCACAATCATTGAATCTGTTCTTCCGCCCTGATGTGAACATTATGTATCTACATGCAGTACATTTTCAAGCATGGAAGCAAGGTTTAAAAACATTGTACTACTGTCGTTCAGAGAAGATTGGTAAAGCAGATAAAGTTTCAAAACGTATTGAACGTGAAGTAATTAAAGAACTCGACATGAAAGCACTTATTGATGGTGATGCATGTCTCGCATGTGAAGGATAAAAAATGAAAGTACTTAGATTTACAGCATCATGGTGCCAGCCATGCAAGATGTTAGCAAAAACATTGGAAGACGTTGAGACTCAAATTCCAATTGAAGTTATTGATATCGATGAGAATCGAGAACTTGCAACGAACTATGGCATTCGTGGTGTTCCCACATTAGTCATGTTGGATGGTGACATTGAAGTTAAGAGATTCTCTGGTGTGAAAATGAAAAATGAATTGAGTGAGTGGCTAAAAGTATAATATGTTCGGCCCTTTAGAAATTTTTTTATTAGTTTTCTTTCTGTGGATTATAGTTGTCAATACGATTAACCGCTACAGAGGTGAAGTGGATAAAATTGTAGAGAAAAAAATCGAACAAGAAAGAACAGAAGTAGTTGTGTGTCGTAGCGAATGTATCGACAATCAGATTTATGTTTGGGATATCAGAGACAACTCTTTTATCGCACAAGGCAAATCTGTTGAAGATATCATTGAGTTATTCATACATAAGTATCCAAACACAAGCATGAGATTTGACGTAAAAGAAAAATGAAAACAAAAACAAACCTAACCACTAGCAGAGATTCATTCAAGCCATTCAACTATCCATGGGCATATGACGCATGGCTAAAACACGAACAGAGTCATTGGCTTCATACTGAAGTTCCGATGGCAGAGGACGTGAAAGATTGGAAGAAAAAATTAACTGACGAAGAAAAACATTTTCTCACAAACATTTTTAGATTCTTCACGCAAGGCGACATTGATGTTGCTGGTGGCTATGTTAAAAATTATCTACCATACTTTCAACAACCAGAAGTACGCATGATGTTGTTGGGCTTTGCCGCACGTGAAGCATTGCACGTAGCCGCATACTCACACTTGATTGAAACGTTAGGTCTTCCAGATACAACATACAATGAATTCTTATCATATCAAGAGATGAAAGACAAACACGATTATGTGTTAGATATCTCTAGTAAGAATGGCGATGCGGCTTCAACTGCTACACATATTGCGGTATTCTCAGCATTCACAGAAGGTATGCAATTATTCTCATCATTCATCATGCTGTTAAACTTTCCACGCACAGGCAAGATGAAAGGCATGGGACAGATTGTCACGTGGTCTATTGTTGACGAGACTCAACATTGTGAGGGTATGATTAAGTTATTCAGAACGTACATACAAGAGAATCCTGAGATTTGGAATGACGAACTTAAGTCTAAGATTTATACGATTGCGGAGAAGATGGTAGAACTAGAAGATAAATTTATTGACTTGTCATTCTCTATGGGTTCTATGGAAGGTTTGACTTCCGAAGAAGTTAAGAAATATATTCGATACATTGCAGACAGACGTTTGATTAGTCTTGGACTTAAAGGTATTTTTAAAGTTAAACGAAATCCATTACCATGGGTTGAGGAAATGATTAATGCGCCAACGCATACCAATTTCTTTGAGAACCGTGCTACTGATTACGCAAAGGGTGCTACTAAAGGTGATTGGGCTGATGTTTGGGGCAAGGCCGCATGATAAATAGAACATGCAAATAGCAAAAACACTTTTTAGGAGATAAAAATGGCAACCGTAACAAAATATCACTTAACAATTACTCAAACGAGACCAGATACCGACATTAAATGGTTTGATAGAGAAGTTGATGACGAATGGATTAGCGCATGGAAAGCATTCAATTTTTATGATGTAGAAACGACAATTGAGCCGCTTGGCCAAGATGCATACACAACACTCATTGCACACGCAAAAATTTCTGCAATTTTTCCTGAAAAAACCTCAGACGACGGATTAATAAAAACACGTAAGTATTCTTATATGCCTGAGGATGTTTATAATGAATTTATTGCTTTATTAAATGATGATGAATCGGGTCTTTCTGCTGAAAGAAGATATGATGAGGCTAATGGAATTACATACGAACTTGCTAATGAAACTGAAGTGCAAGATTTTGAAGAAGAAACTGCTTAACGTATAGTATACATGAACTACTTAAGATACACATTTTGCCTTGCATTGATTATCGCAGGATTTACATTTTCTGCATTGAATGCACACGCACAAGGAAAACAAAAACCAGGAGTTGTTTATGACGCTAATATTACTAGGGTTATCGATGGGGATACTGTTGCGTTTGAAGCGGCTTGGTTACCAGACCCACTCAAAAAAGAATTAAGTATTCGTGTCTTTGGTGTTGACACACCAGAAAAAGGACACAGAGCGCAATGCCCACAAGAAGATGCAAGAGGGCAAGCCGCAACTAAATTCACAAAAGAAATGATTACCGCAAGTCAAAAGCGTCAAGTTGTTCTAATGGATTGGGACAAGTATGGCGGTCGTGTTCTCGGTGACGTTATTCTCAACGGACAAAGTTTACGCATGATGCTAATCTCTAAAGGCTATGCTAGAGAGTACTACGGAGAAGCCAAGACTTCTTGGTGTAACTGATTGACGCATGTGGAGATTATGGGCAAAGGCACTAGGAGAAAAATCTAGTGCCTGTGATAAAGAATCGGACAAAGTTGCAATCATCAGAACAGCTATTGTGCTTTGCTATATAATAACGAATCTGTTTATTGTAGCAGGCGTTATAAGGCATTGGTAAATGGCACACATAGTAGCTAATCTTCCTCCAGTTAAGTGTTTTGTAAAGAAAGAATTTCTCTATGACTTTGAAAAGGGTCATGGAGAATTAGTTCCTTGCTGGTGGATAAGTATAAAGAGTTTGAGAGGTCAAGCATTTCGTATAGAAGCATATCTAAATGAATATGGCGCACTATATGATAAATTACCATTACACGCATTCTGTTGGAAACAAGTAACGAATGAAATGCCTCTTGACCAACTACAGTTGTGGGATTGTTTGTCATACGATATTACTGTAATTAAAAAAGCACAGTTACAATCTCAGAAATGTAAATTCAAAACTAAGGCTGGTGATTGGAGATACGGCGAGTACATGTTTACAGTCGATTCTGCACATCCAGATTTTAATTTACTAGATACAGGATTCAGCGAAGATGTTGAAGACCATAAATCTTATAATTTTATTAAATGTGATAATGGTCAGTTTGCGGCACAGCCGAACAATAGAATGTTGATTCTAGAACCTAGTAGTAACCCAAAGGAACTTAAGATTCCTGACTTCAAAGTTGCAACAAAGCGTTGGTCTGTAGAAACAGAATCAAAGTGGGCACTTGGAGACACAAGTACAGTAATGTACGAATAAGGAGATTTATGTCAAAGTATAAGATATTTTGTGACTCATGCGAAGCAGAGTATACTGTCACACCAGTTGCAGGAGATACTCATAACGAGCCAGTTCATTGTTCTTATTGCGGATCAGAACTAACAGATGAAAATGTTGGTACGCACGAAGAAGACGATATCGATGAAGAATGGGAAAAGTTACTTGAAGAAGATATTGATGATTGGAAATTAGAAGAAGACGATAAATGATTGTAGCAGGCGTAGACTATTCATTAACTTCACCTGCAATGTGTTTATTTGATACCGATGACGGAGAATTTACTTTTGATAAATGTCATTTTTATTTTCTAACTCAATTGAGAAAATATGATGTTCAGTTTAAAAACATAACAGGTAAGTATTTCGAACATGAAGGTTTAAGTGATGTACTCAGATACGATGGCATATCAAATTTCTTCATAGACAGATTGTTAGAACGAGACAAAGACGCACATGTATTCTTAGAAGGATACTCCATGGGGTCTAAAGGCAGAGTTTTTAACATTGCAGAAAACGCAGGCATTCTAAAATATAGATTGTGGTTGTTTGCTGTAGAATGCACAGAAGTTCCACCTACCGTAATTAAAAAATACGCTACAGGTAAAGGTAATGCGAATAAAGAAAGAATGCAAGAAGTTTTTGAAGAAGTGCATGATATTCGATTGAAAGAAGAACTACATATGACAGAGAAACAATGGAACCCTTCTTCCGACTTGATAGATGCATATTGGATATGCAAATATGGAGTTGATAAGTTGACAACAGAAACAAAATAGAGTATACTCTATAATAATGTAGAAAGTGAGTAATAATGGAAGAAGAAAAAATCAGTTCTTTGCTTGGCTTAGATGACTCTAAGAAGCCTAGACAACCAAAACCCCTAGGACATTTATACACGTTCTACTTGTGTGGAGAGATAACTACGCCTGACGATTACGTTGACTGGTTTGAGACTATCAGGAATGCATCCGAGACTGATATCATCAAAATTCACATCAATTCGCCAGGTGGCAATCTATTCACCGCAGTACAACTAATGCGTGTCATGGCAGAATCTAGCGCAAGAATTCTAGCATCCGTTGAAGGTGCATGTATGTCAGCCGCAACGATGGTGTTCTTAGCCGCAGATGGTTTCGAAATCTCAGAAAATTCTATGTTCATGTTCCACAACTACTCTGGTGGAACAATTGGCAAGGGTGGTGAGATGTATGATAATATCATGTACGAACGCAAGTGGTCAGATAAATTCATGCGTAGTGTATACAATGGATTCTTAACTGACATAGAAATTAAATCTATGCTTGAGAATAAGGATATTTGGATGGAGCCAGAAGAAGTCTTTAGAAGACTGAATAAACGTGGCGCACCCGATGAAAAGCCAAAACGCAGAAAGCCTACAGCTAAACCCGTTCCAGCTAAACCTGTGAGAAAACAAAATGTTAAAAACCCTAGAGCAACAAAGTGAAAGTCTATTTCTAGTATCATCTGCAATACACACTAAGCATGGAGTCTATTCTCCACAGCAACGTTTAGAACAAACAATCGAAACTCTCAAATCTATTAAAGATAGATGCGATGCTGACATTGTTATTCTAGACGGCGGTGATGTTATTCCAACAGAAGACGAACAAGCACAACTAACAAAGTACGCTAGAGCGATTGTTAGTTTCTCTGACGCACCAAGCGTCATGCAAGTTCTTGCAGTACCAAATCAAGACATTGTAAAGAATATGGCTGAGATAATCATATTCGGTACGATATTTCAAGAGATGGAAACAAACAAAGACTACGAAAAATACAAACGTATTTTCAAGATGAGTGGGCGATATGTTTTGAATGATGGGTTTGATTATCAGACACACTTGAATGCTAAAAACAAAATCATCATTCGTGGACCATTCACTAGTCAATTTACTTCCGCAGTAACTGGTGGTGTCATTTTTCAGTACATGAGTAGACTGTGGAGTTTTGATGCGAATATGCTTCCATACATCACACAATGCTACAGAAACATGTTTGCTGATATTAATTCAGTTCTAAGTCAAGGCGGTTACATTGACATTGAACATTTATTATTTGCACATTTAAATGCCGATCATATTCAACGAATTAAAAAGATTGGCATTGAAGGCAATATTGCACCAAGTGGTGCTGGAGTATCAGAATGAATTTTAAAGTATTTCAGATTTGCTTTGAAGAAAGTCAATTGTCGCAAGTAGACTCTTTGCTTACGCCATTTGATAATACAAAAAATGAACGACCTGAGTTAAGAGAGTTTCATTCTTTCAATCGTATCATTGACGAAGGCTTTGCAGATGACTTAGATGCATGGGGCGTATTCGGTCCACGTTGGCAAGAGAAAATGCGTCACCCATCAAAAGTTATCATTGATGCAGTTAATGAAAACCCTGATGCTGATGTTTGGGTATTCAATCACGCTAGAATTCAAAGTGCATTGACATACAATGTATGGGAACAAGGCGAATACTTTCACCGTGGCATTCGTGAAGTTGTATCGGCTGCCTTTGATGCTGGTGGGTATGATAAGAATTCTTTAGAATATGTTATGACAGATTCGACTTGCTTTTGCAGTTACTTTGTCGCAAAGAAATCATTCTGGCTAGACTATATTGCATTCGTTAAAGATATCAAAGAAAAACTTGAAGGCTTGACTGGACGGCAAGCAGAGTTGTATCATGGTAGTGCAAACTACGGAAGAGATCCAAATCTAAATCTCTTTCCATTTATTGTAGAACGCCTCTTCTCTACGTTTCTACACATGAACAAAAAATACAAAGTCTACAGCAGACCAAATGACTATTCAGTTTATTACGATCAAATCAAAGACTTTTCTAAAATTATTGAATCGTTATATGAATTGAAGAAAATGACAATGACACAAGATTCTTCTGAGTTGTTTCATCACTGGAACACATTGAGACTATATTTCGCAAAGACACATCCAGAACTATTTAACTTGGATTAGTATTATGTTTATTGATTTGTTTCGACCTACTATAGAATGGATTAAAGATGACTGGAATTCTAATCACTTTCGTTTTTGCATTGAGTTGCTTGCTTGGGGTATTTCTATTGGCTGTTCGATTGCCATGGCTTTTACTGTGCCTAACCCACCCCTACTTACTCTATACCCTATATGGATTATCGGCTGTAGTCTCTATGCTTGGGCTAGTTATACTCGGAAATCATTTGGGATGCTTGCTAACTACGTATTGCTGACAACAATCGATTCGGTAGGATTGATTCGTATGCTTGCCGCTTGACTTCCCATCACACTTGAGTTACAATATTAATATGAACTTGAGGAGCAATCATGGCAAATAAAACTTGGACAATATCATTGGAAGAAGACCCCGAAACTGGTGAGTTGATTCTTCCATTGAATGATGATATACTAGCAGAAACTGGTTGGAAACCTGGTGATGCTATTGATTGGACTGACAATAAAGATGGAAGCTGGACTATGAAAAAGATTGAAACACAATGGGTGCTTGTCGAAGCAATCTCTACATTCCGTGAACGTTATATGGTAGAAGTGCCTGTTGGTGTTGATAAGTTTGGTAAAGACAAAACATTATGGGCACTTGATACTGTTACTATGGGAGAAGCAAAAGAGTTTAGCCAAGAACATCTTGGTGAAACAATCGTGTCGCATCGTGTGATTAGCAAAGATGATGCACTGGCGTTGTGTGATAAAGACAATGACTATGCAAAGAATTGGAGCGATGAAATCAAAATGAATACATTCTTCACTAAGATAGAAGAACACATTCGGGAGAATAACTATGACGCTACCTGATGAAAGATATCGTGCATTACGTTGTGGGCACCAAATGCTTTTAGATTTGTTGAACCCTAAAATAACGCCTAAGGTGCCTAAATACATACGTCAACGTGCATCAAGCATTTTGAGACACTATCCAGACTCACATCATTTTACAAAAATTGTAGAAAGATTGCCTGAAGATTTTTCCGTCACCAATCAATTTGTGAGATTGACAGATGAAAATAAAAACTGAAAATAGAATTATATATTTTTTGAAAGAGTTATTGGATCCAGAAGGTTTTGGATATGCAGTAACTTTTGAAGTACGTGAAGAAGCTAAACAACTTTTAATTATGATAGAGAGTGATATAAATGAGCAAGATTCAGCAATTCGGCAGACCGTTTGAAACGTTTGACCCAAGCAACAAGAAACATCGAAAGATTTTTCACGAGGCTTTGAGATATCGAACATGGGGACGTTCACCCATTTGTTTTTGGAATGAAGAATCCTCTTCTGGCTCTAATAGTTTGATGGATCAATGTATTAAAGCGATGGGCAAGTATTACATGGAACGTGAATTTGGTCCGTTGATTGACGATCTTCCGTTTGAATCTAATACAAATATTAGAACTAGACCAAACCCTAAAATATACGAAAGCGCAAGATGAAAATATACATCGGACCTTATAAGAATTGGGTCGGACCATATCAAATTGCTGAAGCACTTTGCTTTTGGGCAAAAGATGTTGAAGATGAATACGGATTCAAAAGCAAACCTAAGTGGGTGCATGACTTTGGCACTTGGCTTTCTCATGGCACTACAAAAGAAGAGATTGTAGAATCAAAGAACGCACCAGAAACTTGGCTGTTGAAACTGTGTCAATGGATTGAATCTAAGCGTAATCGTGTGTCTTACATCAAGATTGACAAGTATGATACATGGTCGATGGACCACACACTCGCAATGATTGTGTTGCCTATGTTGAAACAATTGCAAGCGACAAAGCATGGTGCTCCTAATGTTGATGATGAAGATGTGCCAGAAGAATTGAAGTCAACTTCAGCGCCAGCAAAAGAGAAAGAATACGATACTGACGGAAATCATTTTAAACGTTGGGATTGGGTACTTGATGAAATGATTTTCGCATTCAATTGTAAACTTGATGATTCATGGGAAGAAGCGTTTCGTTCTGGTGAACATGAGTTGATTTGGAAACCTGTTGATAAAGATGGCAATGAAGTTCCCAAGAAAGATGCTAAGTTGTTTCGAATGGAACATGGTCCTAACGACACATACAAGTGTGACTATGAAGGCATGAAAGTTGTAGAGACTCGAATTCAAAACGGATTCCGTCTGTTCGGTAAATACTATCAAGCACTTTGGGATTAAGTCTATGCTAAATACTCCTATGACAATCATAGGAGATAGCGATGGACTTTTTCACCGAAGATGCGGTACGACAATTAATACCTAGAGTAAAAAACTTTGACGAGTGGTACAAAAACCTTTCTGAAATTCTACCCGAATACGATATAGATACACCAGAAAGAGTTGCCGCTTTCATGGCACAATGTGGACATGAATCTGCTGGATTTACCGCAATGCAAGAAAATTTAAACTATGGCGCTAAAGGATTGCGTAGTCTGTTTGCTAAATACTTTCCTACAGACGCATTAGCATTACAATATGAACGCAAACCAGAAATGATTGCGAATCGTATCTATGCAAATCGTATGGGAAATGGACCTGAAGAGTCTGGAGATGGTTGGAGATATCGTGGTCGTGGAATTATTCAAATTACAGGAAAGAATAATTATACGAAATGTACTCAACAGTTGTTTGAGAACAATACACTAATCGAAAATCCGGATTGGCTTATAGATGTTGAATATGCTATTCACTCTGCTTGCTGGTTCTGGTCTGCTACAAGGTTAAACGAGTTAGCCGATATTCGTGATTTGAAGACGATGACAAAACGCATTAATGGCGGATACATTGGGCTTGAAGATCGCATTAAACATTATGAACATGCTGTTCACATTTTAGGACATTAAGGAGAAATCATGGAAATTATTATTGCATTAGCTATTTTTGGTGTACTTGCATACGTATGGTATGTAAATGCAAATCAAAAGCCAAGTAAACCTGTTGATTTGGTTCAGCCGAATCCTGTTGCAGATGTTGCAGAAAAGAACATCAAAGAAACAACAGAAGCTGTTATCGCTAAAGTTGAAGTTGAGCCAACACCAGTTGCAGAATCAAAGCCTGAAGTGAAAGAAACACCTTGGATTGAAAAGCAACCAACACCTATCGCTAAAACTAATAAGCCTAGACAGCAATCTGCTAAGGCTGTTCCTGCACCTAAGAAGAAAAAGCCTGCGGCTAAGAGTTAAGGTCTTAAGTCAATTCGAAACGCAAGTCCAGTAATACCACTTCTGGACTTGCCACGAACATCAAACTTAACTTTACTCTTTACACTCTCAACATATTTTTTGTCGATGATGTAAAAACCTTTGGGGCTGATAATGCTATCTGCAACAGCCCCTTTGTATTGGGCTAAAGATAGTTCTCCTGTCATTGCTTCATAGAGTAGCGCAGTCGCATATTCTTTATCAGAGTTAATATACTTCAACAAGGACTCCATCAGGAGTTCTTTGTTTTGTGACATCCAGTATTCATAACTCTTGTCTTTGATAATCTTCCCACCTTTGATAAACTCATTGATAACTTTCTCTGAAGCCTCATCAAGAATTCTTTTCTTGTTAGATTCGGATAAAAGTCGTGTGGGCATTGTCTTCAACTCTTTAATGATAGAGAGTAGAACTTTACTCTTTGACGCACCAGGAACTTGCTTTGCGGCAGCCTCAAATAATTCAGCAGTAGACGAACCTTGTCCTGATGCTAATTGAACACCACCAGCCATCTTAACAGAAACAGAATACACCTTTGTTCCTATCTTTAGCACAAGGTCTGTTTTCGGTTCTGGTTTTGCCGAGATAGCAACACCAAACGGATTTGATGCATCGTCAGAATGCCATGCTTCAACTTTCTTAGAACCAGCAAACTTATAGATGTGTGTAATGCATTGTTCTGCTTGGGCTAAAATATTAGCCGAGAGTGGGCGTGAATGCTTTTTAATCTTGTTATTTTTGATTTGAATTTTCTCGGCAATTGCCCATTCTAAATCTACACCTTCTGATGCCGCCATAATTATTCCTTAATTAATTAGCTAATGGATTGTCCAATGCTTTTTTGATTTTGTTATCTACTTCAATTCTCAATGCTCTAACTTCAGCTTGAGTTTCTTTTTGATTCTTTACTAACTCTCTGTTGATATCTTTTAATGTAGCATCAACATCACGTTTAATTTCTTTCATACCAGTATCAGTTAAACGTTGGTCTGTTTTACTAGAACGTTCAACGTTTTCAACAACACCTTCTAATCTACGAACGTCTTGTTTCAAGTCATTCTTAATGTTGTTAGTATACTCTGTCATCTTTTCAGTATTCGCATTCAAGACTTCCATCTTCTTATATATCTCTGTTAAGTCTGGAGAAACGTATTCTGCAATCTTTTTCTTCATGCCCATGTAGTCTTTGTAGACTTCAAACGTTCCATACAAACCACCAAGTAATGATGATGCTAAAGTGAACGCAACCATCAACTTAGCTGGTGTGAATTCATACCCACCAATACTGATAACTGTATCTTTACTTGCATACTTCTTAACTGCCGCTTCCGCTTCGTCAATCTTAGCGTTTACGTTTTTAATTTCTTCTGCCATTTTGCTTCCTTATTTATATTGTTGATTGACCATTTCTTGGTGTAGCCTATCACTACCACCTTGTAGACCTCTCAATGTTCTAGCATTATCTACTGTTTTTTGATTCTTGTAAATTTCTTTTGGTGCATAGAATGCAACATCAGGAATCACACCAAAATACTGTGCATAGTTTGCAGGTTGTTTTGCAATAGATTCAATTGTAACATTGCCTGCGGCTTCATTATTCTGTACGTTCTTTTTAACAGTACTGTTTTGTTGCGAATCAGTATTCATTTGTGGTAAGAATGGTTTAGATTCCATAGCACTATCAACTGGACCTCTGTATCCAAATTTGATGCCTTCTAATGTCGGCATTTCAACTTGAACTTGTTGTTGTCTTGTTGGCACAACTAAGCTATATGCTGAAGATGGTGTTACCATTGCAACATTCAAGTCTTGTCTTATTGTGTTTTGATTGTTGTATTGTTGCTGTGTTGTATTGGACGATGATGTAGTTTCGATTTGATTTCCCATGTTGCCACTATTAATTGACTGTTGAAGTCTAGCAGAGTTTGCGGCCGCACCAGATTGTAAATTTCCTGGCATTAAAATTGCAGAACCTTGTGCTTGCATACCAAATGATTGTGTGGTAGATGCTGTCGCACCACCAGACTGAGACCCACCACTATTTGCGATGCTTTGAGATTGAACATCGCCAGCAAGTTTTTCTGCTTGTTGTTTAGCAGTCTCACCAGCAGAGAATGCCTGTGCATCGGCAGCCTGCACTACAGACTTCTCTAACGCACTAGTCTTATCTTGATTAGAACTAATCATACTAAGAACTGACGACAAAGAAACTGTACTCTTTGACGAACCAGATGAGTCACTTACTTCACCAACTTTTGTTTGTGTAGCCGCAGGTTGTGTAGTCAATGCTTGTTGAGTTGGTCCTGTCATAGCAGGACCCGAAGGTACTGGTCCACTTTGTTGAGGTGAAGAGGGCTGTGTTGTATCTGGTGATGGAGGTAATAAACTTCCGTATGTTCCAGTCGGTGAAATTAATACACTATCAACGAGCGTTGTAGTTCCGGCAGAGGTTGTTTCTGTTGTAGTACCTGTTGTTGTTGGTTGCGGTGCTAACTTAGCCAATGCATCCAGATAACCAGGACACGATGGACTACTCAAAACATTAGTTGCACATGGATCCACAGAATACTTTAAACTGAAATTAACATTGTATAGTTCTGGACCATATGGACCCGCCCAACCATTGTTGTCGCTACCTATGAAACCATACTGTACTTGGCCAATAGAAGGTACTGCAAGTGGTGTCGTAAATGTTTCGCTGTAGTTAAAAGTTGTCCAATTAAATTTATAGTTTAAAGAATATGCGTTTCCATAAAGCAAATTATCTGCACCTCTGCCGCCAGTGTTATCCCAAAAACGAACCAGTGCCATTAAGTTGTCTGTACGCCCATCGTCCCAACCATTACCATTCTTTGCAGTAAAACCAAAATTATATCCATTAACTTGCAAACCTGTTATTGAAGGCAACAATGTAGAAATGTGTTGTTGCTGATACAGATACGTAGAGCCGTAAGAAAAGTTAATGTTGCCGCCAGGTCGAACAATTGCATTTGGTCCACAGTAACCAGGATCGCCCCATGCCCAACAAGTTAACTGGTCTTGATAAACACCACCAACCCAAGGCGTAGGTCCACCTTGAGGAGTATTTAAAACAATATTCCCCGTATTGTAGACTTGCGTTGGGTCTAGTGTTTGCGCTTTACTTAAAAGCGGCGTGGACGAGAATGCCAAGCAGAGAGCCAAAGCCAACGTTTTTAGCAGTTTCATATTTCTTTTCTTTTTCCAGTTGAGGGATTTTGTCTTTATTTTCTTCCCATGCCGCTTTAGCTTGTTCGCCAATCTTACCTTCGTATGGGCAAGGTGTGCCGGCTGCCATCATAGCATCAAATACTCTTCTATCTTGACACATAGTAGCAACAGCGGCTACCTTCATACCCATATCAAAAAGAGTTTTAGACAATTTCAAACGTTCACAATTCAAGTCTCTGATTGTACCGCCAGAAGAAACGCCAAAGATTTGAGTCTGAACAGAACCAGATGAACCAGTTGAACACAAATCATTATTACCACCACTCATCATTGTGGGTGCTACAGCAGTTGGTGGTGGCTGAATTACACGTTGAGTAATTGTACTCTCATTGATGTTGCGGTTAGTCATTTCACCAGAGTTGATATTCTGATTAATGTTAGCGTTTTGATTAACGTTCGTGCTAGTGCTAGTTGACGCATTAACATTGTTATTGTTATTTGTCATTGTTCCGGTATTAATATTGTTATTCGTATTTGTGCTAGTATTAACGTTTGTGTTTTTATTATCGCTTGTTGAAACGTTGTTGTTGTTATACGTCATTGTACCAGTATTTTCATTTTTGTTGATATTGGTAGATGTGCTGACGCTATTGTTGTTGTTGTTAAATGTTTGAGTTCCGCTATTAATATTGTAGTTTGTATTTGTATTAGTGTTTGTGTTATTTGAAGTTGTTTGATTGATATTCGTCATTGTTCCGGTATTGACATTGTTATTGTTGTATGTCATTGTACCAGAGTTAACGTTGTTGTTATTGAACGTCTGTGTGCCACTATTAATATTGTTGTTAGTGTTAACGTTTGTTGATGTGCTAGTGCTTACGTTGTTATTGTTGTTTGTATTTGTACTAGTACTGTTGACAGTTGAATTGCTTGTAGCATTAGTAGTGCTTGTTGCAGTACTATTGCTGTTGACTGTGCTGACGCTATTGGAGGTACTATTTGTGTCCACTAATGTTTTACTGTCGTATGTTCCTTGATTGATAAGACTTGTGGTCCCTGTTGTTGTTCCGCCAGTCGTGCTGGAAGTTCCGCTTGTTGTTTGTGCTGATACTGCACCAAACATCATAACAAAAAGAATACCGATAAGGTTCTTCTTGTTGATACTAACCATTTTTATGTTTCTCCTTATTGTTTTATTGACACCTCCATACTATAAAGCAATAATCATGCTTGTGTTATGATATAAATCTGCCTATTAACCCGTTGACAATTCTGTCTGACAAATCATCAGGCAGAAATTTAAGAAAGCCTAAAAAGTATAACGCTACACTACCATACACAAATATCTTTAAGCACATGTCAAATGTCTTTTGATATTCGTTCATCTTCCACACCTAGCACTTGTTTGGCACCATTGTATCAGTTCATAACTGCCAATAGCGAATATGAATACGATAAATGCAACTGCACCTATAATCATTGCCCACTCATTTAACTCTTGTTCTTTTTGTTTACGCTTACGTTCTTGTGCGTTATGCAGTCTTATATCATTAGCATCATCTGCATCCATTTCTGCTTGACGAGCCTTAATCTTATTCCATACATCAATCTTGCCTGTTTGCATGAACAGCAATTTTAACTCTTCCTCAAATGCTCTAGCCTGCTCTAATGCCATTTCAATCTGAAGTGCGGTTCCCATGTTGGAACCTTTCTTAGTCTTTTTAGCTTCAATCAATGCTTTAGTTGCGGTACTCTTAGCATCAAACATCTTGCCAATCATTGGCGCAAGAGAGCCTAGGTCATTTGCAACCTTAGCCGCTTTTTTAACGACACTTATAGCAGATTGAATTCCCGCTAGTGCTGTGATTGGATCGATCATTTGTGTTATTCCTGTTTACAAATTTCTTTGTGTAGTCGTTGTGAACAATCTTTTTTTGCCCACTCTATGCAGTATACTTTTCGTTCATAAACATCACCAATCCATCGCCAACGAACACACTTCAATGTTTCGTCTTTTTTAGTCTTTTCTGCACTTACATTTAATATCATCAAACATATTATAAAGACTATTAATTTTATAGAACGATTGGTAGCCAAAGCCATAGACCTTGACTCATCAATAATGCGGCTAACGCACCAACCACAATACTTGCCCAATACAGATTCATACTAACTGCTAAGATACTTGCAGACAATAGCACAATTGAAATCTGAAATGCAGAACCAGCAAATGTCATCCAAGGACCAGACTTGCGAATTTCATCACGTTCCGCTTCCAATGCACGTGCTTTAGCCATTAGTTCTTTTTTGCCTTCACCTGTAGCAGGCTCAGATTCGTATCTATTAATTTTTGCAGTTAACTTGTCTGCTTTGTCAAATTGTTTTCTATCGACTGCATCATCTCTAGCCATCTCAGCTAAAGTTTGTTTAATTGATTTTGCTTGAAAGAATGCCCAAGTATCATTTGCTTTGATTGTATTGTTCAGCACTTTACTGCTATTGCCACTTGAAATGTAAGTATTGATTGCAAGCAAAGCGGCTAGAACGGTGATTAGCCATCCAGCTTTGTCTTTAATTTGTGCTTCACGTTCGCTACGTGACAATGGTTTTTTAATTTCTTCCGCCATGTTTACTCCTAAAACAAAATGATTAATTCACCATTATTTATGGTAAACCAAGTTTTAGGGCAAGTTTCAGAGGGGGTTTT
>Ga0247723_1001155_pt1 | contig 15942 bp, 26 predicted proteins | sample MSEWelMarce5H_FC_FD_189079 | JGI IMG/M metagenome (GOLD analysis project Ga0247723, IMG submission 189079) | Subsurface sediment microbial communities from gas well in West Virginia, United States - MSEEL Well Study Marcellus 5H_FC | ecosystem: Environmental > Terrestrial > Deep subsurface >...
GTTGAGACCCATAAGAATCAGGTTGAATAATGTATCGGGGGCTGCGCATCCGTGTAACGCAGGTATTCCATTGCATTCAAACCAATGCGTACGATTGAGCAGGCTGAAGTTTACTTTGGCCGCTGCGACCAGGCAGCAGAGTATCTGATGAAGGGCAAGAAGGTGAGTATTCACCTGGAAGTGTTGGGTCAGTTTGGTACAGACGTAAAGCAGTGGCTTGTGGATCTTCACAATGCTATTGCAGTCGAGTGCTATGACCCAAGCGATTGCCTCGAGGGTAGCTGCTCGCCTGAGTATAAGCTGTCAGTACTTGTGAAGAACGGCAAAGCAATTGCCAGTGCGAAGCAAGTTAACTGACTACGTTTGAAGGTTACCTCTTCCCCTGGTTCGCCAGGGGTTTATGTAGCCCTCAATACATATAAGTATTACTGATATAAGTGTATATCGTGCCCAAATCCGGGTAATCCCTTCCAGCGCAGTACTTCTCAGACCAAGACTGTTGTCTGGCAGGTTCTGAGTATTCGTCTAGCTGATGGACGTTAAACCGTAGCGATTGCCTCCAGTGGAGATGGGCACCACACATTCAACCTCTACGCACATGTCATTGATCAAGAACTGTACTGTTGTCTTGTGCAACGGTGATGTTGTTGGCATGCATCCAACCGAAGAGTTGGCTGACGAGCAAGCATCAAAGCTGGCAGAAGAATGGCAGTTGCACGCCGACTGCGGTTCTGAGGTACCGGCACCAAAGCTTGCAGTATTGTCATTCAACTCGTGGATGCAACTTAAGAACGAATTTCGTTTCTGATTCTTGCACTTTCCCTTGGGTAACCAAGGGTTTCTGCAGGATTCACTCCTGCTCGTTTACTAATTTTATTATGACCGCACTTCACATTCGACAAAATCTTTCGGAATTGCTGCAGCTTACAAGCAAAGCAGTGAACACTGTTTCACTTCCAGGAGGCAACACAGTTGCCGACAAGATCTATGAGTATCGGATCCGTGCAGCAGCATTGCTGATGCCCAAAGGATCTTCTATTCACATCCAAGGTTAATTACTGAGTCCGTTCAAGCGGCGTTGGCAGGTGCAAACCCTGCCTTCAGTATTGCCAGGTAACACTGGCATTAATCCACACCACCAGGACTCAACCATGACTCCTAAAGCTGTAGAACGTCTGTTGACACAAGATGCTCGTCTGCTTGCCAGGCGAGATTCTCCTGTCATTGACCAAGAACTTGAAGCGCAGCGTCAAGCTGCGTTAGAAGTGTTCTTCAAATGGCAGGATCATGCCTGTCAATTCCAGGACGTTATACCGTTCTGTGTTGTACTCCAACGGAAAGTAGAACTCAACCGAGATCTGCTTCGTTGGGAAGAACAGAACGCTGTCTGATTTCTGCACTCAACCCTTCCGCATGGTACTCATGTACTACTGCGGTGGGTTTTCTGCAGGATTCACCTCCTGCTTGTCCTTTACTTCACATCAAAGCCCATGGCTTACGCTGACCTCCAGACCATCACCCTGCTTGGTCGCATCGCCGACCTCAAGTCTTTCGAGACTACGGACGGACGGACTTGCTTGGCTGTTACTCTGTATCACCGCATCTCTGAAGATGCTGTGGTCACTGTCAAGTTTCTGAACAGCAACGGATTGTTGACTGCTTTTGTCAACGACAATCTCGTGGTTGGTCAAGAGTTGACAGTCACCGGTAAGATCCAAGCTATTCGTTCGTTCTACATGAAAGATAACGAGCTTGTCCCTCTCAAGCAACCGGAGTTTCAACTGCGGGTGATGGACTACGCCTTTGGTTCCAAGCCTCAACCCAAGGCTGAACCCAAAGCACAAACCAAGACAACCACCAAGAAGAAGGCAACGCCTAATCCTGAGCTGGTTGAAGTCTGATCACAGGCAACTCCTGCACTTAACCCTGAGTAACACCAGGGTTTTCTGCAGGACTTAACATCCTGCACACCAGTATCTACACCCAACATCTCACATGAAACGCATTGTCAAACTTGGTGCTAACAAGTTTATTCAACTTGATTCTTATGGGTCTCAACATGAGACGCCCGTAGCCAACTTCCTTGTTGGCCTCTTTGCTATCGCTATTGCTGCACTCACAATTGGCGGCGCATTGGGCGTCGACATCACCAAAATCAATACCACGCAAACTCAACATGAAACTCGCTGAAAAGACACAGCTCATCGAAGAACGGATCACCGGTCTGATCGATGCGCTGGAGAAGAACTATCGCAAGCAGTATCCACAACGTCACGAATGTCCTGACTACTTGAGCCACGAGCTTGTTCGTGGTACCAAGTATTACAAAGTCATTCAGCTTACAAATTCTGGTGCCGGGCGGGTCGGACGTTCAGTCCATGCATTTGTCTCACGTGAGACAGGTGCAGTATACAAGCCCGCCAGTTGGAAGGCACCAGCCCTTCACGTTCGTTACCAACTGCTGGACGATACTTCCTACGAAGCTTGTCTCCACAACGCTGACTGGGCGGGTGCTTACCTCTACATGAGGTGACGCTACATCTAGCGTTTCGTCCAAAACCCTGTCCACATCTGGGACTTGCGCACTGTTATGTCCCAGCTATGATCTCTTCGCTACCTATTCAATCCCATGGAAGCACTCTCGCAACTCGACGTCCAAAACCCAGACCATGTCTCCGTCATCACCCGTGACGGCAAACTGACGGTCTCTGTAATCAAGGATGGCGCTTCAGTCACCCTTGGTTTCCCCGTCAAGATGACATGGTCCTCTACTTCCCCCCATCCCCTGCAACAGCAGTCACCACCAGAGACAAAGGCTGTTCAGACTCCAAGCAACATCCGCTTGCTGGCAAAGAAGGTTCGTCGTTCACCCATTGGAAATGCAAAGCTTACCTTTGCTTCCGCCAAGGAAATCAAAGCAATGCTTGCAGATCCTGCAGTGATGACAACCTTCAGGAGCAAACAGCAAGCCTACGAGATGATTGGCAGGAAATTCAACGTTTCATGCCATACAATCTCCAATATCCACAAAGGACTGGCCTGGCGAACAGCCTAGCTCGCTAGTACACCAGTACTTTAATTAGCCTGGGCAGCACCGACGCCAACTAGGTGCGTAAGTCCCAGGCTTTACTACTCACACCTTGAGTAGTACCACTCACATCCTGAGTACCTACACCAATTCAAACCATGACTCAACTCGACAACAACTACAACGCTGACTTGCTTGATGCCATGGCTGACATGGCAGAAGAACAATATCAAACAATGACGGAATCCAATCAAGATGAGTGGGAGGGCGTCATCTATGACGACGAAGACTCCTAGCCCTCAAGAAGATGACATCATTATTCATGTCATCGCACTCATCTCAATCCTCATCACGGTACTAACCTCATGCTTCACCCCGTCACCCAAGAAATTGCTGAGTCCTTCGGCTACGTCCCATTCTCAGAAGAAGATCGGGACGAACAGTACCAAGCCGAGGTCAACTACGACGGCGAAAAAGGCGAGCGTCCAAGCAACGGCAGTGTCTATCGCAACAAGCGAGGCGTCCTCCGTTGCTACTGGATCCCGCGTTACGCCGACAAAGAACTCCAAGGCTGGTACGATGTCCCAACCAACGAAGAAATCGAGGAGTGGTCGTTTGACTCAGTCGCGTTCACACCGGACGACGACGAAGTAGAACCGGACCATCCCGATAGTTGGCTGTCAATTCTTGGACTTATTTAAAGTATTGTTCAAGATTGCAACTCAGCCAATACTACGACTGTATTGGCTGTTTATCCAATACAACACTGATTGTGCCAATGCAAATCGACAACTCAGCTCCACTCAGCCTGAGTATTAACCAACGGAATCTCTATTTGTATTACTTAAATCACAGGAGGAAACATGGGAATACACCTTGTTTCGTACCAAAGATTCCGGTCCAAGGTAATCGCATGGCTGACTACATGCGCACCATTGAAAGCCTCGAAGAGAAACAATTGATTCGTGTGGATCGCACCAGCGATAACTACACCGGCTGGATCATCCTTGATCCTAAGTCCACATAAGTTTTTCTTATGTTTACATGGCTTATTCCTCCATAACTAGGAGGCTAAGCTTATCAATCAACCCACACAATACCATGGAACAAAACGAGTACGTCCATGTGCGCCAAGCATTGACCATCCTTCAAGATGTCATGGCACGTGAAGCGAAGCGTCATCAGATGGACCAGCATCTCACGCCGTCCATCTCTTGTTTACTTGAAGAGGAAATTATTCCAATGCTTGTAAACTACCTTGATGCTGATGATTCAAACAACGTAAACCTTTAGTTTTTTCGTTGAACTAACACACAACACCATGTCACAAACTGAACTTCACTTTGAACCAACCATCTATTACCGCCCTGATGGTAACCAACTTGTCTTTCAGATGAGTGAATGCAAACGCATTGACCTCATCCTCAAAGAACTCAGTGCTATTTACCAACGCGAAGACAAACGCGATTGGCCTGACAGACAACTTCCTTATGAAGCTCCAGAGCTGATCTTGGAAGCTATTGGTTTGCTCGAAAGAGCAACCGAGTGGGGCGAACCAACAGACGATGAGCTTACTGGTGAACCACCAATGACTGCAGATGAAATGCATACTGCGGCATGGAAAGAACATCAAGAAGCACATCGTTAACACAATGATTCAACTCTTCTACGAGCAAAGTGATTTTATTCCTGTTACCAAGACAGCACGCAGTGGTAAACATGGACGTTTAATTCAATGTCCTGATTGCCACGTTGTCTTTCGTATTTATCACTTTGCTTGGACTTCAATCCAATGCACGCACTGCAAGTGCACATCACCAAAGCTGGACTACAAAATGCACAAGAGCCTAGCTGCGTAGCACCCCTACAACCCCGCAGGGAGTACCAGGGGGGAACCTTTATTTCTATTAGATAAACTAATGTTTACTCCCCTTATTCCCTGCTACACTCCATCAATTAACCTACTTCATTCCAATGCCTGACAACACTCCCCGCATTCCAGACTCCATTGACCTTGAACGTTTATCCGCTATGCAACTCGTAGCAAAGATGAAGGAATCAGCCGACAAGTTTGGCATCGGCTTCGTTGGTGGATTCATTGCACCCAACGGAGAGAAGTTCATGATGTCCAACATGTCTGATGAAGACACTCAAATGCTCCTTCCTGATGACCTCAAATGATGATCCTTCTCTGCTCCATGTTATTCCTTAGCGCAATCATTATTTGTCTCGACATGATTTACAACTAATGGACTCAAAAGAATCATTAATCGATGATGTGATTGACACGTTTGATTTCCAACGTGTTTATATTGCCATGACAGCGGTCGACTGGCAGTGGCAAACAACTGAAGGTAATGGGCACGCAGTTCCATCCATTGCAAGACTCAAAGCAATGGCTCGCCATTTGCTAAGAGAAGCCATCAACAACAAAGTGGTTGGCTCTGGTGGATTTGAAGCTCGTTACTATGCCAAGGACAAAGATCAAGGTGAATACTTTCAATTGAGATTTACATTGGCCGAATCCACTTCTTGTTATGACTGAACGCTCAGCCTTTAACTTCGACAAGACCATTGCCGGAGTCAACATCACAGAACGTGGTGTTAAATCGTTTACCAAATCGTTTAAGCTTGGCCCGTTTCAATTGACACTTAACGCCAGAGAATCTGGTGTGCGTGGATCTATCAGCTTGCCGGGCACAGGCTTAAGCAAACGAAACATTAAATTATTCTAAAGATTCGTCCTGGGTATGACGTTAAACTGCCTACATTCCATTGCAATTCAACCCATGAATTCAGCTCAGCTCACTGCCATGATTTGCCTTATGCAATCTCATGGTGGTTCGTTTGTTAATGCAATTGCTCAAGCATTGCGCGTTGCAGATCCAGTAAATCGTCAACGTTTGCTTGACGCATTTCCTGATCTTGTAAAGAAGTACGGACCAACGTCTGATTTCATGCAACCCAAACAGCTTACTGAGGTCTGACTTATGTCTGTCCTTTTGATTGAAGACACACTTATTGATGGTACCAATGTCACAGTTACAGCAGTGGTTGAAGACATGCGTTTGCTTTATCGGGCAACACGCTACGAACCTGAAGAATGGTGTCCTGCATTGTGCCAGACAACTTTCTCAGTGGATCCAGATGAACAAATCCCTACTGATGAAGATGGCTTCTGCAGTTATCTTGATCAGCTCGATCTTCACTGGCAACTCGTCGACACCTCTGACTACGCTGTAGACTAACCAACCGTCCTGGGCATGACGTTAAACTGCCCACTACTTCGAACTCAACCCTGAACCTACTATGCAATTCCAACTACCTACTAACCTTCAAACTGAGCTGATCGCTTACGATCCACAGCTCAAAGCTTTGGCTCGTCAACAACGTGCTAACAAACCTGCATCCAAGAAATCTAAGTATCCACTTGGTAATATTCCACATTTGATTCCATATCACATCGTGCGTGAATCATTGCAGCAAGATGCAATTGATAATATTAATTCCAATACAGCACGTTATCGATTCCAGAAATTTACGACGCCTGTGGATGTGGCAACTCCGCAGGCACGCCTTGCAATCAAAGCTATTCTCTACCACTACGAACAATGTTGGTACGCTGCATGGTTACCGACTAAAGACGAAGACTATGTGTACGGTTACGCCATTGCATTCAAGGACAATGCAAGCACACGTAAAGTCTTGGCTCGTAACATTCTTAACAAGATTGAATTGTGTTCAGAGATTAGCGTTGGTCGTACCAAGTATTACATCTATCGCAAAGAAGTAACAAAGCAAGACATTGCCAATGGCATGACTGATCACAACTGGCGTGCATACCATCTTGCTAGCTATTACGAAAAGAGTCGGGACATCGCTCCAGTGGTGGATGAATTCCGCACTGAACTGCAGCGATCTATTCCCGTCTGGGATGATCACCGCGAACTATTCTCTCGTTTGCGTTGCACAGAAATCTGGCAAGCATTGGAGATCAACAAAGACTTGATCCCGGAGCACAAGCGTGTAGGCTGGGAGCTAACTGTTGATAACTTGCTGGAAGCAATCAACAGACGCGTTGAAGTTTACGGTGATCCAGCCACCTATCGAGACCTTGAACTTTCATACATTGTTAAGCATTCACGCGTATTCAATACACCGTTCTTCCGTAAGTGGATGCAACAAGAACTTAGTACTTGCATTGCTCACTACAATGATCCAGACAATCGTCGACACAGAGATGTCATACGCGGTCTAAAGCGTATCGTCAAACTTGCTCAGTCCATTCGTTATGTTGAACTCATTTGGCCTGACTGCCCAATTGATTATTACCAAAGCAACATTGAATTGTTGTTGATGGTTCGGTTGAATCATTATCCAAGCGAACGCTGCACCGAATGGTTGCGTCAACACATGCCCGTTGCTTCTTTCTTCCACATCCTTAACAAGTATGCTGAAGAAAATGCAAACGACCCACGGGAGCGTATGCGTGGCATCAGCGAAGACACAGGTCTTCACGTGCTGTGGTTCACAGAATGGAACGACACACTGTCAATGTTGATCCGCATTCTTAATGCGGGCAACACCATTGATCCACCTAAGCGTTGGCGCTTGGTTGAGTTCCACGACTATGTTCAAGCTGAGTCTTGGAAGATTCAAAATCCAAACGAAAAGCTGCCTCAAGATTTGTTCCCTGAACCTATCAAGCTTCAACACAACAACAAATCATGGACATTTCTCCAGCCACATGACACCCATCAGCTTGCACTCTGGGGCCAAGCCGTACGCAATTGCGTTGGCTCTGCCTCTGGATATGCTGAGGGTGTACGCAAGAAACAACACTTCATTGTGTTGTGCATGCTGGATGGCAAACCTCAATTCACCATCCAACTCAAGGTGTCAAACGGCATGATGTCCGTTGATCAAATCAAAGGACTATGCAATGCTGGATTGACGCTTGAGCAAAAGGATGAATACACGGAAGTGTTCCGTCTTGCTTTGCAAGCACGGGAGGAAACGCTAAAGTCGTAAAGGCCGAAGCCAAGTTGACCAGCCTTAGCCTCGATACTAGGGCTGGTCTTTCACCATGAACAACGACTACACCGACGACCAACTGCTTGCCATGGCAATGGCAAACATTGGTGAATTCATCCATGACAACTCACCTCACTACGTCTTGATCGAAGACGATCCTCGCAACGAGGAAGACTACGATACGTGGGCTTATGGTACTGAGCCATTGCCCCATGATCACACTTGGCGTTCAACTTCAATCGAAGTTGATGTAAGTCCAAGTGAGCCCGAGTAGTCCAGCGGAAGAGACAAACGATTTAAAATCGTTCCAGCGTGAGTTCGAATCTCACCTCGGGTACCAATTCAAGCCCCCGTTCACCACCACCCCCGTTTACTCTGATGCAACCCGTAGCCACCTACCAAAACGCTCAAACAGTTTCTGTTTTTCAAACTCAAGAATACTTTGAAGTTGCAGTCGAAGACTGCTATGGAATTACACAATCAATTAAATTACCTCGCAACGTATTGTTGTCAAAGAAGACAAGCAATACACCATTAGAAACAAAACAAGAACCAGCGGTAGTACTAACAGAACCAAAACCTAAGCAGTCGATTGTTCGTATTGATAGAACAGAAGACGGTCGTCAAATTGAAATTAGAAACGAACCAAAAGTTACTCGTCTTCCAAGGGCTGAACCGCCTAGTAGAACAAAACCTTTGTCGCGTAAATTTGAAGCAAAGCTAACAAAATCTCAAGTGATGGAGATTAAAGCTTTGTTGAATGATCCAAAGTTTATGTCTACGTATCCATCTTGTTATAAAGCTTACAAAGATTTAGGTGAAGCTTATAACGTTACTTATATGTGTATCCAGTTAATTCATAAAGGCGTTACCTGGAAACACGTTTGATTGGCTGGGCATCCGCAAGGTGTAAGTCCCAGTTGTTCACTTGTCAACTTACCTACACAATACGATGCAAATTCTTGCTGCCTTTAAATCCATCATCCCTGAATTCCATGCGTTCTCTGATGACGAAAGTCGTTACAACCTTGGTGCAACCTGGACTGCACCTGATGGCCTCAAAGACTATCACAACTTAGAGCTGCGTTACGTTCACAACTCTGAACGCCTTGCGCTCCAAGGTGATCCTCAGCCTGACGGCAGTTGGAAATACACCGAACCCAACGGTCGTATTCACACCATTACCCCTGAACGCGCCAAGCATTTCATGGAGCAGACTCACCAGCATGCCACGATCATGTGCGCCATGCTTGACAAGCTCAAGGAAGCTGGCGTTATGGAGCCAGTGGTAGACACACAAGCCCAAGCAGCCTAAGCTGCGATCGGAGTGCAGTGAGCCCCTGGTTATCCGGGGGCTTTTCCTTATGATTTCTCAAACTCAAAACAACTTAATTGATTTGGATCTTGTTGATCAAGTTATGCAGCATATCCCTGCTGTAACTTGGCCCAGTGTCATCAATGCTATTGTTACCAACATTGTTGATAACATGCCATCAACTGTGGTTGAAAAACTGACAGGATCAATTGACAACTTTGATCGTGCTGAACAAATCCTTTTGGATTACTACAGTACAACAGTAGACAACAAAGAACTGATTGTTGATGCCTTCAAGATTATGGGTCCAGAAAATACTGTGTATCTTTTGGACTCACTTCAACTAAATAAACTTGAGGAAACATTAAACAAATCTATTGATGGTGCGCCGTGTTCACTTGATCCAAAATGATTTGTCCATCTTGTTCAAGCAAGCACACACGTGTTACTTGCACCAATCATTTCTCTGGTTTTACCAAACGGTATTGCCGTTGTTTATCTTGCAACATTACTTATCGCACAGTTGAAAAGTATGAGTCTGCAAAACCAGGCCCTCCCAAAGGTAGACCTCGCCCAGGTAACATTGCCCGTGGTAGTCAACACGGTTCTGCCATCTTAACTGAAAAGAATGTTTTACAGATTCGTCGTATGCATGCTTGGGGGATTACCCTCCAGGTCATTGCAGATAAATACGGCATGAGCACATCGTACATTTCACGTATCATTAACCGCAAAGTTTGGACTCACATCTAATGCCAACTTCCAAATCACAATTCATTTACGTCATTGGCGATCGCGTTGCCGAACGTCCCAAGACGCATGGCATCATGGCTGTACGTAAAGAAACACAAGAGCGCATTGCGCAGTACAGAAGCCAACGCTACGGTACAGTTCTTGGTATTACACAAAAGAAACAACGTGATGGACGTTTAATTAAGTTCTTGATTATCCAGTGGGATCATTTACATTCACCAACGGAGCATGCACAGATGCGCATTTGTCCTATTCGAGAACTTGACCGGTTAACAAAACAAACAATTGTGCAAGGAGAATAGCGTTGGATCAGCGTACACGTATGGTGGTTCAAGGTGTTTCGCTGGGACTTAGTCTTGTTGTATTCTTTATGTTGCTTTTTGCAATGTTTTTTATACCAACAGAAACTGAAGTAGATAGGGCTGAGCGATTTAAGATTGTTGATTCTTATAACAATTGTGATGTCGTTAGGTATACAGATCCATGGGGTTCTAAGTATCATTACTTTCTTCATTGCAAATGATCCATGAACGTTGAATTGATTTCGGTTACACCCAAAGCAGAAGATTTGATTGTGTACATGGCACGCGTCAGTGCGCCACGCAATCAAGACAACATGGAAACAGCTCCAAAACTGTTGCAATATTTAATTAAGCACAGTCACTGGAGTCCATTTGAAATGGCAAACATGTGCGTTGAGATTGAAACAACACGTTCAATATCAGCGCAGATTATTCGTCATCGTTCATTTAGTTTTCAAGAATTTAGTCAACGTTACGCAGATGTTAATGAGCTTGGCTCTGCAGTTATTCCACACCTACGTAGACAAGATTATTTAAATAGGCAAAACAGTATTGATGATTTGTCACCAGAAGATGTAGCAAACTACTATCGCCGTATTAGTCAACTCTTTGAAGATGCTGAGCATTTGTATAAAGAAATGGTTAGTCAGGGAATCGCCAAAGAGTGCGCACGGAACATTCTTCCGCTTGGAACCCAGACTAAGCTTTACATGAACGGCACGCTCCGTTCGTGGATCCATTACCTACAGCTTCGTTGTGACCCAGGAACCCAATTTGAACACAGACAAATTGCAGAATGGATCAAACAAATCTTCTGTAAAGAATTCCCTATTATCGGGGAAGCTGTCTTCCAAAGAGAAACCCCCGGTTAGCCCAGGGGATTCAATGGATGAATGGCGATCAGAAGGTCGCGGCGTATTGTTTTTTTAATTCCTTAATGGCATGCTTGGATTCATTTTCTTTGCGTGCCAGTTTCTTCTTGGTGTCAACCAAGTACACAATCAATGCTGGTTTCATTTGATTTGACCTCCGATCAAATAAGGAAGATAGCCAATGTTACGGTACGTTAGCCGTAACCAAGGACGGTGGGTTAAGTTCCACCAGTCCTTATCTTTCTTGGCTTGTTGTTCTTTGTTGTACTTGCAACCACGATACGTAAGTTCCATGAGATTCTGTATTTATTGATACGGAAAGTATATGGCAACTATTGTATATGATGTCGTTCATGTTGTAACAAAACTGTAAACAATTGATTCGTCCTGAGCATGACGTTAAACTGCTTGCATTCCAATTCACACCACATCATGAAACTTCTTAAGTTTTCTACCGGCAACGGCAAGCTGAAGAGCCGTTTGATCTTTTCCTTGCCATCGGGATACGCTTGTCCTAACGCAGGTGTTTGCAAAACATTTGCTGATCGAGTCACAGGTCTTATTACTGATTTGCCACAACTTACTGGCACTATCGCAGATGAGTTCCGTTGCTTTTCTGCAATGGCAGAAGTGCGTCCTAACGTACGGGAAGCACGTTGGCACAACTGGGATTTGCTCAAAGAAGTTATGTATCAAGGCGGTGACCAAGCTGTGTTGATGTGCAACTTGATTGACATGTCGCTAACAATGCAACCACCTAAAGAATTGGTTCGTGTCCATGAAGCAGGTGACTTTTGGACAGAGAACTACATGAAGGCTTGGTTGATGGTTGCCAGTGCAAGGCCCAAACAAAAGTTCTACGCTTACACCAAGTCGCTTGGCATGTGGCTGAATCTTGTGGATCAAATCCCAAGCAACTTTTATCTCACCGCTTCTTACGGCGGCACGCTTGATTATTTGATTCCAAAACATTCCAATGTGTTTCAACGGATTGCTTACGTTGTTTACACAGAAGAAGAAGCGGCTAAGCGTGGTCTTGAAATTGATCACGACGACAGCCACTGCTTGGGCGACAAGCCGTTTGCACTCTTGGTGCACGGCAGCCAGCGTGCTGGATCTGCTGCTAGCCAAGCGTTGTCGCAACGTAAAAAGGAAAATGGATTTATTGGATACGGCAAAACAAACAAGAAATAATTCTGTAGGTACTTGCGGGTTGTTTGGAATCGGATAGCATCTGTTCGTCTTTCAACCAACCCAATGTCTTATGTAATTGCCTGCTGGAAAAATGACCAGCCCTTTGCCATCACTGCCGATGTAAAGTCCAAGCAATTCCTGTTGATTCCGTTAGAGTCGGAAGTAGCTTTAAACAAGATCTTCTCTCATCCTTATCGGGCTGGGGCACAGCAGATCTTGGAATGGATCAACAAGAACAATGCAGAACTATCCGGTCAAGAACTCTCAATTCAAGATGAAGCCCGCTTCCGCAAGTGAAACGTTTTTGATCTTTGACTTAGAAACAGATGGTCTTTACGATCAGGTTACGCAAGTTTTCTGTGTTGTTATCCATGACATCAACAAGCAACAAACTTTTACTTACGGGCCTGATCGTATTGATGCTGCTATTGCTCATTTGGCAACCGCTGATTTTCTTATTGGTCACAACATAATTTTTTATGACATTCCGGTTCTACAAAAACTGCATTCATTTGACACCAAATCATGCATCATCGACACGCTTGTTTGTTCTCGTTTGATCTGGCCCAAAGAAGTCTTGGAGTCTTTGGACAATGAACAACATACGCAAGTTCCATCGCACTTGCGTGGATCCCCATCACTTAAGGCCTGGGGATGGCGCTTGGCCGATCATAAGATCGACTTCAAAGACTTCACCCAGTATTCCCAAGAGATGTTGGAATACTGCATCCAAGACGTTGAAGTTACTAAAAAACTTTGGCTGCACATCCACAAACAACACTATCCAGAACCCGCGCTCAAGCTGGAACATGACTTTGCTTGGGCAATTAACAAACAAATTAGATCAGGTGTTCCTTTTGATTTTGATGCAGCTCTTGATTTTGTGGATGTACTACGCGCAAAACAACAAGAGCTTGAAGACGAATTAAAAAGAATCTTCCCGCCTATTCGACACAGCACTTGGTTTACACCCAAGGTCAACAACAAAACACGGGGTTACGTTAAAGGAGTTCCCTTTGAAAAAATCTGCATTGAAGAGTTCAATCCAGGATCTCGTGACCAGATTGCTGATCGACTTAAACAAAAGTACGGATGGAAACCAGAGAAGACAACTGAAAAAGGAAATCCAATTCTTAATGATGAGGTATTAGAAACACTGCCATACCCAGAGGCTAAGCCGTTGGCAGAATACATGTTGGTCAAGAAACGTCTTGGCCAAATTACCGAAGGTAAAAATGCTTGGCTCAAACTCTACAACAATGACACTGGTTGTATCCACGGCGACGTTATTACTAACGGTTGCATTACTGGGCGCTGTGCACACCGTAATCCAAACATGGGCCAAGTCCCTGCTTCTTACTCCCCATATGGAAAGGAATGTCGTTCTTTATTCCATGCTCCTTACGGGTGGGACCTCATTGGCATTGACGCTAAAGCACTTGAACTGCGTTGTCTCGCTGGGTATTTGGCACTCTGGGACAATGGAGAGCATGCCTCTCTTGTTGTAAACCCAGACGTTGATATTCACACTTACAACCAAGAACAGTTTGGTGTTGCAACCAGGGACATCAGCAAGCGTTTGTTGTATGGAATGTTGTATGGATGTGGTGCAGTTAAGGCTGGAACAATTATTGATCCGGATGAAAAAAATGAAATTGTTCTACGTCAACTAGGTTCTACTGCAATTAATTCATACATGCGCGGTGTACCTGCATTAAAGAAACTAAAACAACAAATTGAAGAAACAATTGGAACACGTGGGTACTTAGTTGGTTTAGATCGTAGAGTTCTTCATTGTCGTTCATCTTTTAAAGGATTGAATGTTCTGTTGCAATCAGCAGGTGCAATTCTTATGAAACAAGTTGTTGTATTTGTACACAACAACATTAAAGAAAACTTGGGTCTTGAGTATGGACATCATTGGCAACAACTCTTAATGGTCCATGATGAAATTCAACTTGCCTGTCATCCTGATTACACAGACAAAATTAGGGAGCAGGCTATGATGGCATTCCCGCAAGCGCAAGAGTTTTTTGGTTTCCGTTGTTTAATTGAAGGTGATTCCCGCGTTGGTAAAACGTGGTCGGAAACCCACTGAGTTGTTCGTCCCAGGCATGACGTTAAACTGCCTTTCACACTACCTTTTGAACAATGAACTTTGTCAGTATTTGCGCTCAGCTTGCTGAAGAGCCGCGTGAGGTTTACACCAGCGCAACATCCACCAGCCTACGTTGCAACGTTATCCTTCCTCCGGTTGGAAACAAAGCACCAACAACCATTGCACTCAACATCTATGGCAAATCAGCGGAGCGTTTTGAACGTTTAAAAGAACGCACAAGCATCTTTATTCATGCTGCTAAGTTGCGTTACGACTTGGACACTAAGCAATTCTCATTGCATGGCGGAACATTTGTTCCCGTAGAAGCTGATGCTTTTCCAATCTTGAACACAGTTATCCTTAGCGGACGTTGTGTAAAAGACATTGATCAAGAAGATCCACGGGCATTCAAGACAACGGCGGGTGGTTTAATGATCTGTAATCAAACGCTTGCTGTTAACACTGGGCGTAATCAATCAGATCTTTTTAACTTCTACGCTATTAACTCCGTAGAAGATAAGCCAAACTATGCTGAGTTGCTTTGCAACTTAACGCATAAAGGTACTGGTCTTACAATCAGCGGACGCCTGGTTACTGATTCTTGGAAAGATAAAACAACCAACGAGTTGTGCACGCAAACCAAGATTCAAATGACGGCAATGACTCTTGGTCCTAAGTCCCAGGATTCACCTAGGGAAATTAAGCCGCAAACGACCATGGCTGCTGACAAACCCAACCAATCGTTGTGGGGTGGGCGCACCATGGATGAACAACCGGATCCTTGGAACCAGGCGCAGAACAGCTTGCCGGATCTCCCCGGCCAATACGGTGTGCCTCCCCAGGTTGACGATGAAGTTCCGTTCTGATTTTTACGTTTCTCAACTAAAAACCAAACCATTAACAATGGAAAACAAAAACGATTACATCTTTCTCCATGACGATGGAGAGCGTGAAATCATTGTGAAGTTTGACGATTGTTTTACGGATTCAATCCTCCGTAATTTTGTTGACTTTTTGAGGGCTTGTGGTCACTACGACAAGTCCATCTATGGTTGCATGCAAGCCATCGTGGATGAAAATGAAACTTGTGTTAAAGACGACCAACAGGCTGAGGAGGTAGACATAGACTGATGTTTCGTCCTGGGATGACGTTAAAAGCACCACTGTTCCACTACGCACTTACCTGTGACAACAACTCCGATTGACATGATGAGTGATGCTTGGATGGATAACATCGAAGCTGAAACCCAAACCAAACCTTCTCCGAAAACTTCTACGACCATGACTGTTAAGAAAACTTCTGCTCTCGCCACTCGCAGCCTTGATTCGTTCAAGCTGTTCCAAGA
>Ga0247723_1001156_pt1 | contig 15938 bp, 8 predicted proteins | sample MSEWelMarce5H_FC_FD_189079 | JGI IMG/M metagenome (GOLD analysis project Ga0247723, IMG submission 189079) | Subsurface sediment microbial communities from gas well in West Virginia, United States - MSEEL Well Study Marcellus 5H_FC | ecosystem: Environmental > Terrestrial > Deep subsurface > Rock...
GTAGGTAATGTCCTCGAGAGCATGTCGCACGATATCCCGGTCCACCAGCGAATGCCTTATCGACACACTTAACCCCGTGCATCTGTTCAGCTTTGTCTGCTGCGTTGGTGGTGTCTTTCCACGCAGTGGTTTTCCACGTGTATACGATACAAACAAGTACGATCACAAGTAGAACTTCAACTAGCATCGTTATAATATACGCTTAAAAAGATGAAAAGTTGAATTGTATTTTTTACCGATTATCAGCTCGACCCCACAACCTCTCAATGACTAGCAACTCCGTTAACATAAAAGACTATCGCACGGAAATTCCCGGGGCATTCAACGCGGATCGTACCGCATGGGTATTTCCCGCGGTGATCACGACAACGTCACATAAAAAGGAATCATCGTGGCAGATTCGTGTGTCCGTTGTGAAATCAACGGGTAATCCAACTGCTGAGCCTGAGTTTGTACCAATAATCGATGATTATTATAACACAAACACGGATATGTCTGGACTCGTAGGATGGTTTAAAGTTGACACTGGGATCGCTGGAAATGTGAGCAAACGAGTGCCAACGATTGTAACGAGTGGGAAAAATCTCGGGAAAAAGTCAGCTACGAATGTGTTTACGCAGGCATTACGTGATGCTCTTGGATTGTATAACACCCAGGCAAAAAAGGCCTCGGCGGGGGGCACGCAAACGGCGACGCCAACAACGATCGTTATGTATCCCCCAATGTTAGCCCAGGTATTTTCGGCAGTATACAAAAACGGATGGCCTACGGAGAAGATAGACAAGAAGGTCCAAACGACCGTCGCGTATGTTCAGCCAAAGTATAATGGAGTTCGTGCGATGGTCGTATATGATCACGCGACCAGTTCTGTCGTCATGTACTCGAGGAGGAAAAATCTATATCCCGGTTTCGCATACATCAAGGCGGAACTCGCACCGGTACTAGTGAACTGGCAAGACTGGAATATTCCACCTAATCGCCTATTATATTTGGACGGCGAGTTATATAAGCATGGAATACCATTGCAAGATATTTCAGGTTATGCCCGACGCGAAGATCAGCCCGATGACATTAAACTCGACTTCATGTTGTATGATTGCTACGTTGCCGATTCTCCAAAGATGTTATATTACGAGCGCAAGGCCATATTGAACAAGATATTTGCCAACAACCTTACGTCTTTGCATCCATTCACGTACACTAAGCAGGTACCAACAGCTGAATGTGATTCACTTGAATGTGCAACCGAGATCTACAATCAGGCTCTCGCGGATGGCTTTGAGGGCGCCATGGTACGGCTCAATGCGCCTTACCGTGTGTCATACAATGAATACCATTCGACGGTGTTGCTCAAAATGAAGCCAGTGTTTGACGCGGAACTTACTATTGTCAGCTACGGTATTGCGACTAAGGGTAAAGCGGCCGGCGCACTTATGATTACATGCGCGGCCAACGATACTGAAGGTGCACCAACTTTCCCGGTGACACCCGCTATGGAAATTGCAGATCGCGTCGCATTAGCCAAACATATGAGTGTTGTCGAAGACAATGGCAAAACCCACTTCGAAAATCATTGGCTTGGGCAGAAAATCATAGTGGAATACGACGAGCTAAGCAAAGACCTAATCCCGCTAAGAGCCAGAACCAAAATGACAAAAAGAACATGGGATTAAGTGATTAAGAAACTGATGGCGACTCCCAGCGTTGTATACAGTACCGCGGCGGAGCACAATGGCAGTTATTTTTTTGCTTCATTTCGGCGTATCGACGATAGCACCCCTGTAAACATTATTCACGCTGATGTCACTCAGCTTTAACAACGGTAATTTTTGCAACGTCGTCATATAGATGATGTCAGGCTCCCGTATCGTAAGTACGGTTAATGAACTCAAGCCGAGTAGTTCATGATCTGTTACACGCGCGTCAAGGTCGGTTAGATTGGTCATCACGGCCAAGTCGGTCACGTTATAATGAGGCGCGCGCAGCGTTATCAAGCTCATCATGCACGGTAATGCGCCCTCGTAATCCTCATGGTCTTCAACGGTCAACGAGGTTAACGAAGTCAGCGACGCCAAGCTCGCAAACGACACGTCAGACGATAGTATGTGTAATGATTCTAGGCGAGTAAGGTGTCCCAAGCGAGCGTAATTACAGTGTGAGAACAAGTTTAGATGTCGCACCTGCGGAATCATAGTTGTGTCAATGTCGGTGAAGTTAAGGGTTACAATGTCCGCAATTATGTGGCTGATATCGCTTGTTTGGTGTGACATGTCGATGTATAGATGTCCCACTCGGAGTACCATCGCGACTACTTCGGCGCAATTAGTGCGCAATCGAGACAAACGTAAATTACCGAGGCGTGATTTCCATACACGATAGTCTTCGGTATGTTGTTTGGGTTTATCAGTAATGTCATTTATTGTGATATTTTGCGTGTCATTTAGCGTGTCATCGATGGATGCATACATGTCGACACAATCACGTATCCATGTACAAGTGCATGACCATAGTCGTATCTCCGCGAATGTGCTGACGCGCGCAAGTATGACATTCTTTATGATATCCTTCGGCAAATACATAATATGGTCGTCTGCCATATTCAATTGTTGGTTATTAGTTATTAGTTATTTACTATCTATTCTACGATATCTATTCTACGATACCTATTCTACATGACCATGCATCTTGATTTGTTAACACGTACGCCGCCGTCGCTGATTTCATCGTCAAGTGATACATGCAAACTAACCGCGCTGCTAGTCACTATGCCGCGGTTGAGTGGCGCCCAGCATTCCCAATGCAACTCCCATTCGGCATACGGAAAAATGACACATCCGTCACCATTCCATGTAGGCCCCCATGAATTCTTGAGTATAAACCCGTCATGATTATAACCAACGACCGCCACTGAATGCCCGCATGGATTACCTTTACCTTGCGGTCGCCAAAAGAATGGCCTGCTCGCGTACAGCGGAAGTACTAAATAACACGGTCCAACTTCGCGTATGGCGCGTTTGAGGCCAGCGCATGTTGTCACACGGGCGAAATTGCTTATCCGATGGCTTGCCGCGGCCTCATAGTGCTCGATACCCGGCTCGGTCATGGGCTCAACGACGTCATCGTACGGAAACATCTCTTCGGGAACCAGGCCAATATCACGCATGATCATTAGCACATCGCGGCCAAACATCCCTTCGGCGGGCTTATTCTTACGATGAAAATAGATAAATTCCGGAGATAACACTTGTGGGGGCATCGCTGATGCGCCGATTATATGTTCTTGGATTTCTCGTATGGTGGCCGCGGCAAACGCCGCGCATGTCCCTCGTTTACGTTGATGGCGGCTTGGTTTGGAATATTTACGCAGATCTATGTAGTCGGTGGGCGCATTTGCGCCGGCAGTATCTGAGCCTAACGCGAGCTGCTCAAAGATATAATCCTCCGACGAAGGGCCTGATAGAAGCGCGCCACCGATATCTATGCTATCATGGGGAATCTCATCGGCACTAGCATTATCGCGTAAATACTGCTTAGAACGTGAGCCAGTCTTTATACGCATAGCAATAACACTAACAACACGAGTTATACACACTTATACTTTATGCATGAATACATCCAAGAATATTATGATAATCCGGCACACAGTGATATCAAAGTAGGATTATCCGACGATACATTCATATACGCCCACAAAATAGTACTATGTCGACTCGAGTTTTTCGCGCACATGTTCGAATCTGGCATGGGTGAGAATACTGGCGGGATAGTAAGTTTCCCACAACACGATGATGACGCTGTTCAGGCATTGATTCAACATCTTTACGGGGTGTTTAACCCGGCTAAACTATTGTATGATTGGTGTAAGTTATATCCGTTAGCACATTATGTAGATGCGCAAGAGCTGCTTGATAGCCTATCATTGCCAAACATAGTTGCCGCGGCGCGTGTATCCAGTTACATGATTGTGTCTTACGCCAAATTATATTCGGCTGATCGACTTCTTGCGGATAATTTTGAGATAGTGACGCCTGAATCGACATGGTCGCGCGAATTGTATGAATATTATCGTGCCGTGTGGCTAAGGTGCGCACGGTCGCATGCAGTATTATTTTCACGTGACCTCGCATATGCGACTGAATTAGACCAGATAAACACATATGCGGCCGACTATATCATCGGTGATGCGTTCATTAGTGAATTTCCTGGGTGTGACAATCCGGCAGTTGATAGCCCTCTGGTTCGCATGATAGTAAGCCTCGCGTCGACTAGGGACTTTCGATGGTATACTATAAGTTGAATTCGGCACCATCGGTGTTTATATATGACACAAATGCAGCAAAACGTGCAGCGTTGAGTGAAACGACAGCGGAATGACAATTGATGGCGACGCCAGCGCTGTATACAGCGCAAAATGCAGCAATGCGCAGCATTGCGGAATGGCATTTGAATATTTCAGTAAGTATGTATCAACAAGTACACGTTGAGTATATCATGAGTGCAACAGACGGATTACCACAGCGGGATCTTCCACAGCGGGATCTTCCACATACACGCGCAGTCGGTTTGAGGATCGCATTAGGTTACCAATCGCGTGTTGGCAAGGATACGTTTGCGGACCGGGTTCAAGAGCGCCACGGCGGTACTAAGCTATCATTTGCCGAGAAATTATATACTATTACGGGTCATATTCAGCGCACATTGGACTTTGAGGTGAAAAAAGATCCGACGTTGTTACAACGACAGGGTACTGAGCTTCGCGCATATTATGGTGATGATTTATTCACAAAGCAGGTCGTTAAGCAGGTCACTAAGATCACCGACGCGGCGCCGGAAACTAATATACTTATCACCGACATGCGCAGCCCTGTCGAGTATAATGCCATGGTCGCACTCGGATTTACTACTGTCAGCATCATCAAACCTGACCGGGTAATAGACCGTGACCCTAATCATAGCACAGAAATAGGCTTGCGCGACTATGAGTTTGACTATACTATACTCAATGAAGGTTCCATGCAGACATACATCGAGCAGATTGATGCCGTGGTCGACGCGATTGCTACTCGTACTATCACCGTGGGGGCCGGAGGAGGACTATGCGTCACCTCCGTGGCCGGACCGGGTGGTAAATGATGTACGCATGCGTTCTGAGCTACTGAGTAATTTTAGTGAGCCTTTCTTTTTTGGCATTGTTGTTGCATCGTTGTCGTATTGTTGTCAAGGTGTGTGGCATCATGTGGCTAAACGTCGACAATAAAAATTGAATTTAGATAAATGTGTGTATCTGATTGTTACAGATCGTTACCACCTTGCAACCACATAGCTACCATGAGCCGACAAACACTTACATTCAAAGCAGCAGATGCACGAAAAGCCATTGAAATGGATCCAAATGGGTTCTTAACTCTTAGCCTTCAAAAGAATAAAAAAGAATACACATGCACGTATCTCGACATGACTATTAAAGCGGGAAACGTCACATCAAATGGATTATGGATATCGGGCGGCGGGCTAGCTGGCCAGCCAAACAGCGGCGGATTCGTACTTGCCGCTAATGTGCTTGACAGCGAAAAAGCCAAGGAAAAGTTCAAGGATGATCCAGAAAGTCAACGTCGTAGACTTACTACGACTGTCTCCAAATCAGGAGACATGGGCGCTATCGCCACTAATCTCAATGGAATCTTCAAGGATAAAGTCGAAGCCCTCGCCGCGACCGGCGTGATAGTAATTAAAAATCGTACTATCTGCATGTTCGCCCAAACTAACATTTCCGACGAGAGTAAGGAAGTTAGCTTACGAGGCAAAGCTATCGACGATCCTATCATTAGATTTGTCATCGATTTCAGTGCTCCAAAGGAATGGTACCGTAAAGGTTACGCATGGGGCAAGACAGTAACTCAATTTCTTGATTACAACAAGCCCTACACCGTAGAAGGCAAGGATGGTAAAAAGATTACCAAATACGAGGAGCTCATGTGGACAAATGACAACGGCGAAGAAGAGCCGGTCTCTGCCGAGAACATGCACCGAGTGCTAACTGCCGGCAGCATCGTCCACGAGTACACGATCTGGTACGGAAACCCTTCTATTAGCAAGGCATACGTCTCATCGAAGGCTACGATAACCCGATGTGTTATCGAATGCATCGACAATACCATCGAGAATATTGCTGAGCCAGATTTCGGCAATGCGGCCAACAACTCCGATGTTAAGATTGTGTCAGCGGCAGAGGTTGCTGGTTCGACTAGCGCGACTACTAGCGCAACTAACACACCAACTACTGAAAATGCAGCCGCCGATGGCGCTGTTGCCAACGACGCTATCAACGACTTACTTGATAGCATTTAAGTGAGGCTGGACCACCATCAATGTAGCGGGATTTTCCGCAGCGGGATATTCCGCTGATGGTTACACCATGGTTATATTTTTTCGTTTGAATATGCGTAGTAGTATGTATACGACAAGCGACTACAATGTACCCGTATATAGTTTGCTTCTGTGGGTGTTCACTTGGTGATGTTTTCGACGCATTTAAGGTCATGCGGGCGGAGAAATATCGTCAAGCATTAGGTGTTTCTGACAATGCCGCACCCAACCCTGCGATGTTGGCGATTACTAATAATATCGACGTTCGTCTCACTGACATATTTGAGCAATTATGCATAACACAAGAGTGTTGCCAAACTCGTATTGCTACTCAGGTTGAGTTCAAGGAGTTTTACTAGACCGCGATGGTAGTCCATTCCCATTGTGGACTTCTGTTGGTATTTTTTTGCGTGACGCAAAAAAAGATGCTTAGTTGCCAACGGTAACACATTCGTACGCTTATTGTGATACAAAGCTAATGAGAGCTTCTTTAACATCGTCGCTGAGTTCATTGAAATTCATTCGTTGAATACTGCCGACGGTAAGCTCGCAGGCGCCACTGTATCCGGTGCTTGGTAATTCGAATGTGTACTTGGCGTAAATATTACCACGAACATCTGGGAGCGCAATGCCATCGACTTGTGGTCGCTTTTTGGATGACTCCTCCTTGATTTCGTTTTCATTTAGCGGGATGTACATAAACATCGCACTCTTGACGAATGCCTTAATGTCACGAACACGATCTTGAGGGGCGACATGGAATCGTAATGCAGTGCTGTTAAGTAACTGTAAGTTAGCCATACGCTCGGCCTTGTTGTGTGCATGTAGACATTCTCCGATAAGATTACTCAATTCGTGGAATAACCCTGTGTTGCAAGATTGTTCGAATTTGTGTGTCATTCCAATAGACACATATCTGAGCTCATCCTGAGTTTGTTTTAGCCCTGGGTTTTCTCTGTAGAAGTCCGCGAGAGGCTGAGGGAAGACCTTGAGAGCGTCACCGATGCGGTTTTCGGCGTCGAGAATGTCGTAGTACTTAGCTACTTGCTCGGCACATGCCCGCATTTTGTTACTATTAGCGCAAGCCTCGAATTCTGCCTGGAGCTTCTTTGTGCATGCGATAATACACTTTCGGTTGCTATACACGATAGCATCGGATTTCGCATTGAGGAGTTGTTGGAGCTGCTCCTTGCTGACGACGCCAGCATGCTTAGATCCATACCATCCGTTGATAATGCTGTCGCTAAGGAGGTAGTTTCCTGACCCTCTATGTGGCTCGAAGATAGCATAGAAGTCGATGATGTCAAAGCTGAGTTGAGGCACAATAACGTCACGAACGAGATCAGCGTGACCATTAGCGAGCATCCAGTCGATAAGGCTAGCTACATAGCGATTATAAACTGAGCTAGGATGAGACTCGGCGGACCACCATGAACCATTGGCACGATTACATGCGGCGGCGTAGTACTCGGATTCGACTTGTTGCATTATCTTGAAACGTAATGATTGCGATTCAACAGTGCTTGGTGTATAACCACCGCTCTTGCCATTTTTTCTTGCCAATTTGATGTATTTGCCTTCGGATGGCTTGTCATCAGTCACTGGAATTTCCCCGGTAAGTTTCCACACGGCGAGGTTTTTGCGATGACTACCGTCTTTGAAACCCTTATCAACGACCGCTTTGGCCCCAGACTTAAATACAACAGTCTCACCACTGACGCTGTCAACGTCGAGTTTTTGTGATGGAAACAATGAATTTGGAATGTCATCACGATGTGTCATCCAATCGCCAGGGGTTCTCAAGATGTCCCTCACGATTAAGTTGTTGATGAGTTCGTTAGCCTTGTCTACGTCGTCAACGTTGGCAGAGTATGCGAGATCATGGAGTTTCTTGAGGAAATTTTTGTCCACTGGCATCAAGAAAGTGATACCAGGTTTTCCCTTGAGTGATCCTAATGACCCGTCCGCACACACACCTTTGATGATCGTGGCTAATTCCTTGTTAGCGATCTCAACATAGTCAATAATTCTGCAATGAACCTTAAACTGATCAGCCATGCTTTGCTAATATATATTATCCGATATATTTCCACGATCCTAAATCAAAAATTGTCACATATGTGGACGAGGCCAAGTCCATGTTGGGATCAAGTTGCGATCGAGGCGTAATTAAATCGTGAACGTGCGCTTACATATGCGATCGGCTGGGTGTGTCCGCGGACCATATTTTATTTTGCTAATTAGATTATTTAGAGCTCGTAGTATACTGCGAGCATCAACACATGGGATCAGCTCAAGGAACAGAAAAACAAAACGAGGACGTCATGAAATGCTCGTACACAGCAGCAGCGGAGAGAACATACGTAAAAACCGGAGGTGTTAACGTCGCCGACATGTATGCTGGCGGGTGCACTGACTGTGGCGGAGTCGCCGACGATGGAAGTTATCTCGGAGGGCGTACACGCGGCATGCGCAGCGCACGTGGTAAATTTCTTGGTGCATCCGATGTTAATTTGGATTCAATCAAGGAATACGCCAATTCTATCAATAGTGCAACTAAAGCAAACGTGGCTAAAGAGTTAATCGAAGTCGGACGCGGGCTTGGCCTCCTCAAGGGGGCAACTGGAGATGATCAGCAATTACTCCAAGCTATGGTTAAGGCAATCCCTGCTATTAAATCTGACCCACGAGTTCACAAAGAAACTTGCAAACGTCTTGCTGCCGCTATCAACCATGTATACGGTAATAAAATAATCGATCCAGGACTCCCTGCAGAGGTCGTCTGTCAACAAATCATTGAGATATTACTATCACTTACTAAAGGTATGCATAGTGAATTCTTGATGGTTTACGACGATGCTAAACGTATTATTTCTAATCTCCATGTGCTCAAACAAGCTCTTGAAGCTGATCGTGCCGCCATCATGGACAAAGTTAGTTCTTCTGACGACAATCTCCTATCTGGAAGCTTAGGATCACACACTGATTTGTTCCGAGTATTGCTTGAGGAAGTCGATAGACAAATCCAACTCTTGGAAAATCTACTTAATATCGAAATTAAGCCAGCTGATAAGGATTTGGCTCAACTTCTTAAGCACGAAAAGGACTTCGAGGGTCTCGTCAGCAAGATTGACATCCGTGTCGGTAGTGATAAATTTGGGGAAGTCATTAGACAAGTCCTTAATGGTATTGGTGTAACAGCCAACTTTGCTCTTGTCATCGACAACGCACTCAAAAATGTCGGACTTAAGATGTCTGAATATGCCGCTATGGAAACTGTGCGCGATTTACGTGACAAACTTACTACAAAGGCGGCTCTTGAAGGACTTGACGATGATCAACTACATAAATATCTCGAGTCGGCCGAATTACTCTATGAAAATTTATATCGTAGTAAAGATATAGCTAACGCTAGTAATACAAGCGGAGCTACCAAAGCAAACGGATCACACGACGACGGTAACACCAACGACGACATGAGAAAAGAATATCCTGATGATAATATTGCTGGAGCCGAAGACATCGCCGACATGTACGCGATGAAAGCTGGCGCCGGAGACGCATTTGTTGTAGCCACTGGAGCCGATGAATATCGTAAATCTAAGCTCGACAAACGTGTTGAAGACCACAAAAAACTACGAATGTTGATCTTTAACTCATTCTACAGACAAATTAACGAATTATTCAACGGTTTCATCGGAACTCTTGACGTAATGACGATGAAAATCGGAACTGAGATTCCACTTAGTGACCAACTAAACAGCCTCAGACAAGCATTACAACACGTTAACGAACGTCTTATCCGTAATCAAAAAATCTACCATGCGCTTATCGGATACTACAATGACGCGATGAGCAAATCTAAGAAAGAGCAGCTCATTAATGAACTCAAGTCGGTATCTAATGCCGTCGATGTTCTATTGGAAATGTCTGCCTATGCGTCGACTAAATCATACTTCGTTAACATCAAAAACAGCATTGATGCGATGTTAAATCTTATTGCAAGATACAGCGCTGAGATCACGAGCAAATTCGGCGCTTCTGAATTTGTAGTCGCCGAGGGAGGAAGCGAACCAGGTTTCGTTGTGGCGACTGGCGGTGAATTCGTAGTAGCTGATGGTGGTGCTGACCTCTATACACCACTTACACGTATGTACGTGCCTGCCAAGAACATCAACGATGCTATCCGTCAATTCGACTATAAGTATCGCGAGGCTAAGATCAGACAAAACCTCGAGGCAACTAAGGAAGAACTCGGCAAATACTCAGAAAACTACGAAGAGTTAGTAGCCCAATCTATCGCTGACATCTTGCGTGCCGATAAGGTTGTTTATGACAAGCTATTCGAGCGTATTGACGACGTATTGCTAGCTGGCGCTGATGCTGCTAACGCAATCAATGACGCAAAGGCATTCTTGCGAGATCAATGGGAGGTCAAGCAAAAATTCTGGGAGACCGTTGAAGCTGTCGACTGTTACATGCGAGTATTCACTGATGGTCTCGTTAAAGACCCTAATGCAATCAGAGACATCAAAGCTATGCTCTCGGATATCGAAGTGATCAATGATTGGTACAATGATGCCACCGGAAACAATCTCGCCGCGGTCTTCGAACATTTCCCTGCAGAGATGACCATAGGTGAGGATGCCCATGGTAAGAGAACTGTCAATATCACCAAACCTGATGCTACATTTGCCAACGCTGATGGTGTTCACCCATATGAAAAACTAGCTACTGCTAATGCTGCCGCCAGATCACTCCCGGGTAATCCTTACCTCGTCGCAATGCCTGGTGATGGTATTAAGGCTAGTCAACACGCCAAAAAAGCTCTTGGTGGTTTAGCCGTCCTCAAAAACTTGTTATCGGTATTCTCGCATCTCGGAAGCACGTTTGCCGGAAAAGCCATCGCTAGTCAAAATTTCATGAGACCAACTGCTATGTACAATAATCTCATGGAATACTTAAGAGCTTCTGCATTCGCCCAAGGGTTTGGCCTTGACGGATGTAAAATCAACAACAACGATTTCGAAGATGTATTCTACGACGGAACCAATGTGACATTATCTTTCGACCCGCTAACCGGTGCCGCCACCGGAGGGCTTGCGCCAACGAGCACATATGACAACAACAATGTTAATATCGGTGTAGATCTCAGCGGCGCTGGTATACAACGTGTTCACGATCATGCGCTAGAACGACGTATCCTCTCCAACATTAACGACAACCTTGCAGGTGTCCCTAATGGCCCAATCGCCGCGAATGCAGCTAACCTACCTCTTGGTGATCCTAATCGTGCTAATCAACATACCAGACTTGTATCTGCTCAACTTGATCAAGTCGCCAAAGATCGACTATTCCGTAAACGTTGGGGTGTCTGGATGCGTTCTGTCATGCCGGCCATTAGAGATCAGGAAGGATTCAGCTTTAAACGCGAGGACGAATACTTTGTACTTGTACTCAAGTCTATTGCCGCAAAGATCCTTACTGTTGTCGGAATGTATGATGTCTTTGACAGACCAATGGAATTCAACGGACTTAGTCCAATCAGAATGATTATTGGTGGTTCTGATACTCCTAAGGTTGAGGAAGGTGCCGTCGCACTTTACTTGCGATTACCACTTCTCGCTCAATTCTATCGTGGGATCTTCGGATATGATGACGCAACCGCTGGCGCCAATGCTGGTAACGTTTTCAGACCATACGACCAAATGAGACTCGCTGATAACAACAATATCAAGATAAGCATGGTGCCGGATGTCGATGGTGTATTCAGCGGCTTGATTAGATTTATCTTCAGAAAGAGCAAAAATATCGAAACTGGATCCTTCAGCGATGAAGACGTTAAGGAACTCGTCCGCGAAGTCAACTTGATCTATCAAAAGACCGCTCCTAAATATCCATCTGATGTCGTTATGGGTACAGTTAACGCACTCGTCGCCGAAATGAACCGACGTTATGCCATCGTAACTAAGGAAGAGCGTGACAAATACGAAGCCGAGTTTGGCGCCATTGATCGTCTTAATTACGCTAACCTCACCGCGGATAGATATGATCGTGCCCAGGACCTACCATCTACCGACTATGCTATTTTACCAGGAGAAGGTGATGAGGAAATCGAACGTAAATCTGCTGCTAGACGTTTACTTGGAGACGGGTTTAACTCAGATGCCAAAACTAAGAAGAACCCTTACACCATCACTATTCAACATAACGAACTCGTCAAGAAGTTTAGATGCGCCATCGATAAATACTTCGAGTCTGCGGATGAGGAGTTTTCATTCGACGGGGCTATCAAAGCTGCGCAAGCTAAACTTAAGCACGAGGTCAATGACGAAGCTAGACTCAAAATTATCTCTGGTTTAGTTCGTGGAGTCGACATTTACAACGCCGTCGACGGTATGAAATTCGTCTTATTTGAGGAAACTGTCGTTGGTGGACTTAACTTGTTATCTGTCATGCATTCAATGTTGGTCAGATTCAAGCATATGGCTCAGCTTGTCGATCTCAAGGAGATGGAAAAGGTCATCTGGAAATACCTTAAAGCGGCTCGTGCGGCAGGTAATATACCAACCAATGCAGGTCTTCGTGCCGCTGTTAGGCAACACGCCACTGATAACCTCAAAATAGACGTTACTGATGCCGAATATGTAAGAATCATTGATCTATATGTTGGATTTATGTCTCCTAAGGCCGCTCGTCATCTTGCCCGTGCCGGTGTTCTTAATGCTGGCGGAGCAATCGTGTCCGATGAGGCCGTCGATGCACTAGCAAACGCATCTGCGAATAGTCAAGACCGAAATAACGTACACGCCGCTAAATTCATGCAACAGGTCTTAGCTAATAACGGAGTGTTAAGATTAATAATGGAACTCGTTGGAGCTATCGGTAACGATTTCCAAGGTTTACTAGGCGTACGTGTCGAAGATAAACGTATTACCGCCAATACTGGTAATCTTAAATCACTCATCGAAGAGATGTTCTCACAAGTTGGATATTTCATCGACTTACTTCGACCGCACATTCCAGCTGCGATATTTGACAAGTACACTGATAAAATGGTCGCCGGAAGCTATTACTGGTTACAAGAACAAATCATGGAAAAAATAATCGTCGGTAGAGTTCATCAAACAGCCGACATGCTTAGATATCAATCGCTCGATGAGATATTTCAACGATTATCACACACATATAGTGTTATTACTGTCCCTGTTGGCAAGAGTAAGGTGCGTCATTTTGGTAGAGAGTTTTCTGGATTAATCTTCTATGATGCTGAAGAACCTGACTCAGGAGTCATTGGCGGGCCGATTGTATCGATTGATCCTGGTAGCCGAGCTCTTGATACTGTTCGATTTAGCGGATTGCCAGGAAAACGTGTACTCGACACCAGATTTGCTGCTAGACACTCCGGACTTTACGATGATAACACCATCAATGGTAACAAATCACTACTATTCGCGTTTAATCAGCTTTTGGCCAAGTACATCCAATCATTCTTCGACCCAATCACCGGAAAGATGTACCTCGGAGTGATCAACCAGTTCGCACTAGGATCATTCAACACAGCAATATCTAATTATGAGTTCACTTACCCAGATACTGTTCCTATGGTTAATGTTAGTGTTAATGGCCTCACAAGGTCTGCATCCATCGTTATGAAAGCTGATGATTTTGGTATATTACCAGCTCATGTTGTTCAATCTGGACGTTTGGGCAATGGCTCTCACTTAATTATTGCCGCCACGGATACCAGTACCCAGGTACCCACTCAAACTGCTGTTAGTACTCTTACGGTCAACTTAAACTTACTACCAGTTGCTCAGACCAGCGCTTTTGGCTCTAGAGCTGATCCCGACTCGGCACATGTATTATTTACATCATTGGCTGTATTACTCAAAAACATGCTCACTAATAAGACCGAATCTTCTGGATTAGCTCATATCCATGAGAACATCGCTGACGTACCAGTTCATGTTCGTGAAAAGATGCGTGCCAACTTACCAGCGTTCAAGAATCTCTTCAAAGGATTAATTGCAAGAGCCGAAAACATTAAGAAATTCGCAACTGGTGTTAACTTACAACGTCACATTCCAGTGGGTGCCGGTACCGGTACATTTAACCCATGGCCTGGTAAATTAGCTACTATCGTACAAGATAGCAACGCCGTCAAAGACAGATTCACCGGAATCATCGACGCGATCGTTAGCGGATGTACATCTCTTATTACCTGTTGTGATAACACATTAAGAGAGGTCGGAGACGATGCCAAATACTTCGAAATCTACCAAGGTAGCATCAGAGATTATCGTGCTCAATACAACATTGAGCCATTTATGCCATTGACCAGCACAATGAGCGTGTTTAAGAACCTCAACGCCGGTAATCAGCTTGATATGTTCCCAATTCACAGTCTCGGTAACGATAACTTCAAGATGATGTATGGAACACGTTCACTTATCGGAAATATGAGCTCGGCAGTTCTTATGGAGCACGTGCCTGGATTTGCTAACATCATCGACAAATACAACATGATGAGCGACGCTAAATCCGGAGCTGATAAAGCACGAGCCAGCGGCTATTTATCCGCTTACACTAAGTTGTTAAGATTTGCCTTCGAAGCTCGTCATATTAAGGGATTACTTAGCAGCTATGGAGGTAATGCCGTTACTGCCGATCATGGGTTGTTTACTAAGCTAAATCTTACTGCGGCCATTCCTGGTGCAGGCGTTGTCGTCGACAACAATGCTGAAATTAGTATTCTTAATGCCGTCAAGCCAGATAACAAGACATACGCCACTGCTGTCTATGCGCTTGATCACAGTGTGTCTGATATCGTAAGACTCACTGAATCATCATTACAAGAGGAAAAAATCAAGGAGTTCGTCGAACACATCTGCACCGGTGACAGCCGAAAACACAATCTTGAGCTCCAAAACATCGTCGATCTTAACATTGTTCCTATTAACGTCCACGCGCTAGCAAGGGAGATCCCGCTCATTAACTTGTATAACTATGCTTATACATTTGATAGACTCATTGTTGAGCTTTACTATGGTCTCCAAAATGACTCCGCTAAGGCCATTATGTCCACTCTATGCTCCAACAATATCGCCGTCGGATCGGCCAAGGATTTACTCGTAGCATTATTGTTGAATCCATACCGTGATCTCTATAGTGAGAATAAAAATCCCCTTGGAAGTGGACCACTACCGACCAACGCCGATGTTAATATGTTCGACAGATTCGCCAAGGGTATGTTACTCGGTCAGGCCGAAAACAGCGAATTAGGACGCCCTAAATTCTTATCAGACCAAGTTTACAACAAGATGGTATTCGGAAGTGTTTACGATGATAGCGTTGATATGGATGAAATAGGTCCAAAAGCTGACATTATTCGCGCCGGAAGCATCACCACCGATCTCGCGCGCAAGTTCGCAGCCGGTTTGTTGATGGTAGTAGTAAGCCGACATGCCATTGCGCTATTCCCAGATGGTACGACCGATGATGTAATCTGGAATTTATTACAGAAATTTATTGATTATATGATGACAAGTGGCTATAAACTTGGCGATCAT
>Ga0247723_1001157_pt1 | contig 15925 bp, 16 predicted proteins | sample MSEWelMarce5H_FC_FD_189079 | JGI IMG/M metagenome (GOLD analysis project Ga0247723, IMG submission 189079) | Subsurface sediment microbial communities from gas well in West Virginia, United States - MSEEL Well Study Marcellus 5H_FC | ecosystem: Environmental > Terrestrial > Deep subsurface >...
CCCACTCCTATTCAGGAAAATATTAACATGGGAACGCAAGTATAATAACTATAAATAAGTTAGTCTAATATACTTGCTATTAATTTGATTTGCAAGTATAATAAAGTTATTACATTTGTGGATGGAAACCTATGTTAAAGTTCAAAGACTTCCTCAAGGAAGATTTTCTAGTAGAAGATACAGCTGGTAAAGATACCCAAGCAGACGACAAGGGTAAGCTGTACGAAATTATTAAAGCTGGGTACATGCATCCTGACACAAAGGGTGGATGGCATCAAGATCCAGAACATCCAGACTTCCATTTACCATCTCACCACAGATCCGAGTCAGAAAATCCTGACCATGCTGGAACTCCCAAACAAGTACACGATAAACTTCGTAAGAAAGTTGGCGAAGCTGCATATCAAGAAATCAATAAGCATGCATATGAAATGCATCTTGAACAGAAAAAAGTTATAGAAAAGAAATATCCATCAAGCGAAGGATTTGTCCATGGTAATAGTTACTGGACATCAAACCCTGACAAAGTAAATAAAAAGGGTGAGAAGATTAGTGGTGATCATCAAAAGACAACAGGAATACACGACCCTAATGCTAAGGGTGACAGTATGACTGAGATTCACAAAGTTGGTAAAGATGGAAAGAAAGTCCTCGGCGAAGATGGTAAACCAAAAGTGTTTGGTCATGTCGCTTGGTCTGACAAGTATGGATATACAGCCAAAGCAAATCTAGCCAATATGGGTTTAGATACAATGGAGCAACATGCTGGATTAGAAAGTGGTTCGCTCGACAAACACCAACAAGAACATAAAAGTAAAATGGATGAACTTGGTTATACAGGTTCAGCTGACACAAGAAACATTCAAACAAAGATTGATGAGATGGGTGTTAATGATAGAGTTGATGCTAAAGGGAAGAAAATACTTGGGGCGAAATCTCTTCATAAAGAATTATCTGCCAAGCATAAATTGAAGCCATTAGAAGGCAAAGAAAAAACTATGCATGAACATCTAGGTATGTATCTAGATTATATAAACAACGCAGAACATGGCACTCCACAACAAAATGAAATGTTGGCTAGACAGCGTGCTCAGCAAGCAAGAGAAAGTGCTGATGAAACAACCAAGAAAGTTACCAGCGATATTGCTGGTGGCTTGAAGAAAAAATCTGATGCTGAATTGCGCGAGCTGGTTCACTCTGTTTCTTCTCCTGAAACAGTAACTGAACATTGGATCGCACACTCTCATGTTCAGCCAGATGGCTCAGCAAAGCATAAATTAATTCCAATGGCTGGTATGGGTAAAAAACATACTGACAATTTTACTGACTTACATGTTTCCCATAGTGGTGCAAATAATATCGTTATTAAAGGAACACCAAAAGAAGGTGGTAAGCCAAAGAATGTTATGACTCTTGGTGCTAAGACAGGTTCTGGTGCGCATAAAGGTCGTGTTATGACAGCCAAGTTAGATAATCATAAGTTTGAGGATTAATATGCTACAGTTTAAAGAATTTTTAAAAGAAGCAACCTCAGTTGATGATGAGATGTTGGGACATCTAACGCATACTAAAGATCTACCACACGAAGCTCCTGAACATACAAAAACTGCAGTTGAATTGCTACAACAATTTCACAATAAGAGAATGGGTAAGTCAAGCCCAGTCGGAGCATCGTTGAAGACTGATGGTGGTGCTTCAGTTCATGTTATACACGATAACAAAGGTATTGGTATCTCTGACAAGCATAGAATGTCTAGAGGTGTTATCGCCAGAACTCCTGAAGAAATAGATACACATTTCGGTCATGCTCCAGAATACGCAGCATCACTAAAACATTTATTGAAACATGGCCATGAGTTTGTCAATAAAGGACACCATGTTCAAGGAGATTTATTACACACTCCTGAAGCACCTGGAGAAAAGTCTGGTCAAACAACTAGCACTACTCCAAACAGAATTACCTATAAAGCAAAAACTAAAGCACCCCTTGGTATCGCTATTCATACAGAGATAACTAAAGGTGTTGCTCATGGTGTTTCTAAAGAAGCATTAAGTAAGAGTCCTAATGTGTTTGTTCCTGAGCATGAGTATAAGGCAGATCCTTCTACCTACTCAGATAAAGATAGAGAAGCAACACAAAAGCATATCGATGCTGCCAAGTCTTTATTAAAGAAACATACAAACGAACACCTTACACCAGAACACATTGATATTAAAAAGGGTGGCCACTTTAATACTTACTTAAATAGAACTACTCGTCGTGGTGAAACAGCTTCTATTGAGGGTTATAAGAAACATCTAAGTGATGAGGGTGAAAAAGCAGCAGGTAAATTAAAAACTGATGCTGGTAAACAAAAAACTAAAGCCAAATTTGAATCACTACAATCTCATGTTGATGATAATGTGCAACACTTTGAGAGATCGTTACAGATTCGTCATCATTTAGGACAAGCAACTGAGCATGTATTAAAAGGTGTTGAACATCCAGATATGGAAACATCTATCGATGGTAAGAAATCCCAAGGCGAAGGCATCGTTCTTCAACAGAAAGATTCAACAGGAAAAATGAGACCTGCTACTAAATTAGTTCCTGTTAAAGTATCAAATTCAATTTTAAACAACCCAAGATTTGCGACAAAATAAAATGCTAACATTCAAAGAATATCTAGAAGAAGCTACCTATAAAGGTAAGACTGTTCCCCTTAATAAACCAATGGCTGGTGATGTTAAGAAATCTAAAGTGTTTGTTGATCCAGACGGAGATGGTAAAGCACAGAAGGTAAACTTCGGCGATAAAACATTAAGTATTAAAAAACATATTCCTGCCAGAAAAAGATCATATTGTGCTCGGTCAGGTGGTCAGGGTAATTTAACAGACAAAACTTCTGCCAACTATTGGTCAAGAAGAGCATGGGATTGCTAATGAAATCATTTACTCAATATCTAGTTGAAGCTGACGAGAAACATGGAGTTCTTGCCTTTGGTCGTATGAATCCAATTACTTCTGGTCACGAAGCAGTTGTCAATAAACTACATTCAGTTGCCAAAGAACATAACGCATCGCATCAGTTGGTTGTTTCTCACAGTCAAGATGCTAAGAAGAATCCCCTTACTGCTGAACAAAAAGTTAAGCATGCTAAGAATGCATTTCCAGGAACTAATGTAAAGGCAGCAAGTAAAGAAGCACCAACAATTCTACACCACGCTGCAGAATTGCATAAGCAAGGTGTTCAACACTTACATGTTGTTGCTGGTTCTGATCGTAAAGATGAGATGCACAATCTTCTTCACAAATATAATGGTAAAAAATCTGCTCATGGCACTTATAATTTTAAGTCAATAACAGTACATTCTTCAGGTGAAAGAGATCCTGATGCTGAAGGAACGACTGGTATTTCAGCAAGTAAAATGAGAGAACATGCATCAGCTGGTAATAAGAAAGACTTTCATGCTGGTGCTCCGTCATCGATGAGTAGCAAACAAAAAGACGAAATGTACCATGATGTTCGAAATGGCATGGGGCATAAATAAACAGTAAGTTATATTTTATAGATGGATAAAGATGAAGAATTTTAAACAGTTAATCAAAGAGTTACCTTGTAGTAAAATCGTGGTCGCTTACGGCGACTTCCAACCACCTACATCGGTACACGAACATCTAGTTAAAGCTGTTAAAACAGTGGCTGGTTCTTCAGCCGACTACACCATCTATGCTTCTGCAAACGAAGATAAGAAATATAATCCCCTCCCAGTAGATAGAAAAGTATACTTTTTAAATCGTATGTTTCCTGGAACAAACTTCCAAGAAACTACGGAACAAACCATTGTTGGTCTTGCCAAGAAACTCAACGAGAAATATAAAGTTCTTACAGTTGTAGTTGGCGAAGATAAAGTGGCTGATGTTACAAAACAGCTTACAAAAGCCAACGGAAAAGAGTTTACCTTTGAGTCTATTAAAGTTGTTTCAACGGGAAGCACAGATCCAGATAGCGATTTGTCTTCAGGTGTTTCTGGTTTAAGGATGTGCGAATCTGCCAAGTCTGGTAAATTCAATGAGTTTAAAAAAGGTCTTCCACATACATTGACCGAACATGATTCCCGTCGTCTTATGAATGAAGTTCGTAAGGGATTGGGTCAAGAACCAATCAAAGAAGTTGTTGAGTTTCAGCGTTCTTCAATTCGCGAGCAGTATATTGCTGGCGAAATTTTTAATGTCGGCGATAAAGTTCAAGACGACAAAGGTGTTTATGAAGTTATGGATCGTGGCGCAAATTATATAACAGTCGTAAATGAATCAGGTGTTTTATCCAAGAAGTGGATTGACAAAGTAACTGTAGTTGAAGATGTTATAAACAAGAAAAGTAAATATAATTTGGCAAAAAGTATTCTTAGACCAGATGACTTTAAAAAATTAAAGAAGGTACAAGAAGATATTCCAGGTGGATATGCTCCTGAAGAAATTAGTTTCAAAGGTTATACGACTAAAAATTTACATCACTCATCCGATGCAGCAAAAGCATTTCAACAAACAATTGCTAAGTATCAGGGTGGGTTGATTAAAGATGGTGTGGCAGTTCTTAATGCTCTAAAACACACCGACGAATATATGCAAATTGGTGATACTCATTTAGAACAAATGAAACCACCAATTCAATCTGAGGTTACACAATGGATTCATGCTCATATGAAAGCAAAAGAATCTCTTGAACGAATTGGCGAATTCTTGCACCATATGGATTATTGGGATAGTCATGGGCACGAGTTGCAAATGTTAATGACAAACTATAAAGAAGCAGGGAAAGGTGAGGTTTCAGAATCTCACAATACAGAGGGAACTATGGCAAACGACAAATTAAGAAATGATCCAGAAACTAAACGAGTAATGCTTCGTTACAAAGATTTCATTAAGACTGCTACTATGACTGAACCACCTGTTGAGATGGGTCAAGATTCTGCATCTGATTATAAGAAACCAGAAGAACCAAAAGTTGCTAGCGTAAAAAAGGTTGATGGCAAACAAACCGAATCTGATATTGATTCAGAGGTAAAGAAAACAGAACCGAAACATGTTGCCACTGGGTTTGCTATGCAGAAACCTTTTGATGTAAACGACACACTCCGTCGTCAAAAAGTTAAGTATCAATTGGGCGAAGGTATTGATAATTATGCTTCTATAGCAAAAGAATTAGTAAAACGGCATGGTAATAATGTTACAAAACAACACATTAAAGATATTGAAAACGAACGAGATTCTCGCAGTTCATTAGACCATGATGAAGTAATGGCTCATGTTAAGAAATTATCAGAAGATGTTTATGCTTCCGACTATGTTGTTCATCAACATGTAGATCCAGTTACTGGAAAAACTAAAAGTCATAAAATCCGCCCAAACAGAATTAACTTTGCAGCCAGTGGAGCTCAAGGTGGATTAGTTAAAGATAAGAAACCAAAAATGTCTGCTCTTGATAAGTGGAGAGCTGGTGCTGATATTCGCGCAAAACAACAACAAGCAGACGCTGAGTACTATCAAAAACAAAAAAATAAACCATATTCCCCTGAAGCAGACAAAGAGAGATCTAAATCTATGTCTGCTTCAATTGATAAATTGGCCAAAAGATTAAAAGAAGAAACTATTAATGAGACTGCTGATGCAGGATTAGCAGCAAAAGCTGAGAAATCTGGTATATCAATCGGAACACTACGCAAGGTATATCGCCGTGGCGTTGCTGCATGGAACTCTGGTCATCGTCCAGGAACTACTCCGCAACAGTGGGGTATGGCTCGTGTAAATTCTTATATCACTAAAGGTAAGGGAACTTACCATGGAGCTGATAAAGATCTTCGCGAAGAAGAAATTTTAGAAGGTGACACTAGTAAGTTACCAAGAGTTGATAAAGATAAAGAGTCTGGTCTGCCAAAAAAGTATGTAGCAGGACTATCTGCTGACACTGCCAAAGCCAGAGCAGCACACTGGGATAAGATGGATAAGAAAAGCGATAGCGATCCATCAGCATATGAACCAGCACCTGGTGATGCAACTGCAAAAACAAAACTTAGCAAACATACATTAAAGTATCGTGCAATGTTCGGCGAAGAAATTGATGAAGAGTTATTAGAAGCATGCTGGTCAGGATATAGACAAATTGGAGTAAAGAAAAAAGGTTCTAAAATGGTACCAAATTGTGTACCAGTCAAAGAAGAACTTGATGAGTTAATCGATATCCTCGATGAAGCAGTTGATACAATTGACAAAGGTGAGTATGACTACGAGGGTGCGATGGCAAGAACTCAACTACAGACTATTGCTCGTAGTTCAACTGAGTTGATTGATATGCTAACACCATACGAAAATATGCCTGAGTGGGTTCAGTCTAAGATTACTCTTGCGCAAGATTATATTACTTGCGTAAAAGATTACTTAAAGTCAAGGGAAGAACTTGGTGAGGGATATAAACCAGAACACAATCTGCGTCCAGGATGGATGGTTAAAGCCGATCCTGAGTTAAAGAAAAAGATTGATGCTGCTAAAGCAAGACGAGCAGAATTTAAAAGATTGGTTGGGAAAGATGTAAAGAAACCAACTTATGAAGCATGGGTTCTTACTCAGACTTCAATGATTGGTAAAGAAAAGGCTGAGCCAAAACAAGAGCAACCAGAAGAAGTTGAAACTGATCCAGAAACTAAACAATCAGGTTGGCCATATCTTGGTGAATCTAAATTAAATCCTGCCAATGTACACAAAGATTATCAGGAAAAGAATAAAGTATTACAACAACTATCAATGAACAAAAATGTTGATCAGAAAGCAGTTCAACAGCGCAAGTTAGATCTTGATAAAGAATATTCTAAAGTTAAAAACGAAGAAGTTGAGCAGATTGATGAGTTGGATAAATCAACAGTTAAATCTTATCTGAAAAAGAAAATTAGCAAACCTGGAGTTCCAACCCAAAAAGATGTAGATGGTATTGGTCGTGCTACAGTTCGTTTGATGAATAAAGAAGAAGTAGAAAGTGAATTAGAAGAAGCCAAAAAGAAAGTATTAAAGCCAAAGGCTGATACTGCAACTTTGACTGTTGGCGGAACTCCTCCATTTGATCCATTCTTTGAAGAGCACGAAATTGACGAGATGGTCAATGAATATGCCGATTTAGAAGATATGTTGGAAGAGTATGACGATAGCGAACTTATCCTTGTTGATGAAGAAACAGGAGAAGAGTTTGAAGTTGAACAAGACGATGAGCCAATTATGGAAGTTCTATCTAGAGTTGAACGACTCAAATCTAAGGTAAGATTTGCCAGAGGTTCTACAAAGCGTGGTCGTTTGTTACAGATTCGTTTAAAGACTAAATCTACCCCAGAGAGAATCAACCAAAGAGCCAAGCGTCTGGCCATGAGAACTCTGAAACAAAAGATTGTTAAGAAACCATTGGGTCAAATGAGCATTAGCGACAAAGAGAGAGCTGAAAGAGTGTTACATAACCCTCAGTTTCAGAGTGTAATTAACAGATTGGCGATGAAAATGGCTAATCGTGTTAGAGAAACTGAAGCCAAACGCATGCACAAACTTGCCAAAAAAGCATCTCCAAACGCAAAACACAATATTAAGAAGAGATAAAAGGAATAAATATACTTATGGAAATGCTCGTAGAACAAATGAAAGTGGTACTGGCGAATAGTTTCGTTATGTACACAAAAGCACAAGGCTACCACTGGAATGTAGAGGGAGAATATTTCCCTATGTTTCATGAGTTTTTTGGAGATATCTACCAAGAGGTATATGGAAGCATCGACACAACGGCAGAACATATTCGCCAGATAAAGGGTCGTGCTATCCACACTCTTTTAGAATTCGACAAGTATAGAACTGTTCCAGACACTTCAGTAATGACACCAACAGATTGCGCTGGAATGTTATCTGATTTACTAAGCGCAAACGAATTAGTAATGACCTCCTTAAAACAGGGATTCGAGTTAGCAAATATGCAAAAGGAAGATGGTTTATCTAACTATCTACAAGACAGAATGGCAGCACACAGCAAACATGCTTGGATGCTTAGATCAACTTTAAATAAGGCAGGATAATAATGAAAACATTATTCGAATCATATGTAGAAATGCAAGAGCAACTTAAAGGCAAACAGCACAAGATCGATAAGAACAAAAATGGTAAGATCGACGCTCACGATTTTAAGTTACTACAAAAAGAAGAAACACCTTGTAAAGTTTGTGGTAAAGTAAAGTGTGGATGTGATGACATGAAAGAAGCTACTGAGCCACCATTCGATGGTCCATATACAACTGTTAAGAAAAATGTTATTGACAAGTCTGGTGCTGTTCACAGTCCGATGAGTCGTGCCAGAGATTTGGCTCGCAAAGCATTACAAAATACTAAACAGAAAAAGTATGGAACTATCCAAGGACATGAGAGATTTACCTCAATCCCAGACAAGTTAAAACAAAGTCACTTCGGTAAAACAAACGAAGAAGTTCAAATTGCTGAGTCAGTTTTTGACAATAAAGATCATGCTAATTCTATTGCAGATAAACTTAAAAAGAAAAATGCAGATGGTAACTACAGCGTAGTAGCTGATCATGGTAAACATCGTATTGTTCATGCTTACCATTCTGACTCAAGAGTTAAGAAAGATATTGCAAAATTAAATGAAGAAATTCTTGATGAAGCAAATCATCGCGACTTCGCTTCAGCTGGTATGATGCATCCAGACATGGCAAAGAATATGTCTGTCGGTGATCATATGGATTACTATGAGCCAAAGACTGGTGATAAAGTTCATGGCAAAGTAATGCACAAGAGCGACACTGAAGTTCATATGAAACAAACTCAAGACTCTTATGATGATAAGAAAGTTGGTTCTGTTCATAAATTTAAAATCGGTTCACAATTACCAGAAGTTAAAGAAGAAGTTGACTTAGAAGAAGTTTTAAAAGTTTCTGATGGCGCAGGTAAGTGGATATCTGATTTTGTTCACAGCGAAAATCCTAAGTTCGCAGGCAAGAGTAAGAAAGAACGCCAACAAATGGCACTAGGTGCATATTATGCAGCCAAAAAAGGTGTTAAAGAAGAAGTTGAAAACATTGAAGAACTCAATAAATCAACTCTCGGTTCATATGCTAAAAAAGCATCTTTGGATTCAGCAATTTCTAAAAAGATTGCAGCTGACTTTCAGAATCGCGCAAAGAAAGCAAGAAGCCAAGATATGAAGGATGCTAATGCTAAGATCTCCAATGATTTTAACAATAAATCATGGAAGCGTCAAGACAATGTTAATAAAGCAATCGATCGTTTGACCAAAGAAGAGACTGACATTGAAGAATCTCGTGGTCATAAAATTGTTGCCAACTTCTTAAAGAAGCGTGGCGCATGGGATACACCACAAAAAGGCGATGACCTTGCCGACAAAAGTTATTTAAAAGATAAACCTGGAATTAAAAGCGATCTAAAGAATCTCGGTCGTTTCTTAACAGGTAAAAAAGAAACCAACGAGGAAACTATGAAGACATTCAAAGAATTCGCTATGATGCTTGAGATGGAATTTAAAGATGGTCGTTATGTACACAAAGGTAAGTATGGAACATCCTATGATGATCCAGAAGGTAAAGAGGATAACGACTCTACTCAAGCAAAAGAACCAGCTGTAAAGCGTGGTCGTGGCAGACCTGCTGGAGCTAAATCAGGAGCAAGGCAATTGGGCGGTGCTTCTAAAAAAGGTAGCGGTGTTGAATACACTGGCTACAAATTACATTTGCCAAACTCAAACAAATCTTATTAAGGAGCACAAAAATGGCACTATTCGGAAATAAAGATACCAAGGCAGTTGCTGGTACTATCGCCGTAACAAACGGTAGCGGAGCAGTTGTTGGAACATCTACTGCATTTACAACAGCATTAAAAACAGGTCAAACATTAGTTATTGACAGTGTTGAGTATCGTGTAACTAGAATTACTAGCAATACTGCATTGGTTATTGCTCCAGTATACGCAGGTAGCACTGCATCTGGTTTAACTGTTACTGCTAATGAGCAACCAGCATATATCACTTTAGGTGAAATGGCTAATGTATACTTTGCTGATGCAGCTGAAACTTCAGCTGGTGGCGATAATGTTACTGGTGTTGCAGTTGCAACTGGAGGTTCTGGTTATCTAGAAGTTCCAGCAGTTACATTCTCTGGTGGTGGTGGTTCTTCCGCTGCTGCTACTGCTAGTATTGCTGGCGGTGTAGTATCTTCAATCGCTGTTACGAATGTTGGTTCATCTTATGAAACAGTTCCAACTGTGGCAATTGCTGCACCTCGTCGTACTATTCCTACTTCTGGTGTTGCGATCGCTACTGAGCAAATCTCATACACCACTCATGGTTTAACTGCTGCTGAAGCAGTTGTATATAACAATGGTGGAAGCACTTCTATCACTGGCTTAACTTCAGGAACAACCTACTATGTTTCAGCTCTCGGTTTAGCTGCAGGAACTTTCCGTCTTGCTGCTTCTTCTAGTGCTGCTGCTGGTCGTACTGCTCTTGCTGGTGTTGCTATCTCTGGCACTGCTGGTGAGTTTACTTGTACTGCTACTACTTTAGCAGTTGGTGACCATATCGTTATCGGTGGTACTATCACTGGAACTGGTTCTATCACTAGCCACACTGCTGGTAAAATCTATGAAGTTTCTGCTGTTACTGGTACTTCTCCATCTGTAACTGGTTTCACTATCACTCAAGAAGATGGTACTGCAGTTGTTTCTACTGCAGGTAACGGAACTGGCTTAACATTAACACCATATACAATCGTTATGATTTCTGGCACTGGTAACAATGCTCAGTATTTTGAACTCGTTGGAAAAACTGCTACTGCAGTTGCTTCGAAGGGATCTGGTTCTACTGATGGTGCCAATTCTGGATTTGAAAAGATTACTCACTCTGGTTGGGTTAAGCGTACTGTTGGTACTGGTGGTCGTGCTGGTCGTGTTCAGTATGAAACATTAGTAGCTATGGGAACTGCTGCTGCAACTTCTGGTGATGCTGCTGACGATTTAGTATTGCCAGACTAAATACTTTATGTAAGAGGGTGGGTGTTCCACCCTCTCTTTTGAATGTGAAGTGAGAATTGTGGTCGACATTAATAAAAAATTAAATGAACAAGATTTCCTGTTATATGCAATGCATCACTACGATAATCCGCAGTGTCATAATATAACTGAATTCGAAAAAGATTTAAGAATTTTTGTTTATCTCAAAAAATTAATTACGAGATACAAACAATCTGGTGAACTTAGAGAACGATTAGTATTAAATCATATTATCGTTCTTTATAATGTATTCGGCGATGCTGCAACGAACATGATGTTCTATAAAATAGACGAGCAACACTGGAATGTTTTAGTAACATTTTTAGTTTATCTTGAAAGAATGCCTGAATATCTACCTCAGTATGGAATTAAAGTTTCCGATATAGAGTTAGACGAAACTATCATAAATGCTTTAAGGAAAATTTAATGTCTACAAGATTAATGGATAATTTGATAGCACTAAGATTGCTCTACAAATTAGTTACCCCATTCGACCAAACGAATGCATTTAAACTTGGCATTATAGATGCTAAAGGTAAGGTGCTCAAGCCAGCATCAACCTTAAAAACTGAAGCAGAAAGAAATTCTTACAATTATCTAGATCGTTTAATTTTTAATGTTAAACGATTAGTTAATAAACTTCCAGGTGGCGAATCTAAACTTAAGAACTTAACAGCTGCATATTTTATGGTAAGAGAAAAATATGAAAACAAGAGTTCATACATCAACGAAAAACAATTTATTGCATTGGTTGAGAAGTTAGATAATGTAACACTTGTTGAAGAACAAATCGCTGTTGAAAATATGCTCGATGAAACTAAACGCATGTCTGCTGCTGTAAAACTACAAAGAGCATTTGAGCGTGAAAGACAAAAATCTGATGCATCTAGAAAGCGTGCTCAAGAATTACTAAATCCTCCAAAGAAACAAGAACAAGTTAAAGAAGAGGGTGAAGCTGGTGCTCCAGCAAATGTAACAGGTGCAAAAGTTTCTACTGATATTCCTGTTCCAAACAAAAAAGACATCAAGAAATACAGAAACATGGCTGTTCGTAGCAAGCCAAAGAATGTAGGTTGTTAAATGTGGATGTTAAGTTTTATACCTGATGCCCTTTTAATATGGGCAATTAATGCAGTTCTTCTTATTGGTATTGCAGGAACTGCAGTATCAATTATGTTTAAACTTGCCATCCGATATTTTCCTTGGATTATTCCCTATCGTTTGCTATTGCAAGTAGTTTCAGTTATACTATTGGTATTAGGTGTATATCTGAAAGGTGGGTATGCTGTTGAGGCTGAGTGGAGAGCAAGAGTTGCTGAGTTAGAAGCAAAAGTTGCTGTCGCTGAACAAAAATCTAAAGAAGCAAATACACAAATACAAACAGTATATGTTGATAGAGTTAAAGTAGTTAAAGAACAACAAATTGTTATTCAGGAAAAGTTAAAAACAGTTGAAGTTAAGATTGACGCAAACTGTAAAGTTGTTCCTGAGGCGATTAGTATTCTAAATGAAGCAGCAGTTGGAGTCAAGAAATGAAAAGACTCCTATTAGTTTTGCCAGTATTTTTACTATCAGGTTGTTTAATTACTACACCAGTTAAAAGAAATTTTCCAGAAGTTCCAAAAGAACTGATGGAAGCATGTCCCGACTTGAAGACTACCGATCCTACCGAAAAGTTGAGTGAAGTGTTGAAAGTTGTAGTGGACAATTACGGTCAATATCATGAATGCAAAATAAAGGTTGATACTTGGGTTGAATGGTACAAAACACAAAAACAAATATTTGAGAGTGTAAAGTAAATGGACTTAGAAAGAATCGCCAAATTGGAAGCACAAATGGATGCCTTAAAGGAAGATGTCAACGAAGTGAAGCATGACATTAAAGAAATACATTCTAGGATTACCACTAGTAATAGAGAAATCGTTGATAAAATTGACGATATGCAAACTCGTATCGAGCATAAGATGAATGCGAATGCTCAGATATCACAAGACCAACATGCTGAGATCCGCAAAGATGTTGTGGAAGATCTGGAAAAAATGAACAGCCGAGTATCTGCTCTTGAGCAGTGGAAGTGGTATGTAATCGGCGGTGCTGCAACAGTAGGTTATCTTCTCGGACATATCAACGAGATTGTAAAGTATCTAAATTAAAATACCATGGCACTCAAGCACATAATCAAACATACTGAAACAGAAATTGTTTTTAAGTGTTACGCAACAGCTGCTGGAGGTGCTGATGTGGATATCAGTATTCAAAATGACTGTACAAAATCTACACAAGCATATGTAGCACCAACATCTATTCCAGATGAATCTGGTGGAGCGTTTGTTAATTATACTGGATCTAGAGTTTATATCACTGGTATCTGGTGGGGTATAAAATCTGGTAAGCAGCTAGATATTTCAAGAATTATTGATACTACTCCAAACCCAGACACACTACATGGGCATTATTATCTTATGCAAACTGGTTTTCATGATTTCCATGACTTTGCAGATAGAGTTTATGCCAACAAAGATCTTCGACTAACATTCGATGGTCCAGGACATTGTATTCTTCGTCTAAGAAAAGAAGGTTGGAATCCTAAAGTTGAAAATTCTACTTATGGCGCATATGATGACCCAACGAGAGTTGGTGCTTCGACCACTATGTCAGGTTCTCCAGACAGAGTATAACTGCAATTGATTATTGCAAAAGCAAGTCTTCGGGCTTGCTTTTTATTTGGTAATAGGGTATAATTATATTATGTTACATATCGACACAAAATACGCATCTATGTTAGGCACAAGATTGCGCAACTTTGCAAAGAAAAATGATTATCTTTGGAACTACAGTTGCCCAGTCTGTGGTGATTCTAAAACAAACTCCCGCAAAGCAAGAGGTTATATCTACAAGTTTAAACAAGACTTGTTGGTTAAATGCCACAAGTGTGGTTACAGTACGAACATTGGTAATTTAATAAAGTATGTTGATTCAAACTTGTACGACCAGTATGTTGTTGAACGATATAAGAATGGTGCTACTCGATACAATGATCACAAAAATGTTGAAGAATTTGTAAACGAAACAGCTCCAGTTGTGCTTGAAGATGACATACTAGATGGTCTAACTAGAATTGACAAATTGCCCGAGTCACATCCTGCAGTTCAGTATGTTATAAACAGAAAACTTCCAAAAGATAAATGGAATCTACTATACTTTTGTTCTAAGTTTAAAAAGTGGACCAACGATCGTGTATTTAAATTTACCAATGAAGATGATGACCATCCAAGGTTAATAATCCCTTACTTTAATTCTTTTGGTAAAGTATTTGCTTACCAAGGAAGAGCCTTCGGTAAAGAAGAACCTAAGTATTATACAATCAAGATTGACGAAACAGAGGAAAAAATATATGGGCTTGATAGAGTCGACTTTGGAAAAAGAATTTATGTTGTTGAGGGACCACTGGATAGTCTATTTCTCCCGAATACAGTGGCTGTTTCAGGAGCAAGTTTTGACACCCCTACTGTTCGCAGTATCCTTACTAACGCTACAATAGTAATGGATAACGAACCAAGAAGCAAAGATATAACAAAACAACTTGCTAAGTACATAGATAAAGGTTATAATGTATGTATGTATCCTGATATAGTTCAAGAGAAAGATATTAATGAGATGATTTTATCAGGCAAAACACCTGAGCAAATTCTAGAAACAATAAATACAAATACCTACACAGGTATGGAAGCAAAATTAAGATTTACAGAATGGAGAAAATGTTGAAAGTTCAGTTGATAAGTTATAGCCAACCTGACACATACTTTGTGGAGAATATGACAGAACTGATTGCGTTCTGTGCTCGTGTAAGTAATCCCAGCAATCAAAACAACACAGATACATCAGAGAAGTTAATTCGATATCTCGTTAAAAACAAACACTGGTCGCCACTCGAGATGGTTTCTATGTGTTTAGAAATCGAAACTACTCGTGACATAGCAAGGCAAATCTTGCGTCATCGATCTTTCTCGTTTCAAGAATTCAGTCAGCGATATGCTGACCCAACTAAAGAATTAGATTTTGTTCTAAGGGAAGCACGACTTCAAGATTCCAAGAACAGACAAAATAGTATTGAAACTGATAACCCAGCACTTCAAGCATTTTGGGAAACTCAGCAGAATAGAGTACTCGATGCAGCGAAATCTGCATATGAGTGGGCGATTGATAATGGAATCGCAAAGGAACAAGCGAGAGCAGTACTGCCAGAAGGACTAACTGTTTCTCGTTTATACATGAATGGCACATTGAGAAGTTGGATTCACTTTATTGAATTACGCAGTGCAAATGGTACACAAAAAGAACATCAGTTAGTTGCCAAAGAATGCGCAAAGGTTATCGCCACCGTATTCCCACTAACGACTGAATTTGTAGAAAAACAATAATTATACTCGGAGTATTAAATGGCAGATGAAGTGCATGGTATTAAGGTAGATTACAGTCGCGATAATCTATTTGATGAGTTAGGATTGACTAGATTAAAAGAATCCTATATGAAAGATGATGAAAGTTCTCCTCAAGAAAGGTTTGCTTATGTATCAAAACAATTCGGGACTGACCAAGCCCATTCGCAAAGGTTATATGAATACAGCAGCAAGCATTGGCTCTCTTATTCTACTCCCATTCTTTCTTTTGGTCGCAGTAAGCGTGGCTTGCCTATATCATGTTTCCTTAATTATATTGAAGATACTGCGGAGGGACTAGTTGATAACTTATCAGAAACTAATTGGCTTTCTATGCTCGGGGGTGGTGTTGGTATTGGCTTTGGTATTCGTTCAGCAGACGATAAATCTACTGGTGTCATGCCTC
>Ga0247723_1001158_pt1 | contig 15922 bp, 21 predicted proteins | sample MSEWelMarce5H_FC_FD_189079 | JGI IMG/M metagenome (GOLD analysis project Ga0247723, IMG submission 189079) | Subsurface sediment microbial communities from gas well in West Virginia, United States - MSEEL Well Study Marcellus 5H_FC | ecosystem: Environmental > Terrestrial > Deep subsurface >...
TCTGTATTTTGTGTAGTATTATCAATGTGTTGGCATCCCAAAGAAAAACATTCTGGGGCAAAGCCCTAGACCTATGTGACATAATGTACATCAGGGGGGCAGGCATGGGCCAGTGGGGGCACGGGGGTAAGCGTATACACACTCTGCCAGAAATTAGTAAAACCAATATGTGTTAACCATAATCGGGTCACATGGTTAACAGCACTATGATCCACTGATACACGGTATTATGACACCACAGTTGTAGAAGCCCTAGGAGACACCCTACAGAGCCTCTAGATGTCTAGGCTACCCTCACCTATGAAATCCCGCAGACCCCATCTAGCGTCTCTCTCCGTGGCGCTTTTAGCTATCTTGAGGCTGTACACCAGATGGCGGATGATTCAGCATGGTGAGAGCTTAGGTGTAGCCTGTATCTTGGATTATTCTTTAATAAATATGAAATAGGGTATTGACAAAAGGGTGAATCGCGGGTATCTTACTTAAGTATACTTAAAGAGATACATGATGAGATACATTATGAGAGACATAGTGAATTCATTATGATACCCTAAGCTACCTAAGTGTACCTTATGCTTTCATAGTGATACCTTAAGTATTACTTATATATTATATATAAATAAGAAAAAACATAAGGAAGCATAAAGTACAACACCATGTATCTCATTATGTATATACGTAGGTAGGAGAAAGTGAATTTCAAGTACCCTATGTAAAATTCTTTTGTTTTGTAGTTCAATCAAGAAAAAGCTTGACTATGGACATACTTGGAGTATAACTACGGATGAAGTATTTCTCAGATGAGGACGTACTAGGTCAGTTCTACAAGGCACTAGCTGCTGGTGAAGAAAAAGTCTTACAGAGGATACACATACCTCGTTCTGATGTGTTCTATGTACGTGAGGCGATTCACCAAGGTACTGGCGTTAAGTACAGCTTAGACAGAGTTGAGAGAGCTATGTACCTTGAGGGACACCTACGGAAGCAGGATGTCTTTGAACCAGATCGAAAGAGGGAATGGGAATGACTCTAAGCCTAGGGACTAAATCCAGAGAAAATCTTAAGGGTGTCCATAAGGACTTGGTTGCTGTAGTCGAAAAGGCTATCACGATCACTACCCAAGACTTCACCGTTGGTGAGGGTATGCGTACCCTAGAGCGTCAGAAGAAGTTGGTAGCTAGTGGTTACTCCCGTACCATGAACTCTCGCCACCTTACTGGTCATGCTGTAGACCTACACCCTTATCCATACAAGGGTGATCACGACATGGATGGTATTCCTAACTCAGATGACTGGGATGCCTACAAGCCAATCTACGAAGCTATGAAGAAGGCTGCTGCAGACTTAGGTATCAAGATGGTACATGGATGGGACTGGGGCTGGGATGCACCACACCACGAGTTACCTGCTAAGGACTACAAGTAATGTCCGAAGAAGATACACTCAGAAGAATTGCTAGGCTAGAAGAAGAGATTGTAAAACTCTGTGCAACGATTAACGAACTCAATCTAACTATTGTTGTACTGAATAAGACAGTTGAAAATATGAGTGCATCTGAAAAGCGTAGAACAGAAATTAGAGATAAGTCGATACTTTATGTGGTGGGCGCTGTTATATCTGCTGCTGTTGTTTGGGTTATTAACGGCGGACTGATTAAGTAAATGTCTAGGAAAACCTACAAGAGAGAAGTTTCAATAGCCCTCTTGATCTGGTTGGCTTATGTCGTAGAGGTAAAGGATGCTAACATTGTCGAAACCCTCGTATGGCCAATCTTTACGTTCGTGGCTCTTTCGTTTGGTATTGATTGGTGGGGTAAGTCTGGTAACAGCGTGTGGCAGTCTCCCAATGAAGCTTCTGACGGGGGGAGGCCCAAACGTAGCAGCCAACACCCAAGTGGCGAAGGTAGCGAACCAGACATTAGGTAGTTCAGTAGCCACTGGTGATCAAAAGATTGAGAAGATTGAGGGTCACCATAACAGAGTTGAGCAAGTACAGTCTCAAGATAACAAAGTTAAGACTGAATCTGTTGAAAAAGTAGTGATCAATGAGGTTCCACCTTGGGTTATACTGCTTTTATTAGTTGGATGGTTACTACCTACACCACAAGATATCGGAAATAGGATTTATTTATGGCTGTCCCACCTCGTGTCAAAACTAAAATGGCGGAAATAGGTGTATCTGGGGTAAATAAACCTAAGAAAACTCCATCTCACCCTACTAAATCCCATGTTGTAATGGCTAAAGAGGGTGATAAGTACAAAGTTGTACGATTCGGACAGCAAGGTGTAGAAGGTGCAGGAGATAATCCTAAGTCTGCTGCTGATAAAGCTAGAAAAAAGAGCTACTATGCTAGACATGATGCTCAAGGAAAACCTTCGACCAAGCTATCTGCAAAATACTGGTCGCATAAAGTGAAATGGTAGATAAATGACGATGCTTGGACTTATGATTCCCACTGAAGAGATTCCAAATGCTAAAGAGAATCTTGAAACAACCAAATGGTTGATGGCGTACTGGACGTTGGGGCCTGAAGTTGGCTCTGAGAAACCCGGTGACAACAAACCATTCTGGTCTGAGATTGCTAAAGTCTGGAATATCGAAGAGAAGCAAGCTCGTCGTCAACTTTGTGCTAATTGTGAATACTTTGTTGATACACCTAAGATGCTTAAGGCTTTAGAGCAGATTGCTTTTAATGAGTTTGATGCTACTGGTGGTGGTCGTGGTTACTGCAAGAAGTTTGACTTTATCTGCCATAACCTACGTGTATGCCAAGCATGGGAAAACTGTGATCCTATGGCAGAGTATGAAGAAGAAGACGAATAGTCATGGCTGCAAAATCTAAGGTGAACGAGTCAGGCAACTACACAAAGCCTACTATGCGTAAGCAGTTGTTCAACTCGATTAAAGCTGGTGGTAAGGGTGGCGCTCCCGGACAGTGGAGTGCGCGTAAGGCACAGATGTTGGCTAAACAATATAAAGACAATGGTGGTGGCTACAAATGAAAAAGCCACAGGCCAGTCTAAAAGCTTGGACGAAAGAAGATTGGGGTACAAAGAGTGGTAAGCCCAGTACGCAAGGCTCAAAGGCAACAGGCGAACGGTATCTCCCAAAGAAAGCTAGAGAAGCTTTATCCGACTCTGAATATGCTGCAACTACTAAAGCAAAGCGTAAAGGTAAAGCAGCAGGTAAGCAATTTGTAAAGCAGCCTAAAGCTATTGCAGCTAAGACAGCTAAGTTTAGAAAGAAATCCTAATGGCTAAGACACCTACTAAAGCACAGGCCAAGATCGCCAAGGTTCTAGGTGAGTTCAAGGATAAAAAGTTACACTCTGGTGTTGACCCCAAAGGGCCAAAGAAAGCACGAATTGTAAAGAGTCGGAAACAAGCAATCGCCATAGCTTTAAGCGAAGCAGGCAAACTCAAAGGGAAGAAATAATTATGCCAATGAAACCTACACCAATGCCAAAGAAGACTGGCAAACCGAAAAAAGCTATGGGTATGGCTATGGGCGGTATGACTGACAAGCCTATGGCTAAACCCGGTTATGGTACTACTGCACCTATGCCCGGTAAAGGTAAACGTCCTATGGCTATGGGTATGGCCAAAGGTGGAATGACAAAGAAAGGGAAGAAATAATTATGGCTACGTTTAAGGAAATTTTTGCTAAAAGACGTAAAGAACTTGGTGCAGGTAAAACTTTTGTTTGGTCAAAGTCTGAGGGTGGTGACGGTAAGTCCTACTCGACTGATTATGCTACTGAAAAGAAATCTTTGGGTACAGGCACCAAGCCTAAGGCTAAGCCTGCTGGTCTGAACCCAGTCCGCAATCCTAATGCAACTAGTGTTACTAACAAAGTAAAACCTGCTTCAACAGTAAAACGTCCTGCTAAAGCTGACGAAATCTCTGGTCAAAAATCTGCTCCAAGCCTGAGTGGTGCATCGCGTAGCACTGCTGGTAAAGTAGCACCTCAAATGAGCATGATGGATAAAGCTAAGGCAGACGCTAAAGCTCGTCGTGAAGCAAGCCAAAGAGCTAATCGTGGTAATAATAAAACTACAACTACTGCAACCGTACCAACGGCTGCTGTCAAACCTTTGACGAAGCTAATGCAAATCCTATCTCAGGGTGGCTTCTCTAACTACATGAAGAAAAAATAATCAATGGCTATTGTATCTCAGGGTAAATCATCCAGAGTACGTAGTACATACGTAAGCTGCACAGTTAGAGATCAGGTGTATACGCTTTACACTTGTCCCCCTAACTGTGTAGCTGAAATGTCTATGCTGCTTCTTGCTGGTGTTGTTGGCTCCCCTGATGTGGATGTCGTTTGGAACACCTTTCTTGATGATGGTCATTGTCATATTTTTGGGGATAAGAATATCGGTGTAGGTGACTATGTTCTTCTTACAGGAGCAACTCTTGTACTCCAGCCCGGAGACACTCTTACAGTTAAAGCTAAGGTTCAAAATAATCCTCACACAGATGCTTGCTGCACTGTAACGGAAACCTTTATTCCGATTGGATAAGAATATGGCTAGAGAACTTACGGATAATCAACAACGATTTCTTTCTGTCCTCTTTGAAGAGGCACGGGGTGATTTTGTACAAGCTAAGAAACTGGCTGGCTATAGTGATAACTACTCGACCAAGGATATTGTGACCAGCCTTGAGGATGAGATCGCAGAGCTTACCAAGAAGTTCATTGCCCATGTTGGAGTTAAGGCTGCATTCAGTATGTTTGAAGTTATGAATGACCCAACTGCTCTAGGTAACAAAGAGAAAATGACTGCGGCTAAAGATATCCTAGATCGTGGTGGCTTCAAGGCTAGGGATGAACTCAAGGTCGAGACAGATACACCATTGTTTATTCTGCCAGCTAAAAGCAGTGATTGACAAGTGTAGTAATTTGTAGTATAAGTTTACCATGACAAAAATTAAAAAAGAGTGGAAGCTACCTAAGCCTACAGATCATGGTGACCACTTCGAGTGGAAGCCAGTTGTTCGCATAGGCAGACAAGTACCCTTTGGGTATATCGAAGATACTGAGGATAAGGATGTTCTTCTTCCTGTAGTTAAGGAACTAGAACTCTTAGAGCAAGCAAAGAAGCACCTTAAGCGTTACTCCTACAGGGCAGTAGCAGCTTGGCTGAGTGAGCAGAGTGGAAGAGTAATCTCTCACGTAGGTCTGTATAAGAGGATTAAACTTGAATACAAGCGTAAGACAGAAGCTGCAACACACAGATACTTTGCCGAAAGGTACAAAGAAGCCATCTCGAAAGCCGAAAGGCTTGAAGCCAGAGTTGGTGGAGCAGCTACCAGAGGTGAAGCTGACAGTACCAGCCCAGCCGAAACCAGCACAGATTGACACAAAGAAAGCTAGAGAAGTTATCTTTAAGCCTAATGATGGGCCACAGACAGCTTTCCTTTCTGCTGATGAACAAGAAGTTCTTTATGGTGGTGCGGCTGGTGGTGGTAAGTCATACGCTATGTTGGCAGACCCAGTACGTTATTTGAACAATGAACACGCTAAGATGCTTTTGGTGCGTAAGTCTACAGAAGAACTACGTGAACTTGTATCTGTATCTAAGGTATTGTATCCTAAGGCTATTCCCGGTATTAGGTTCCTAGAACGTGACAAGACTTGGATAGCCCCATCTGGTGCATCACTCTGGATGAGCTACCTTGACGCTGATGATGACGTTACTCGCTATCAGGGTCAGGCTTATAACTGGATTGGGTTCGACGAACTTACTCAGTGGGGTAGTCCCTTTGCTTGGAACTATATGCGTTCTCGTCTGCGTACTACCAAAGCTAGTGGCCTAAAGCTATACCAAAGAGCTACGACTAACCCCGGTGGTGCTGGACATAGTTGGGTGAAGAAAGCTTTCATTGATCCTGCTAAACCAAACAAAGCATTCTGGGCTATTGATCCAGAGACTGGTGAAACTCTTACATGGCCAGCAAATCATGCTCGTGCTGGTGAGCCACTGTTCCAACGCAGATTTATCCCTGCTACTTTGTATGATAACCCATACCTTGCTGAAGATGGTATGTACGAAGCTAACTTGATGTCTATGCCTGAGCATCAACGTAAGCAACTACTTGATGGTAACTGGGATGTGGCAGAGGGTGCAGCATTCTCTGAGTTTAACCGTAAGATACATACGATTGAACCCTTTGATATCCCAAGTAGTTGGCCAAGGTTTCGTGCAGCAGACTACGGGTACAGTTCTTATAGTGGTATTGTATGGTTTGCTATTGCCCCTAGTGGTCAGTTGATTGTTTATAGGGAACTCTATGTATCTAAAGTGCTGGCAGAAGATTTAGCAGACCAGATACTTGAGGCAGAAGAAGGGGAGAAGATGCGCTATGGTGTACTTGACTCTTCTCTCTGGCATAAGCGTGGTGACACTGGCCCTAGTATTGCAGAGCGTATGATCCTCAAGGGTTGCCGCTGGCGTCCAGCAGACAGAAGCCGTGGGTCACGTATCGCAGGTAAGAACGAAATACACAGACGGTTACAGATAGATGAGTACACGGGTGAACCCCGTATGGTTATCTTCCATACGTGCCGAAACCTGATCTCTCAGTTACCCTCTATACCTCTCAGCAAGACAAACCCTGAGGACGTTGACACACACTCTGAAGACCACCTCTACGACGCTCTACGGTACGGTGTGATGACTCGCCCAAGTACGGGTATGTTCGATACGAATACAAACTACAGCAACTACGATGCACAGATTGCTGATTCAAAATTTGGATATTAGACCTAGACGGGAAATAAAAATGGAAGAAGACAACCTCTCAACTGATAGCATTAAGATGCTTGCTGTGAAGGATACCTCTGGGGAGACGCCTAACGATGAGCCTGCTGGTGGTATCGTAGCCTATGTTGAGGAACGATTCAGTAAGGCTGAGACTTCACGTAAAACAGAAGAGACTCGTTGGATTACTGCTTACAAGAATTACCGTGGCATCTATGGTGAGGATGTTAGGTTTACCTCAACAGAAAAATCTCGTGTGTTTGTTAAGGTGACTAAGACCAAAGTACTTGCTGCTTATGGTCAAATGTCTGAAGTTCTATTTGGTAATGGCAAGTTTCCCATCGTCATTGACCCTACGACACTGCCTGAGGGTGTAGTAGAATCTTTCCACATTGAAACTAATGATGAAGTTAAGAAAGCTGAGAAAGCTGCTGGTATTGAGCCATTGCTTCCCGGAGAGACAATGCAGACCTACATGGAACGTCTTGGTTCTATGAAGAATGAACTCGGCCCAGTACAAGATATTCGTAGTGGCCCCGGTATGACCCCCACACAGATCACTTTTGAGCCTGCTATGATTGCAGCTAAGAAGATGGAAAAGAAAATCCATGATCAGTTGGAAGAGTCTTCTGCCAATAAGCACCTACGTGCCGCTGCACTAGAGTGTGCCTTGTTTGGTACAGGCATTATGAAAGGCCCATTCGCTGTGGATAAAGAGTATCCAAAGTGGGATGATGAGGGTACTTATAACCCAACAATCAAGACTGTACCAATGGTATCTAATGTATCCGTCTGGAACTTCTATCCTGACCCAGATGCACATAGCATGGAAGAAGCTGAATACGTTATCGAACGTCACAAGATGTCCCATAGTGAGCTACGTAAGCTGGCTAAACGTCCCTACTTCCGTAAGAATGAAATTGAAACTGCACTAAAGTTTGGCCCTAGCTACACTAAAGAGTGGTGGGAACAAGCTATGGAAGATGATACTCAACAGGTCGCTACAGAACGCTTTGAAGTCTTAGAGTTCTGGGGTAACGTCGAGAGAAAAACTCTTGAAGACCACAAGGTTGATATCCCTAAGGAGTTGAAGAATAAGGATAACATTGCAGTAAACATCTGGCTGTGCAACGGTCGTGTCCTACGTTTGGTACTTAACCCATTTACTCCAAGCATTATCCCTTTCTATGTAGTTCCCTATGAAATCAATCCTTACTCCATGTGGGGTATTGGTGTTGCTGAAAACATGGACGATACGCAGACCCTGATGAATGGCTTTATGCGTATGGCTGTAGACAATGCTGCATTGAGTGGCAACCTACTGATTGAAGTAGATGAAACCAACCTAGTTCCCGGACAAGACCTTACAGTTTATCCCGGAAAGGTATTCCGCCGTCAGGGTGGCGCTCCCGGACAAGCTATCTTTGGTACAAAGTTCCCTAACGTGTCCAACGAGAATATGCAGATGTTTGACAAGGCTCGTGTCTTGGCGGATGAGTCTACTGGTTTCCCCTCGTTTGCACATGGTCAGACAGGTATTTCTGGTGTGGGTCGTACTGCATCTGGCATCTCTATGCTTATGTCAGCAGCCAATGGTTCTATCCGTACCGTTGTGAAGAACATTGATGACTACCTACTGGCCCCACTAGGTAAGGCACTGTTTAGCTTTAATATGCAGTTTGACTTTGACCCTGAGATTAAGGGTGATCTAGAAGTTAAAGCTGCTGGTACAGAGTCCTTGATGGCTAATGAAGTACGTTCGCAGCGCCTAATGCAGTTCCTTGGTGTGGTGCAGAACCCAATCTTGGCACCCTTTGCTCGACTAGATTATATCGTTCGTGAGATTGCCAAGTCGATGGAGCTTGACCCAGACAAGGTTGCTAACTCTATGCAACGTGCAGCTATCCAAGCTGAAATCCTCAAGACCTTCCAAGCTTCACAACCACAACAACCTCAGGCTCCACAAGGGCCACAGGGGCAGCAAGCTCCCGCAGGAGTGCAGGCTCAGGATACCACTGGCTCTGGTGGTGGTAACATCGGTACTGGCTCTGTACCTACTCCCGGAGAGCAAGGCTTTAGTGCTAACACTGGCGGAGCTACGCAATGAGCCTAAAGCTACTCGTCAATGATCCTAAGTTGTGGCCAGAGTTTCTTAAGGAACTTGACACCATGATCCAACTGTGCTATAAAACTTTGGAACAAGTGAAAGACCCTATTGAAATCTATCGCGCTCAGGGTGAGCTACTTGCACTACGCAAACTACAAAAACTTCGTGACAAGGTGAATGTAGAATGAACGAAGATGAACAAACACTAAACGCTTTCTCTGCTCCAAATCGTAGGGATGCTTATACACAAGCAAGGGCAGCAACACCAGAGCAAAAAGGTTTGTCTTACACAGACCTTCTGTTTGATAACATCTTTGGCCTTGATAACGAATATGAGTCTACTGGTGAAACTATAAAGAAAGCTCTTGTAGAAGACCCATATGGTACAGTGAAGGGCATGGCTACAAGTGCATATGAGGGTGCTGTAGATTTTGCAAGAAACCCTTATGAGGGTGTTAAGGGGATCATTGAAGATACTGCTGGCAGCATTAAGAGAGTTGCTACAGAAGACTTAGATGAAAAACTTAATCGTATGTATGGGGTGACTTATGAAGAAGCTACCCCCCTCCAAGTAACTAAAGCAAGAGAAGTTGTTGCTGGTGATGTAATGACTACCGCAGGAGTTATTCCTGCAGTTAAGGGTGTTGGTACAGTTGCCAAGGGCGCAGCTAGAGTAGCTATTAACGCCTTACCAGAAGTAGCCCAGTCTGCAAAGGAATTTCTAGCAGATGAGTCTGGTAGTCTGCCACTACCTTCAGGTGCAAATCAAACTAGAGAAGCTTTAGGGGAAGTTACACCAAAGAAACAAACTGGTAGATTCTTTGAGGGTAAGTTTGAAAAACCTGTTAGGGGCTACACTGTACCAGAAGAGCAACTCCTCAAATATGAGAATTTTGAAAAATCTCCTTCAAGCTCGGTGTTTGCAGACATGGAGTCTTCTTTTGCAAGGGACAGTATTATACCATTTTCAAATCTTGGAGATATACCTGTTTCAACTATTAGAGAAATGGCAGATAAAGATTATTACAATACTGAGGTTCTTAAAAAAATAAAAAAAGACTATGGTGTAACTTTTGATACTGAGGGTCTTAAGTCTAAGGGCTATGCAAACGAAAACGAAGCATTAAAACATTACCTCGGACTCTTTGAGATAGCTAAACCTGTTGAGGAGTATCAACAGTTTTTAAATAAAAACAGAATCTATGGCGGAAAGTTTGACAGGAAAAGGTTTGAAAAGCCTTTTAATATCTCCTACAGAAACCCAGTGGTGGATGTTGTTGACGAAATTAATTTTCCAAAAAATGGTCTAAAAGGTTCTGAATTTATCAAATTCTTGGACAAGTCACCCTCTACAAAAGCTGCTCAGTATAATACTGTTGACCTTGGGATAGACAAAAATAAGTTTTATTCAAAGGAAGATTTGCTTACTACTATCGAACCAAATACTTGGGAAACTAAGATCGAGGTTCTAGCTCTACCAAAACACGAGGGTGTTCAAGTACGGGATTATGAAGAGTACGACCCAACTAAACGTGACTATAAAGAACTTCTGTTGCGTGTAAATAGAAAAAACTCTGACCTACCTACTTTTACACTCTCTGAAGAAAGTAAAAAGAAATTTGGACAATACCACTTTCCAGATGATGTAGTTGCACACACAAGAATAGGTACAGAAGAAAATATAAAAACTGGCGGCAAAGAAATAGTTGTTTATGAATTTCAGAGTGACTACCTGCAAAAAGGCGCAAGTAAAGCTACGCCTGCAAAAGATGCAAATGCAGTAAAAAAAGAAGCACTCTCAAGGATTCTTACTAAAGATTTTGAAGCTGGGCCAACCGATGATCTCTCAGAGGTGTCAAAAAATGCCATTACGGATATCTTTGAAACGTATGCTAAAACCCCCCATGTAGACTATGAAGTAAGAAAAGATTTTAAAAACCTACTACGTTCTGAAGGAGTGGATATCCATAGGATCAATAACATCATCTACGAGTTAGAGGGTGTTTCAGATGAGGTTAATAAAAAACAAAACAAAGGTACCACAAAACTTCCTCTAGGAGATGTTAAAGACTCCGTGGAAAATCTTCTTGACGGTGTGCTTGGATATGCTCAAGACTCTAACGTAGACAAAGTGTTTATACCTTCTATTGAACAGCTTGCTGCAGAAAGATTTGCACCGGGTTCTCTTGCTTTTTTTGAGGCTATCAATCCCGGATCAAGTTTTTATAATACATATGTAATCGGGCTTGAAAAAGCTACCACAGACTTAGCAAAACAAACTGGGGCAGTAGTCTCCAAAGAAACACGTACTACTACACCAATAGCTTCTAATAAAAAGAAATCTCAAGAGTATACAGGACTCCCTGAGAACATAGCACAGTCTTTTTTAAAAGATATGCAAACTGCTCAACTTCTTGGTAACTACTATAAAGATAAGATTACCTTTGAAAAATTTTTAAATCAGTCAGGGTTTACAATAGACCAGTACAATAATTTTAAAACCCTTTATAAAAAAGAATTAAACTATGCTCTTAGGGATAAAGATGATTTTTATCAAGTCTTTAAAGAACACGCCTATAGGGATGCTATAAATACCTATGGTGAAACTTTTCCAGTAGATAATCCCGGAACACTTATTGATATTGGCGAAGCTAAAACTAGAGTAGATTTCACTAAACCCAGATACGCCGAAGGTGGCATGGTAGAGGAAGAACAGATGAATAGACTAATGCAAGAGGGTGGCATGGCCGATGATGGTATGTCGAGAGAACCCGTGACTGGCAACAACATCCCTCCCGGAGCTTTGGCTTCTGAAGTTCGTGATGATGTAGATGCAAAACTTTCTGGTGGTGAATATGTAGTTCCCGCAGATGTCTTGCGCTACTATGGTGTGCGCTTCTTTGAAGACCTACGCAGTCAAGCCAAGCAGGGCATGATGGAAATGGAGTCTGCTGGTCGTATTGGCGGTGTGCCTGTAGACCCTCGTGGTGTACCTATGCAGGGACAAGACGAAGAGCTTACCCCAGAAGAAGAACAGATGCTGGCACAGGCTATGTCTGGTATGGCTGAGGGTGGTACGGTGTTTAATCGTGGCGATTTCACGATGGATAGCAATGCTATGACATCTCAACTATACTTTAACCCAACTACAGGCAAAAAACAAACTATCAATTTTTTGGGTGGTCAACCATTGGGTGGAATCCCTGATGGTTTTGTTCCTTGGACACAGGCTTTGCAAGATACCTATAATGCTACTAAGCCTGCAACCCCAGAGTCAAAACCAAGGAAGCGTTCACCCTATAATGATGACGATAACCAATCTGATCCAGCTAAATATGATGCTTGGGTAGATCAAAACTACGATGCTATTACTAGTAATCCTTATCAGTTTGGTATGGATGCACTTAAAAAGTCTGAGGATTATGAGGGTGGGTTATCCAGTGGTCTTTTAGGTATCGTCACTGGAAGAGATAAAGACATCCAAAATATTGCAAATGCTAATGCTTCTCTAAAACTTATGGAAGCTGAAGGTAAATTAAATTCGCCTGAGTACAAAGCATTAGCTGAAGAAGTTAAAAAGTATGTTAGTGGAATCTCCTTTTTAGAAAGAACATTAGTAATGGGTGGAGTTGCAGCTACAGGCAATGGATACTATAATGGTATTAAGGACAGGATGGCCGCAGTTGCTTCTTCTGCTCCTCCTGCAACTACTACTCCTGCACCTCAAGCACCACCACTTTCTGAGGGTACTTCTGGGGATAATTTACCAAGACCTCTTACTGGCCCAGCGGGTAGTAACAACTCTCTTGATGGTGGTGCTGGTAGAGATAGGCTTGGTACAGATAATACACCAGAAAATAACCGTGATCGTCAGGGTGGCACAAACTATACCTCACCTAGGACTGGAGGGACTTCTACTTCTGGCCCAGCGGGTGGCCCTACTCCTAGACCTACCCCTGCACCCACTCCAACCCCGACTTCTTCTCAAGGTGGAAGCAACACATACAGTAGCTCGACGTATGGCTCAGGTAACGCAAGCTATACCCAAACACCAAGACCCGGCTCTGAAAGATTTGCAGAAGGTGGACTTGTGGCTAAACCAAAGAAACCCCGTGCTAAGACAAAAGGTCTGGCAGGAAAACAATAAGGCAACTCAGCTTAGGCTGACCCCACTATAAAGGATAATAAATGGCTATCACTAAAGTACTCGTAGATCACAATGGTTCCAACCGTAAGAATCGTCAGCGTATTGCTGATGCAGAACAGGAACTTAATGACCTCATGCAGGGTAAGGAACCTGAAGAGGATACGAATCCTGTAGAAACTAAACCTGCCGCAGAAGCAGAACCTACAGACCCAGAAGAGCGTACCTTTAAGAAGCGTTATGGTGATCTTCGCCGTCATATGTCTGAGAAGGAAAAGGAATGGGAAGCTAAACTTGAAGCTGCCAAGGCTCAACCCAATCATAACACAATCCTTCCACCCAAGTCGGATGAGGATATTGCAGCATGGGCACGTAAGTACCCTGATGTGGCATCTATTGTAGAGACTATCGCAGAGAAGAAAGCTGCAGAAAAACTCTCCAAGTATGAGCGTCAGTTTGATGAGTATGAAAAGCTCAATACTGAAACTACACGTAACAAAGCCCTGAATACAATTCGTGAAAGTCATGCTGATTTTGATGATCTACGTAAGTCAGATGCTTTCCATGAGTGGGCTGATGAGCAACCTAAGTGGGTACAGGATGTTCTTTATGAGAATGAAGAAGATGCTCGTGCTGTAATCCGTGTGATTGATCTCTACAAAGTTGACAAGGGTATGAATCCTGCGGCTAGAAAAGCTAGTGCCAAAGAAGCTGCATCATCTGTTGTAGCTAAGGGTAAGACTAGTGTTGATCTTGATGGTGGCAAAGAGACTATCCGTGAGTCTGATGTCAACAAGATGGATATGAAGACCTTTGAGAAAATGGAGAAGCGTATTCAGGCTGCAATGCAGAATGGTACTTTTGTTTATGATATGAGTGGTGGTGCAAGATAACTCTTGACAAATAAGGTAAACTTCGTATAACTATGGCAAGTAGCGTAGGACTCTGATCAAGACTACCCAATGCTACTTGCCTACTTCAAGTCTAAACTATAAGTAAGACTCACCTGAAAAGTACAGGCCCGTCCCTCGAAGGTCGATCAACCTAAAGAGAAGATGCACCCTAGGAAAGACTCAGCCTCTTATCGCTCTGTTTAGCTTCTTATCAAAGCCAAATATCATAGGAGTATTTCTCATGGCTTTCCAATCTGCTTCGGGTCACGGCAATTTGCCTAATGGTAACTTCTCGTCAGTTATCTATTCCAAAAAAGTACAACTTGCTTTCCGTAAGGCAACCGTTGTTAGCGACATCACTAATTCGGATTACTTCGGTGAAATCTCGGCTCAAGGTGATACTGTTCGTATTATCAAAGAACCTGAAATCTCTGTTTCGGCTTATGCTCGTGGCACTCAAGTGCAAGCACAAGACCTGCAGGACGCTGACTTCTCGCTGGTAATCGACAAAGCTAACTACTTTGCATTCAAAATCGACGATATCGAAGAAGCTCACTCGCACGTCAACTTCATGGACTTGGCTACCAACCGTGCGGCTTACCGCTTGGCTGACCAGCATGACCAAGAAGTTCTGGGCTACCTGTCGGGTTACAAGCAGTCGGCTCTCCATTTGGATGCAGATACAGTAAATGACGTTGTAAACGGCACGAAGGCTGTTACGACCGCTGGTTCTGATGAACTGTTGACTTCGATGAAGTTGATCAAGGGTAGCTTTGGCAACATCACGACTAGCTCCGCTGGCGACCATTCGATCCCTGTGGCTGCTCGTCTGCCCGGTGCTACTGCACTGCCAACCACTCACGTCTCGCCCGTCATGCTGATTAACCGCATGGGCCGTTTGCTGGATCAACAGAATGTTGACAAAGTGGGCCGTTGGATTGTGATCGACCCAGTGTTGATGGAAGTACTGATGGACGAAGACTCGCGCTTCCTGAACGCTGACTACGGTGATTCGGGCGCTCTGCGTAACGGTCTGGTTCTGTCGAACTGGAATGGCTTCCGTGTGTACGTCTCGAACAACCTGCCTTCGGTTGGTACGGGTGCTGCTACGACTGGTACTGCTAACCAAAACTCGAACTACGGTGTGATCGTTGCTGGTCATGAGTCGGCTGTTGCTACGGCAGAGCAGATTAACAAGACCGAAACCTACCGTGACCCAGACTCGTTCGCGGACATCATCCGTGGTATGCACTTGTATGGTCGTAAGATTCTGCGTCCAGAAGCAATCACCACTGCAAAGTACAACCTAGCTTAATGCTAAGTTACTGTGGGTATCCCTTCGGGGGTACCTTTTAACTCTGCCATAACCTAGGAAAGGGAATTTAAATGGCTACTGTTACTACTCTTGCGGGCGGAACGGTTGATGGTTTCACCGCTGGGCGTATGCCCTACTTCAAAGAAGTCCTGATTGACTTCGCTGCTGCTGCAACTGCAAAAGGCTCGGCTCTGGCTGCTGCTGACGTGATTGAAGCAATCTCGGTACCTGCTAACACCATCATCCTTAACGCTGGTCTGGAAGTTGTTACCGTTGCTGGCGGTGAGTCGAACGATACGACTGTTGACCTTGGTGTCACCACGACTGAGCCTGATATCTTTATTGATGGCTTTGACCTTGATGCTGCTGCTGCTGGTGCTTATGCGCAGAATGCTGCTGCTTTCCAACCTCTTGTGATTGGTACGGCTGATACGATTGACCTGCTGATTGCTACTGCTACGACTGCCCCAACTTCGGGTGTGGTTCGTGTCTTCGCTATCCTGATGGACGTTGATGCACGTAAAACAGCTGCAGAAGTTGATCGTGACGTTCTGGCTTAATTAGCCTAAGATAACAGAGAGTACCTCTTCACGGGGGTACTCTTTTAACTTTTAAGGATAGACAACGTGTCAGCTTACAATTTTCTTGGCCTTGTGAATGATGTGAATCGTAGGCTCAATGAAGTTGAGTTGACCTC